>FRDC01000168.1_pt1 | contig 148098 bp, 157 predicted proteins | sample 1106171 | NCBI WGS metagenome assembly FRDC01 (sample SAMEA3930566, study PRJEB13176) | freshwater metagenome | biome: Drinking water system; feature: drinking water; material: water | place: Singapore | collected 2014-12-20 | reverse complement strand
AGCGGAACGGCATGAAGTCGCTGTCGACCTGGTTCACGCTGAAGCTGTAGCGCTGAACTGTTCTGGACCGACTGCGGCAATCGCCGGCGTCGCGTAAAGTTAAAAAGGCCTCGGATCGGGATCCCGGTAACTGTGGGAACGGTTCGGGGCCTTTTTTCTGAATGATTCAGCAGCCCGGATTCGGTGTTGTCCCGTTTGGTAGGATTGCATTTCGAGAAGTGCGGAGGGTATAAGAAGACAACGTCTCGAACCTACTGATTTTCAAGCATAAAAGGACCGGCGTCGCATGAAAGTCTCGTTGCTTTTTCCCCCTACCTGGCATCCTTCTCAACCGTATCTTAGCTTGCCGTCCCTGACTGGATTTTTGCATCAGGGCGGCATTTCCGACGTCTCGCAGCGGGACCTCGGGATCGAATTGTTGGACGCGGTGCTCACCAGAGACTATGCGGCAGAGGTCCATCAACGGCTGGTCGCCAAACAGCGTGAACTTGAACGGACTCAGACCGGGGAGACGGGGCACGGAAGTCGCGAACATTACGTGAAGGTGACGGACTCGCTCGACCGGTTTTCCTATCTCGCAGATCGCATTGAGCTTGCGAAGGAAACGTTGCGCAGCGAAGGATTTTACGATCCGGATGCCTATCGGGCGAGCCTCTTCATGATCGACAAGTGGTTGGAAGTGGTCTCCGCGATCTATTTCCCGACCAGGCTCACGGTCGTGGACAATCAGTTTGGGAACTATTCCATTTATTCCTCTAAAGACCTCATGCGAGTCGTTCGTGATGAAGCGCAGAATCCCTACCTGAGTCTGTTTCGGAACCGGTTCATCTCGTCGATCGTCGACAGCCGTCCTGATCTCATTGGGGTTTCGATCACAGCCACGTCGCAAATCATACCAGGCCTCACGCTCTGTCGACTGATCAAAGAAGCCGCTCCGGATCTTCATGTGACCATCGGGGGCAGCATTTTCACCCGTCTGGTGGACAACATTCGCCGATGTCCGAGTCTCTTCGAGTTAGCCGACGACATCGTCGTATTCGAGGGAGAGACGGCGTTGCTGGAACTCGTGAATCAGTTGGCCGGCAAAAAAGATTACAGCAAAGTCCCAAACCTGATCTATCGACAGAACGGCAAAATCACGGTCAACCAACCGTTCTATTCGGAAAATGTCAATCAGCTCCCCGCGCCGAATTATGACGGATTTCCGCTGGATCGTTACTTGTCTCCGGAACCGGTGTTACCGGTCCAGTTTTCGCGGGGTTGCTACTACAAAGATTGTGCGTTCTGCGCGCTGACGCTCGATCACCAGAATTTCCGGCAGAAGGACCCGGGGCGTACGGTCGAAGAGCTGCAATGGCTGAAACAGCGCTATGGGGCGCGCCACTTCTTCTTTACCGACGAGTGCTTTGCATTGGCGCCGACGAAGCGATTGTGTCACCAATTGATCGAAAAACAGCTCGACGTCAAATGGACGTGCGAGATGCGGTTTGAGAAAAATCTCTCACGCGAGCTGTTGGCGTCGATGCGGGATGCCGGATGTTTGAAGATCGTCTTTGGATTGGAGTCTTTCAATCAGCGGATTATGGATTTCATGAAGAAGGGGATCAAGCAAGAATGGGTCCGGCGGATCGCGGATGACTGCGTGGATCTCGGCATCGCCGTGCATTGTTACATCATCGTCGGGTTCCCCACGGAAAAAGAAGAAGAAGCGCTGGAAACCATGAACTTTATCGTCGAAAACAAAAAGCTTCACGAGTCGTATGGATTTTCTTGCCAACCCTGCCTGTTCGACTTGGAAAAGGAAGCGCCCATCATGAGCGATCCGGGCGGATACGGGATTCGGCGCATCATGCGTCCCTCGGCGGAAGACCTGAGTCTCGGATTTTTTTATGAAGTGCAGGAAGGGATGACTCCCGATGAGGCGGAACGGCTGTATCGGTATGTCTATGAACGGATCAGCGAAGTCGTGTGCGAGCTGCCCTTCAACTATGCGATGGCGGATGGGCTTCTGTACATCTCAAGGGCGAAAGAAGGCGCAGGACAGGCGCCGATGGCCGCACGTTGACCGGATTTTTTTACGGCGGCTATAATGAAGGATTGGTGCGAGAACGGTCATGAAGACGACGGCTCTAAACGAACGGTTGTCGGGGAAAATTTCGGATCTCGGTCCGCTGTTCGAATATACCGTCAAACTCGTTCTCCTCGCCGCCTTCCTTGAACTGGTTCTGTATCGCCTTGTCTCCCGTCTCGGGATGCATCTCAGCAAAATCGCGGCCGAACACCCGTGGATCACACCCACCTTCACCGGCTTGACGGAGGTCGGCACATGGCTCCTCAACATTGTCGCCGTGCTGCTATTCTTGGCTCTCGCGTTGACCTTGGCCCATCGATGGGGAGGAGCCGAGAGGGCATGGCTCGGCAGACTCGGCAGCGTGGGGACGGCGCTCTTGTTGCTGTTGACGGTGGTGTTTCTCGTTGTGCAGCCGGGCATGTTGGGGGCGGTCGTTTACAACGGGCTGACGCTGCTGGTCCTGACGGCGCTTGTGTCGGAATATGTGATGACTCATCGTGCGCCGTCGCAACGGATGCTGGCGGTCACCTATTACTTGGGTGTTGCGGGGTGGTTGTACTATCAGATCGTTTCGACGATCTATGGTTTTCTGGGAACCTTGGCGGCGCCTCCCTTGGTGTACGAATCTCATCGCATCGGTGAAGCGTTGATGGTGGTCGCCAGTTTCACGGTATTCGTAGTCTATGGCAAGAGCAAGAGCTTGTCGCTCCGAACCAAGAATCGTCGGCAACGGAACAGGGCCATCTGGTTTTGGTCGACCACGGGGCTCGTTTTTTCTTCGCTTATCATCGTCGACTATGTCTTAGAGACGGTGAGCCCGGGGTTTGCGGCTGTCTTCCGGCAGGCGTCACAGGGTATTGGCTGGATTTTTCAGTTTGGAATGGGCTACACCTTTTATCTCCCGTTTGCACTGTATGTCGGCGGGTTCCTCTGTTGGTCCTACACGGTCGTCAAGTTGCTGATGACCGGGCGACTGGCCGGCTATGGGATCGGGCTCATGTTCATTGCCGGGTATGCGTTACTATTTTCGAACCTGACGTTGATGGTCGTTCTGGGAGTCATGTTGCTTGCCCTTGATCGAGTAAAACCAACCGCCGCCGAATCGCTGTCGGCCACCGCCGGCCCTGTGGTGCCCGCATCCGACGGGCTCCTTGCCGGGAAGGCTTAGTTTCAGAGCGAGAGAATTATGGAAAATCCAGGATCGACGCCATCGCAGTCAGAGACCGTGCTTGATCCAGGCGATCAGCCGCTCACGCCGGACGAGGAAATCTCCGGCATCGAAAAATTGTTGGCCGCCGAACCCGATGACTTTCAGGCCCGTTGTCGGCTCGGGGAATTGTACTTCAGCAAAGGCCGGCTCGACGATGCGCTGGCCGAGGTCAAGAAAGCGATCGAGATGGCGGAATCGCTTCGCGCGGAAATGAATCGGTCGTTGGCCATGTATTACGCGAATCTTGGCACGATCTACGCGACCAAGGGCATGACCGATGAAGCCGCAGCCGAGTTTCGACATGCGTTGGAGATCTTCCCCCATGATGTCCTGGCGTTGTTCAACCTTGGAAGGCTTCACGCGGACAAGAAACAATACATGGAAGCGAAGGATTTCTATGAGCGCCTCGTCGAAATCACGCCGGATGATCCGATCGCTTGGTACAACCTCGCCGGGGTCTATATCGAGCTGGATAATCCTCAGGTGTCCGACTACAACACGATCGACATGGGGATTCAGTGCTATCTTCGTACTCTGGAGCTGGACCCTAAACACATGGAATCGAGCTTCAAACTGATGGAAATCGCGCTCAGCCACAAGAAAACCGATCTGGCGGTCAGAGTCATGGAGAGTGCGGTGGAACACAACCCGGATGAACCGCTCGCGTATTACAACCTCATCGGCGTGTATGACAAATGCAAGATGTTCGAGCAGGCGGAGCAGGCCCGCAAACGGTTGAAGGAGCGGTTTGCCAAGAAACCCAAGGATGGTCCGAGGTCCTAATTCACCACTTTTAGGAAGAGGTGTACTATGTTTGGCAGTCTAGGGTTCACCGAACTGGTTCTCATACTCATGATCGTGCTGATTATTTTCGGGGCGGGGAAATTGCCGCAATTGGGCGAGGGACTCGGCAAGGCGATCAAGGGATTCAAGAAGTCCGTCCACGAGGCGGATGCGATCGAAGCCGAGGCTCAGGCGGCCGTGCAACAGGCCGCCGCCCCTCAACCGGTGACCGCCGCGTCTTCAACCCAGAGTGCGGCATTGAATCAGCCTGCAGGGGCCGCTGCGCAGCCGGCTCCACGAGCCTGACACATCCGCGTATGAGCACCGAACTCGAATTGGCGGTCGGCTACATTGAAACCTTTGCCGGGAACGGCAAGGCCCGAAGCACGGGGGACGGCAAACGGGCGGTGAAAGCCGGCATTCCGCTCCCCCATCACATTGCGCTCGACAAGACGGAACAGTGGCTCTACCTTGCCGAGTCAGGGTCCGACCGAGTTCGGCGCATCAATCTCCAAGAAGGCACGCTTCATAACTTCGCCGGCATCGGAGAAACATGTTACAGCGGAGACGAGGGCTCCTGCGCGGAAGCAGGGCTCTATTTGCCCCTAGGGGTCGCGTTCGATTCCCGGAACAATTTGTATATCTGCGATTCCGGGAGCAACCGGATTCGAAAGGTCGATCACGAGACCGGTGTCATCACCACGGTAGTCGGGACGGGTCAGCACGGGTTCAATGGAGATGGTCCTGCGTTGGAGGTCAATCTGACCTGGCCTGCGGCGATCGCCTTTGACCGTAATGATGTCCTCTTCATCGCCGATACCCAAGCGCATAAAATCAGACGGTTCGATCCTAAGACAGGTGTGGTCACGACGATTGCCGGAACGTGGTCGGTGGAAGATGAAGCGCGGGAGCAACCGTTGGTCGCTCGAAATTTAGTCGTGCTGTCGGGCGACGCGATCGGAATCGATTTCAGCGATGATCAAGGATGGCTCATGCCGGTCTGTTCCGATGGGCTGGATATGTCGATGTATCTGGACGATGGAAAGCCCGCGATGGACGTGCGCCTGTACGACATCGTCGGGATCGCGGTGGACAGTAGGGGTGACGTGCACCTTGTCGACAAAGGGAGCAACCGCGTCAGAAAAATCGATTCACGGACGGGCATTGTTTCCACGGTTGCGGGTATTTGCCGGTATGGGTACGACGGTGACGACAAGCCCGCCGTCCGATCCATGTTGCATGCTCCGGAAGCCGTGGTTTTCGATCATGAGGACAATCTTTACATTTCCGACACGATGAACCACCGGGTCCGTAAAGTGGATGTGAGCACCGGCCTCATTGCCACGGTTGCGGGGAACGGAGACAGCGGTTATGAAGATAAGAACATCGGCGGCTGCGGGGCCGCACGGTTCGTGGCCAAGGAGTCAGCCGGGATGGTGAGACACGGGGACGGTTTGCTCGGAACCGAGGCCGTGGTGAATTCACCCGTGGGTTTGGCCTTGGATTCCCAAGGCCACCTCTATATCTGTGAACGGGGAGAAAACAAGATCCGCCGTGTGAAGCTCTCGTAGCCCGCCCACCCATTGCTCCGCATTTGTCCCGCATAGGTTTTGTGATATTCTGAGTTCGGCTCTTTGTCGGAGTACTGTACGGTGCGAATGACAAACGTCGGTGGTTCCCCGGTTCACCTTCTAGGCCTTCTTTCCGGGTTGATCGTCATCGCCAGTATCCTCGGTGCTTTCGGGATTCCTTTGGTCAGTTCCGAGGGGATGACCATCCGCTCTCGCTTGATCGAAGGGGATTTGCCGAACGCGGCCGATGAGGCGGCCTGGCAGAAGGTTCCGCCGACCACCATTCCGCTGAGCGGACAAGTGATCACCAGGCCGGTATGGCCCGAACCGACCGTGCGGGCCTTGACCGTGCGGTCCGTCCACAACGGGACCGATATCGCCTTCCTCCTCGAATGGCCCGACAACACGAAAAATGATCGACTGACCCCCGGTACCTTCAGGGATGGCGTCGCGATCGGTCTTCCACTCGGAGATGCGCCGGCTTTTTTTTGCATGGGGCAACTGGATCACTACATCAACATCTGGCATTGGAAGGCGGATTGGCAAAGCGATATCGATCGGCGAGCGGCGCGCACATCGGAGAAAAAGGAAGGTGGCGTGCGGACCTTCGAGGTCATTCCCAGGCGGGTTTCCTCGGTGGAAGATTTGATCGGCGGAGGCTTCAGCACGCTGACCACGAAGGACAAGCAGGGGAGGGTCCAGGGGCACGCGTTATGGAAAGACGGGGTCTGGCATGTCGTGATGCGCCGCCCACTGGTGAGCGAGGAGCAAGAGAATGAAGCCGTGCTCGTTCCCGGTCGTGTTCAGACCGTATCCTTCGCGGTGTGGAATGGGGAAAACAAAGAGCGAAACGGCCAGAAGGCCGTGGCGCCATGGTTTCAACTCAGCATCGATCCCATTGCCAAGCTGTAAGTGCGGCGGGAAGGCCTTCGCATCCATGGTGGCCACCTGATTGTTCCTGGGGAGCTGAACTGTGAGGTTGGTCGGTGAGAAGCACGATCTTACAGGGTTTCATCCTGCTGGGAACCGTGCTGCTCGGCGATTTTCTGATCGGCAGCATGGGGAATATTTGGGCGGCGACTCAGGACGGTGGAATGACGGAAGAAGAAGCATCGAGGCTTGGGGAGGAGTTCGGTATCGTCGTGGGAGCCGTGGACGAGGATATTCAGAAAGAGCTGAAATTGCAGCAGCCGCAAGGTGTGGCGGTGTTTGAAGTCATCGGGAATTCACGAGCGGACTATGCGGGAATCAAGGTCCGGTCCGTCATCAAGGAAATCGACAAGCAAGAGATTCGAAGTATGGCGGACTTCGGGCGGGCCATCAGCAAGGCGATGAAGCAATGTAACTTCACCGTCGGAACCTATGAGCCGGCGGATCCGGGCGAACCAATCGGCTGGGGCGTCAATTTTCACTTTGTTGGGTGCAAGCGAGACTAGGGATGAAGATCGGGTGAGCATGGCAAAGCTGCGACTCGTCGGCTCAGTGGGATTGACGGTGATTGCGGTATGCCTGAACGGTCTTGGTCTTCAGTGGGCGATCGCTCAAGAAGGCACTGTCCCGTCACAGACCGACTGGGTTGCAGAAATTGAAAAAGTCTTCATCCGTTCTGAAGACTGCAAGCAATGCCACGAGCGTCACTATGAGGAGTGGAAGGGGACCAGAGAACAAACGCCGGATTTGAAGACCTTTGGCCGGGTGGATGCCGCACTTCTACATGGTACGTCGTTGGAGTCGCCTGTCTTTCGAACGGTGTTGGGTCTTTGGAAACAGACGAATCCGACCGCGGATGAACAGGGACGATGTCTCTCCTGTCATGTGCCCGCCGTCACCGTCTTCCCTCAGCATGCCGAAAAAATCGTGTCGCACGTGCTTGGCCGCAAGGCGGGAATCGAAGGAATCGGGTGCTCGGCCTGCCATCTGATGAATGGAATGGACAAAGGAAGAAACTCACCGCCGACATTTAAGGTGCAGCCAGGCGAGACCTTGTATGGCCCCTATGCCAATCCCGAAGAAAATCTTGTCCATCCGGCCGCGCAGTCTGAGCACTTTCGAGGGGCCAATTATTGTGCCGCTTGCCATTTCGACAAAGTGAAGGATGTTGCGCAGAAGAATCTGCCGGGAGAAATCCTGGAGGGAACGATCTGTCAGGATTGCCACATGGAGCGCTCGACCGGCAGTTCCACCTCTCGACGGGGGGCGATGACCAGAGCCATCGGGCGGCATTGGTTTCGCGGGGTCGTCGTCTCCGGGACCCTGCTCAAGAATCGGAACCTGCAGGCCGAGTGGATGCCGCGGATCGATGTCGAGGTGAAAAAGACCGGTATGGTGGTGGAAGGGATGGGCATTGTGAAGGTCGGCAGCCTGCCGCACGGTTTTCCCGATGGCGATCCGGTGTTGAAACAGTTCTTTCTGACCGTCACGGCCAAGGATGCGGTGGGCAAGACCTTGGCGGAGGAGATCAAACAGTTTGGGGTGCCCTATGAGAAGATTCTTCGCGGTCCGATTCCTGACCCTTTCATCAAGGGGGGCCATACGAGGAAGATTCCATTTTCACTGACGCTTCCCGCCGGGACCGCTGCGTCCTCGGTAGAGGCTGTGCTCACCTATGCGCTCATTCCCACGCCCCAGCCTACGCTGGCGGACAAGTATCTTGCATCCTTGCAGACCGAAAAAGAGCGCGAAGAGGCGAAGCAAATCATCCAAGAATATACCCAGCGGCATTTCTTGACGTATCGTGTCAAATCCCTTTCCTAGCAGAATGTTGAAAAAGTCCTCCAGCATCGTTCTCGCATCGCTTAGACGCTCAACGTGCCGACGGGACAGAGCTGCGAAAGCAGCTCGGGGCGGGCCGGGTGAGAAAGATTACGCCTTGCCTCTAAGACACTGGGCGCTCACCAACTCGCGCCCGTCCGCAAACGTGAGGCTCCTTATTCGTCGCCTCGCGAATCTCGCTGCGGCCTTGCTGGAATGCCCTTTTGAACATTCTGCGGTCTGGCTTGGTTTTGCCGTAACGATGTGTGTTGCTCTGCTAGCTGACGGCGTGTTCACTCCCGTATCCGCTCAGAATGCAACCGGTCAGTCCATGATTGAAAAGGCCTTTCCCCATTCCACCAAGTGCAAACGGTGTCATGAACGGGTGTATGAAGAGTGGGAAACCTCGCCTTTGGCGAAGTCTCTCCATTCTCCGGCGTTTCGTGCCTCGCTCGACATCTACTTGAATTCTGCGGCGGGAAAAGACAAAGCGCTCTGTTTCCGGTGTCATGCCCCGCATGTGCGGGAATTTCCGGACCATGCCCAAGTCTTTATTGATCAAGCAAAATCAGGGGAGCCATCTCTCGATGGTGTCGCCTGTAGTCAATGCCATTTGATCAGGCAGGTCGATCGAGCCAAACATCCTCCTGAGCCAAAGTATGAGACCGGCGGGAAGACGCTCTATGGGCCATATAAGGATTTCGTTCAGAACCTCGCGCATCACTCAATGGAATTAGGTCTGTTTCAGAAGTCCGACCTCTGTCTGAATTGCCATCAGTCGGTACCTTCCGCGACGAACCTGGGCAAGACCAACGACTTGCTCGGGAACTGGGATCAGAGCCGAGCGGTCAAGTCCGGAAAAGAATGCCAAACCTGCCACATGCCTCAACAGGTCGGCGAGTCAGCCAATGGGGAAAAGAAACGGACGATCGCCAACCATAGTTTCCCCGGACGTATCGGGAAACTTCGGCAAGAAGCGGCAAAACTTGACGTACGGACCAAGATCGACGGTGACAAAACGACAGTGACGGTCAAGGTCCAAAGCCTGGTGCCGCATAACCTGCCGGCTACCCATCCGGCCTGGGCAGCGGTGGTTCTCAATCTGGACATCAAAGGGAAAAATCTCAAAACGGTGTTTTCCGATAAGCGTGTCTATGGTCGGACCTATGCCGATGCTCAAGGACAGAAGACGATCTTCGACTTCGAAGCGGCGAAAGTCCTCGAAGACACAGTCTTGAAACCCGAAGAGACGAGAGAGGAAACTTTCATCTTCCCCACACCGAAAGATACCAAAACCTTCGATGTCGAAGTCGGGCTCAATTATGCTCCATTGAATGGCCCTGCCTCATTTCTCCAGCGTGTTGAAGCGGAGTCATCTCAGGGGTCACAAGATCCGGTCTTCCAACCGATTGAAATCGTCAAGCGGACGGAGAACGTTCCGGTTGGCAAGTAGCCGTGGACAGCGTTACCAGCCCCGCTCAATGGCGTTGCAATCTTTGGGAGAGACGCTACGCCGACAAGCCAGTTTCGCAAACCTCAACTCAAACGCTAGGTTTCTTAGCAGGTTCAGGGAATGCCACGGAAAAGGCTCTATGTGATTGGGAATGGATTTGACCTGTATCATGGGATCAAATCCAGCTATGGTGGGTTTGGTCGTTACCTCGAGCAAGTAAATTTCGAGCTACACGAAGTTGTTAAAACGTACTTGCCGTTTGAGGGAGATTGGAAAAACCTTGAAGCCAAGCTGGCGCATCTAGATGTGGATTTTATCGTCGACAACGCATCGGCCTTTCTAGATTCATATGGTGCTGAAGACTGGAGTGATAGCTATCACCATGACTATCAGTACGAGGTAGAGAAAATTGTCGATGCGCTTTCCAGTGGCCTAAAAGCTGCCTTTACCGCTTGGGCAAAGACCCTGAAAATTCCAGATGTGTCGTCATGTTCGGTGCCTTTGCTGCCACTTGATGCTGGAGCGCGGTATCTAAATTTTAACTATACAAGCACGCTGCAGCGTCTCTATCAGATTTCTCCAGGACGGGTCCTTCACATTCACAACAGTGTTGCAGATAATCAGCCTGACTTGGTTCTTGGCCATGCCGTTAATCCTTATGGGCGACAGTCACTGAACCACGGTCTTGATTTGGAAGCGCAAGACACCAGGGAAACCGAGGCAAATGACATTCTGGATAGCTACTTTTTTGCTACGTATAAGCCCGTGCATGAGATCGTCAAGAAACACAGAGGTTACTTCGATTCGTTGGCAGGAATAGAGGAGATATACGTCGTTGGCCACTCATTGTCCGAAGTTGATATTCCCTACTTTGTAGAGATCGTTAATGCTACTAGATATTCAGATCCTGAATGGGTTGTGACCTACTATATTCAATCAGAAATTTTAGAAATGAATAGCACGCTGGTAAGCGCTGGAGTTCCAAGCCATAAAGTGAGGTTTATAGAAATTTGTGGCTTGCCATTGTGAGAAATACGGCGCGATGGTGGCGACGGATTAGGGTGTGAGCTTGTACGACGTGTAGACAGTTCTCAGTTTTGCTATAGGATGTGGCAATGCATCAAGCAACACATCCGAGTCCAAACTCGCGCTGCGGAATTTAACGGCTGCTCATCTCAGCCGTTAGATGGCTCGTATGGGTGGTGAGAATGTTCTGCATACACTGCGGGAATCCGGCGGGAACAGGAGCGGTATTTTGTACGAAATGCGGCAAGAAGCTCAGTGTTGTAACGGAATCATCCTCGGCACCTAACTCGACTCGAAATAGTGATCTTCGGAGACGGCCCATCGGCGTCTGGCTTATTGTGGCTTCTATTTTCTGTCCGCTGGCTGGGCGTTGTTATTCTTTATGCTGATGCGGACAGGCGCGGTCTCATTGACGCCATCGCAGCAAGCGTACTTCGAAAATCTTGGGTTGCTCGATTATCTCAGCAGCGTCGGAATTGGCGTGGTCAGGAAGCTGTGAAGTGGTTCGACAACGTGGTGATCAACCGAAATGTGCGGCTAGCCCGGCTCCCCAGACCATCCTCTTTCACATGCTGAATGTTGCTGCGACATAGAACCAGTGCTACACTGATTCCGTGTGTAACTAGGAGGGCGGCATGGCGAATTTAACCATTGTGATTGAAGGTGATACGCTGAAGCGTGCTCGTATGCGGGCGCTGGAAGAGGGGACGTCTGTGAATGCGGTGGTGCGGGACTACCTGACTGATTATGCTGGAATGAAGGCTCAAAAGGAAAAGGCGATCAACGATTTGTTGCGGTTGTCTCAGCGGACGAAAACAAGACGGGGGAATCGGCGGTGGACCCGTGAAGACCTCCACGAGCGATGAAGGAGCGAGTGTTTCTTGATACGAATGTGCTGGTCTATTTATTTGATGCCGATGCTCCTGCCAAACAGCAACGTGCGCAAGCACTCCTCTCAAGCCAGGAACTGCGGACGCAGATCATTCTGAGCACTCAGGTACTGCAAGAGTTCTATGTGTCTGTGACGAGGAAGCTGGCCGTTCCACTTGATCTCGATACTGCACTCAAGGCGGTACAAGATCTCGCAGCGTTCCCGATCGTCCAGGTTGATACCCCCTTGATTCTGTTGGGTATCCAGCGCAGCAGCAAGGCTAAAATCTCATTTTGGGATGCGCTGATTGTAGAAGCGGCTCTCGTGGCTGGAACGACTCTCCTCTACTCCGAGGATTTTCACGACGGTGCTGTGTTTGGAAAACTACGAATCGCGAATCCCTTCAAGTGAACCAGTGCCATTGTTTTTCAGTCGGCCGGCATAATTTACGACTGGTGTAAACCGACTCCGGTTCGATTGGGCAGTCAATTTTGGATGGTTTCCATGGCGGCCGCGACGAACCGGTTGTAGGGAACTGCTGGCAATCCGACTCCCCTCAATAGTGCTTCTCAAAGCGCCACTGCAGAATCCACTGGGGACGCTCAAGTGTCTTGGGACGTTGCTGCAGAAGTGTGGTTAACCTTTACGAGGCAGCAGAGCTCAACCCGACATCGTTGGTCGACGTGTTTATCCCTGGATGGTCCCAATGCAGATGGCATGGGCGACGAAGCGGCCGTAGGGCACGTCGCGGCAGTGCTCCCAATCCGACTCAATCCAATAATTCTGCTGTGAAATCCGTTTGAGGAAGTGCTGGGTCCTGAACGGACTCTTGCCGTTGTTCTGCAAATAATCGAAATAGCGGTTGTACCCGATCGGGAGGCTCGCCACGAGCCGGCCGGAGGGGGCCAGACATGCGGATCGCAGACGATCAATCGCCTGCAGCAGCTTGATTGGTTTCTGTGGCTGTTCGTCCCACCCGACGTGTTCCAACGTCGAGATGCTGATGATCAAGTCGTATTTCTCTCGAGGGACGAACTCGACGATATCTTGATTGATGACGCCGGAGCTGACCTCATACTTATCGACGACGTCATGATGGATGGGAAAATAATGAGACAGGACGTTGCCCACTTCGAGCACCCGCTTGCCTTCATATTCGAGGAGGAGTTCACGGAAGATGGGGATCTCGACGCCACGCTCGTTTTTCCAGGTCCTGTTATAGGGATGATATAGATACTCGTACTCCCGACCATCGTATTGGAACGTCTTGGCCCTCACGCTGCGGGTCAGCGCCATCTTGAGGGAGCGCCAGTATCGTTTGGTAGCGCTCTCACTGGCTGTAACCCTTGTGTAGTCGTAGGCGTAGGACAAGGACAGCGTCCTTCGGAGCTATTCGAAGACGATGCGGGAGCCCGGGGACTTCATCTTGAAGATCTGCAGGGCATTATAGATGCCTTTTGCGGGATGGTTCAGGATCAGTCGAGAGTTGGTGATGTGCGTGTCGAGCAGTTCATATTGTCCGCCACTGTAGTACAGGTCGCAGTCGTCAATCTGGCAGTTCTTGTAGACGTGATTGTCCAGCGCCAATTTGGCCTTGCTGAACGTTTGGCCGTCCACAACGATGTAGTTGGGTTCGAATCCCATAGGTCGTTTGCCGGGCGCAACTATATCAAAGTCGGGGATAATCGTAAACAGACCGAGAGGCATGCGGGTGGGGCTACGAAGTAGCAGGGCGAAACTCTAGTTAGGGACGATTCGAGACATGGTGCCATTTTGAGCCAGGATATAGAGCTCACCCATGCCATCCCGGCCGAAACTCGTAATTGAGGAAGCGGCGAGCAACGGCCATTCTGTTTGTTCGAGAGCCGAGCCATTATTGAGGCGGAAACTTCGAACGAAGCCCGCGCAGAAATCGGCATAGAAATAGGTGCCTTGGATGGCCGGTAGTGCCTGGCCGCGATAGACATAGCCTCCGGTGACGGAGCAGGCGCCGTTGTCGTGCGGATATTCGACAGTTGGTAACGTGAGTCCACCGGTATTGCAATTGGTCGCTGGATTAAAACAGGCCGATCCTTCCATGAGGCGCCAGCCGTAATTCAGTCCACGTCCGGCGTTGGGGCCTTGCGACACATTGATTTCTTCCCGGGCACCTTGGCCGACATCGGCGAGGTAGAGATCACCGCCATCAAACGAAAAGCGCCAGGGATTCCGCAACCCGTAGCTCCACACCAGCCGATCACCTCCGCTGAGGACAAATGGATTGACTGTTCCGCCAGTGCAGGCTGTTTCTGGCGTAGTCGGGTCGATTCGGAGAATTTTTCCTAGCCGGCTTGCGAGATTTTGGGCATTGTTGCCCGGATCCCCTGAACCTCCTCCATCCCCGACGGCCGCGTACAGACAAGCATCCGGTCCGAACGCCACCATGCCGCCGTTATGGTTCGCGAAGGTTGGATGGGGAATGGACACCAAGATGAACCGTGAGTTGGGATCAGCTACATTGGGGTTCGTCGGTGACCGGAGAAACCGAGCGATGGTGATCGCGCCATTGGCGTCCGTATAGTGAATGTAGAACCGGGCGTTGACGCCGTAATTTGGATCAAACGCCATTCCCAGCAATCCTCGCTCTCCACCGCTAGTGATGCCGGTTATCGTGAGGAACGTTCCAAGCTCGGCTCCGGATGTTCGATCAAGGACCTTAATCGCACCTCCTTGTTCCACGACAAACAGGCGAGTTGCATCATCAGGAGGAGCGGTCAAGAACACCGGAGAGTTCAGGTTGCTTGCGATGATTTGCAGCTTCAGGCTGGTTGAGACAGGGACGGTGTTCTGCGTGTCGCCATCGCTTCCACATGCCATGAGGAGGCTCGCAATATACAGGCACAGGATCATTTGAAAGATCACGGTTTTCATACGTAACCTCTTGTCCCGTATGGAAGATGTACCATGATCGTATCACTCCATCCGGAGGCAAATCACTCGTCAAATCCAGTGCAAAAGGGGTCGTTGCATGGATAGTCATTGTCAAGTTGGCGATAAGCTTGTTGGCAGCAAGAACGCCGTCTTTTGTCTTGATCCTCTCACTGTGACCCTATAGAATGACCCAGCTTTTCGGGTGGTTAGCTTCCAGTTCTGCTCCCGCCCGCCTTGGGTTTCCCCACTCGCGCATGTACTTTGGATGGGTTGAAGCCACGGAGAGCCGTGTGACATAAGGAGTCCGTTTAACCAGCAGGAGGAATGTCCCGTGAGTGACTCAGCGATTATCACGTTTGCCCTCATAGCGGCCGTGGCGGGTATCGGCTATGGGTTGTACCTGGCGATGTGGGTGTTCAAGCTTGACGCCGGCAATGCCAAGATGCAGGAAATTGCAAAAGCCATTCAAGAGGGCGCCGGCGCCTACATGAATCGGCAGTACAAGACCGTCGCCTATGTGGCCGCTGGTCTGTTCGTCATTCTGGCGGCTGCTGGAGCCGTGTCCGATAAATTTGGATTGATTACCGCCGTCGGTTTTTTGGTCGGGGCGGGCGCTTCGGCTATTGCCGGCTATGTCGGAATGATCATTGCGGTTCGTGCCAATGTGCGGACCGCTCAAGCCGCTCACAATGGGATGAATGCGGCCTTGGTCGTGGCCTTCCGTGGTGGAGCGGTGACGGGTCTTTTGCTGATCGGTCTTGGGCTCTTGGCCATTACAGGGTTTTATACCATCGCAGAATCGATGGCCGGACAAGAAAAAGCCATTCACGCGTTGCTCAGCCTGGGATTCGGTGGCAGTTTGATCTCTGTGTTTGCCCGCGTCGGCGGCGGGATCTACACCAAGGCGGCGGACGTTGGTGCCGACTTGGTCGGCAAAGTCGAGGCGGGGATTCCGGAAGATGACCCGAGGAATCCGGCGGTCATCGCCGATAACGTGGGGGACAATGTGGGCGATTGCGCCGGTATGGCCGCTGACCTGTTCGAAACCTATGCGGTGACGACCGTGGCAGCCATGGTGTTGGCTTTTACGATGTTCAAAGGGGCGACCGCACCGATCCTGTATCCATTGGCTTTAGGCGGTGTTACCATCTTCGCCACGATCGTTGGCGTTCTTTTCGTCAAGGTGGCTCCGGGCGGCGACATCATGCCGGCCCTGTATAAGGGGCTATTCGTAGCCGGCGGGATTGCCGCCGTGGCATTCCTGCCGATTACCTTTATGATCATGGGCGGTGTCGGCGGGGTCAGCGGGTTCAGTTACTACATCGCGGCGCTCATCGGCTTAGCCGTGACCTTGGCGCTGGTGTTCATCACCGACTACTACACGTCAAAAGAGTACGAGCCGGTGAAGTACATTTCCAAAGCGAGCGAAACCGGTCATGCGACCAACATCATCGCCGGTTTGGCAGTGGGCATGCAGGCGACCGCGGCTCCGGTCGTGGTGATTGCCGCGGCGATTCTCGGGAGCTACTGGATTTGCGGCGGCGCAGAGTCCGGCGGGTTGTATGGTGTGGCGGTGGCAGCGGTGGCGATGCTCTCGATGGCCGGGATCGTGGTGGCCATCGATGCGTTCGGTCCGATCACCGACAACGCCGGTGGGATCGCGGAAATGTCGCACTTAGGCAAGGAAGTTCGAGATATCACGGATCCATTGGATGCCGTCGGCAATACGACCAAGGCGGTCACCAAGGGCTACGCAATCGGGTCCGCCGGTTTGGCGGCGGTCGTGCTCTTTGCCGAATACTCGCGCGAAGTGGCGGCGCACAATCCGGCGCTTGCCGCGTTCGACCTTTCCAATCCAAAAGTCTTGGTGGGCCTATTCCTGGGCGGCATGTTGCCGTTCATCTTCGGCTCACTGTGTATGAGGGCCGTCGGTGAAGCGGGAGGGTTGATCGTGGAAGAGGTGCGGCGGCAATTCCGAACGATCAAGGGTATCATGGAAGGCACGGGCAAGCCCGAGTATGGCACGTGCGTCGATATCGTGACCCAAGCGGCCATTCAGAAGATGATGGTTCCCGGCTTGATTCCGGTGGCCTCGCCGGTGATCGTCGGTTTGGTACTCGGCCCACAGGCGCTCGGGGGCGTGCTGGTCGGTAGCATTGTGACCGGTTTGTTCGTCGCGATATCGATGACGAGTGGCGGCGGCGCCTGGGACAATGCCAAAAAGTTCATTGAAGAGCAGGGCTTGAAGGGCACCGATACGCACAAGGCGGCGGTAACCGGCGATACGGTCGGCGATCCATACAAGGATACGGCGGGACCTGCGGTGAACCCGATGATCAAGGTCATCAATATCGTTGCCTTGCTCATCGTGTCGTTGATCGCGGGTTAGGTTGCCGTTCTAGATTCCGACAGTACCGTTGGATGTGATATGGCGCCGTGTCCCCGGGGGCACGGCGCTTTTCGTTTCTCCCTATGCCTTGACGGGTTTCGGTACCCTAGAGTATGGTGAGTTGACGATCGGTGGTTGCCGGCTAATCGCGAGGGTTTCCCCTGGTCCACGGGAGGTGCTCGAATGGAAAAGCAGGAACGAAAGCAAGAGCCGAGACGAGAGCCGCAGAGTAAAGAAGAAGTCAAGGCGAATCCCAAGGTCGTCGAAGCCGGCAAGAAAATCAAGGAGGACATCGATAAGCTGGTCGATGAGATCGATGACGTCCTTGAAAAAAACGCTGAAGAATTCGTGAAGAATTACGTCCAGAAAGGAGGCGAATAACCCTTCGATTCCGCTTCCCCGTTTCCGCTCGATTGACCCTTCCTCTCCAAGCTCGTCGGTTTGACAAAGAAGGAGCGACTTATTACAGTCTGCTCCGGTCTCCTGTGTTCCGTGGTCTGACTATGGTCGCGGCCCAGGCTCTTGAGAGGATGAGGATGCCGTCAAAGCTCTGGGTGGTTCGTCAAGTCGATCCCATCCGACGAAACCTCCTGTCACACGCGTTATCCATCTCATCGGCCACGGCTTCCTTGTTGCTTAACCGGGGCGTCACCAATGTGGACCAGGCCACCGCCTGGATCTCTCCGCTCCGAACCCATGATCCTTTCTTGATTCCGGATATAGAAAAGGCGGTCGACCGCCTGCACCAAGCGATGCAACGGCGCGAGATCGTATGTTTTTATGGCGATTATGATGTGGACGGCATGTCCGCTACGAGTCTATACCTCTCCTTTTTCCGCGGCCTCGGCGCCGAGGTCAGGGCCTATGTTCCTCATCGTCTGCGGGAGGGGTACGGACTCAACGAGCGTGCCGTTCGAACCTTGGCCAAGGAGGGCGTCTCTTTATTGGTCACTTCCGATTGCGGGACCACATCGCATCGTGAGATCAGCCTTGCCAATGAGTTGGGAATCGATGTCGTCGTGACCGATCATCATCAAAGCGGCGCGGAGATGCCGCCGGCGTTGGCGATGATGAACCCGCAGCGATCCGACGCTCGGTATCCCTTTCGTGACCTCTGTTCTGGTGGTTTGGCCTACAAGGTGGCACAAGCTTATGAGGCAAAATATGGTCCCGGTTCAGTGCCTGTGGAGTCCCTCCTGGATTTAGTTGCGCTTGCCACGATTGCCGATGTGGTCCCGTTGCAGGATGAAAATCGATTGTTTGTGCGAGAAGGGCTCGCGCAAATCTCACGGGGGGCGCGCTGCGGCATCCGAGCCTTGAAGCAGGTCGCCGGCGTGAGCCGGGAATGCACGACGGAAACCGTCGGTTTTAAACTCGGTCCTCGACTCAATGCCGCGGGGCGATTGGATGAGGCGATCAAAGGGGTCAGACTTCTGACGACGGAGTCGGAACGGGAAGCCAAATCGTTGGCTGAAGATCTGGAACGGTTGAATCGAGCCCGTCGCGAACTCGAAGCCAATATCCTCCGGGAAGCGTTGGCTCAAGCGGAAGCACGGGAGTGGGGGGGCGGCATTGTACTGTATGCGCGCGGATGGCATCTGGGGGTCGTCGGGATCGTGGCTGCACGGATCATGGAACGATTTCATCGTCCGACGATCGTTGTCGCCGTGAACGAGGAAGGGATTGGAAAAGGTTCGGCTCGGACCGTGCCCGGATTCGACCTATATCAGGCCTTAACTGCTTGTCGAGACCTGCTCGTGGCCTTCGGCGGGCATCCGAGCGCGGCAGGCATTACGATTGAAGAGGCGCGGTTACCTGAATTTTCAGAACGGTTTTCGGCAATCGCGGAGGCCTGGATTCGAGAAACACACAGTGTTCCCCTGTTGCATGTCGATTCAGAGGTGCGGCTGAACGAGGTTACGTTGCAGTTGATTCGGGAAATCGGGGCGCTGCATCCCTTCGGCGCGGGAAATCCGGAGCCGATGTTTGCCGTCAAGGGGCTGGACATTCTCAACGCACGAGTTGTCGGAGAGAAACATTTGAAGATGACGGTCCGCCAGGGCGGATCGCTGCCTTTTGACGGCATTGGATTCGGGATGAAATCGTTGGACGAGCATGGGTTGTCTCTCAAGACGCCTATCGACGTCGCGTTTACGCCGGAATTGAATCATTGGAACGGGTACGATCGGATTCAACTGCGCATCAGAGATATCAGAGCGTCGGGCTGCGAGTAATCGATGATGCATGAAACCGTGACAAGTATCGATCAACTGCTGGATCACCTGCACAGCTATCAGCCGGACGCCGATCTCGGCATGGTGCGGAAAGCCTATGAATTTTCCGCAAGGGCGCATGAAGGACAAGTGCGTCGATCCGGAGAGCCCTATGTGAAGCATCCGGTGGCCGTGGCCGGCGTCCTGACTTCCCTCAAAACCGATGTTACTGCGATTGTGGCCGGATTGTTACACGATACGCTGGAAGATACGGTCGCGACGGCCGACGAACTTCAGCGTGAATTCGGAAAGGAAGTCGTTCATCTGGTGGACGGGGTCACCAAGATCGGGAAGATCACGTTTCGGAGCTCCGAAGAAAAGCAAGCGGAGAACTTTCGCAAGATGGTGCTCTCGATGGCGGACGACATCCGTGTCGTGATCATCAAATTGGCCGATCGGCTCCACAACATGCGAACCCTCGAACATCTCGATGAGAAAAAACGGCAGGAAATCGCCCAAGAGACGTTGGAGATCTATGCGCCCTTGGCCAATCGCATCGGAATCGGTTGGGTGAAGAACGAGCTGGAGGATTTGTGCTTGAAACACCTCAAGCCGGACGCCTACGAGACCTTGAGGGTCTGCGTGGCGAAGCGCGATGAAGATCGTCAGCAATATATTCAAGAGGTGCAAGCGCTCGTGGAGCAAGCCCTGAAAGAGAATGGGCTGACCGGAGCCGTGTACGGACGGCCCAAACATCTCTACGGCATCTACCAAAAAATGAAGAAACAGTCGATCTCGTTCGAAGAGGTGTATGATCTCACCGCCTTGCGGATCATTACCGATACGAAGATGAACTGCTACGCGCTCCTGGGCGTCATCCATTCGTTGTGGAGGCCGCTGCCGGGCCGCTTCAAGGACTACATCGCGATCCCCAAGTCGAATCTCTATCAATCCCTCCACACGACCGTCGTCGGGCCGAAGGGCGAACATGTGGAGTTTCAGATCCGTACGGAAGAAATGCATCGGGTGGCCGAATACGGAATCGCGGCCCATTGGAAATACAAGGAGCAGGGGCGGATTCACGACAAAGACAGCAAGACCTTCGGATGGTTGAGGCAGTTCATCGAATGGCAAAAAGACCTGCCCGACAATCGTCAATTCATGGATTCCGTGAAACTCGAGTTGTTCCACGACGTCGTCTACGTCTTTACTCCCAAGGGAACCGTCAAGGAACTGCCGAAAGGAGCCACGCCCGTCGATTTTGCCTATGCGATCCACACGGAAGTCGGCGACCACTGCGTTGGGGCGAAGGTCAACGGAAAGATCGTTCCGCTCAAACATGAGCTGACGAGCGGCGACACCATCGAAATTCTGACATCGCCGAATCAGACTCCGCATAAAGATTGGCTCAAGTTCGTACGCACGTCGCGCGCGAAGACCAAGATCAAGCATTGGATCAAGGGAGAGGAACAGAAACGAAGCTTGGAAATCGGTTGGCGTTTGCTTGAAACCGACATTCGTCGCCATGGCTTGGTTCCGTCGCAGGTCTTGAAGTCGAATGCGCTGCTGGAAATCGCGAAGCAAGAAGGGTATGCCACGACTGATGAGCTCGCTGCGGCCGTAGGATTCGGCCACCTCGCAACCGCCCAACTCATCGGACGACTCACGACTCCAACAGCTCGTCCTGCGATTCAGCCCGAGCCGACGGGAGCCCCCAGAGTCGTCCATACAAGGGGGACGGAGCCGGGGGTCCAAGTCAAGGGCGGACGGGATTTGCTGATGCAACTGTCGCGATGCTGTAACCCCGTCCCCGGTGACAGGATCTTGGGATACATCACGCGCGGAAGGGGCCTCACGATTCACTCCGTCGACTGTCCCAACCTGGAAGCGTTGGATTATGACCGAGAACGATTGGTGGAAGTGGAATGGGATACGGCCACACCGGGTCAGCATGCGGTCAAAATCGCCGTCATCGCCGAGGACAAGACGGGAGTGTTGGCGAACGTCTCATCCGCGATCGCCGAATGCAAGGCGAATATCAGCCGCGCTGAAATCATTACGCGGGAAGACCGCAAGGCGGAACTTGATTTTGTCGTCGAGATTGCCGATACGGCCCACCTGAACCGCGTGTTGAAAACCATTGAACGGATCGATGGTGTCATTACCGCGCGGCGTGTTCGATCCTGGCAGGAACGATCCTGAAAGAAAAACTGAGGGAAGAGGCTAGGGCTGGCCGAAAGAAAGTTTCGTTCCCTTCTCGAGCTTATACGCATCAACCGTCCCCCCGGCAATTTCCAGCACGTACATCGCATCATCGCTGTGCGGACGGTATTGAGGGCAGGAATCATCGGTCTTCGTGCAAATCGGGACATTGCGTTCGATATGGGTGACCCGCTTTTTGGCATCCAACCAAATGAGATCGAGGGGGATCTTGGTATTTTTCATCCAGAAGGACCAGGCGAGCGGCTGACTGAAGAAAAATAACATTCCATGGTCTTTCTTGAGGTGATCCCGATACATCAAGCCCACCGCACGTTTCAACGGCGTGTCGGCGACTTCGGCGTGGATCGTGATACCTGAGGGAGTATGAATGTGCACGAGCTCTGTATCAGCGGCCGCAAGGGCGGATGTCGGCAACACAAAGAGAAGTAACCCAATGAGGGCCATGGACCACAGAGAGAAGGAGTTTACCCTCGTCAACAACATGATGCGCATCCTAGCCAGCCGGGTTACTGCAGTCAAGGAACCTGTGTGGGCCGGGGGTGATTGTCTTCCGTCAATCTTGCAATCCTTTCCGGCGATGTGCCATCCTCAGACGCAGCAAGAAAGAGGAGACCATGCAGGAAAAACGACGGGTGTTATACAAAAAAGGTGTCTTCGTTTGCCCCGGGTGTCGCCAGTCCTATGTTCAAGAAAAGTGGATTGAAGAATGGCGCATTCGGTGCCACCGCTGTACCTATCGTGGAACCCTGACGGAAGTGTCGGTTGAGGAGCATATGGAGGAAGAGACGTTTCGACGATAACTTTTTCCGTGCCGGTTTCATCAGGACCGTGAGGTTGTGTCAACTTATCCCACCAGGGCCCATTCCTTGAGTGCATCACGGTATCTTCAGGCGATTGCATTGACGTGGGTCGTGCTCTGCACCGGATGCGCGTCGTGGTCCTGGGCGGACGCGGCTGCGCCATCGATTACCGTTCTTGTGACCTATCATTCCCTCTCGGGAAATACCGAACGCATGGCGGAAGCGGTGGTCGCCGGCGCAAGGTCGATCGCCGGCACGCAGGTTGTCATGAAACGTGTGGGGCAGGTGAGCGCAGAAGACCTGTTTTCCGCCGATGCGGTGGTGGTCGGCTCTCCAGTCTATTGGTCCAACATGTCCGGAGAGGTGAAGACTTTTTTCGATAATTGGCAATTCAAATTCGGGGTCTTTCCCGAGTTCAAGATGAAAAACAAGGTGGGGGCGGCTTTCGCCACGGCGGGACAAGTCTCAAGCGGGAAAGAGGTGACGATGTTGACCATTCTCGCCGCGATGTTGGGAAATCAGATGATTGTGGTGGGCGGCGGCGGAGCTTTTGGAGCGTCGGCCACGACGGAGGGAGAGAGTCCGGGTATAGATGACAAGGAGCTTGCGGAAGCCAAGGCTCTAGGCCAACGCGTTGCCGAAGTGACGAAGCTCATCAGAGCTGGTTCTTCACATTGATCGTACATTGTCGTGGTCGTGTGAATCGCGAAGGGGGGTGCCGGAGTGGGCTTCCGGTCAACCGAGAGACACTCTTCGGCAATCTACCGATCGACCGTGCTGGTCGAGGAACCCTGGACGGCAAGCTCGACAAACTCGTGAATGTTCTTCGCGCATCGCCCGCAGCTCCCGCTTTGCCTCAGACCGAACTTGGACTTGAGCTGACAGGGCATCACAAACCCCGCTCGCCCCGCATCGCGCACATCAGACTCAGTGATTCCTCGGCACAGGCAAACATACATACAGTCACCAATCAACGATTATGAGAAGCATTCTCAGTATGCCATTAAATAACGATCCTGTCAAGAGCCCACACTGTCCAGCGATTATTAGCTAAGCCAACTATCAATGAGATGGGATTATTATTAGGACAGAGTCCCTTCCAGCTGCTGCACCATATCGTTGATGGTATCGAATCCTGACTGCCAAAAGGCGGCCGATGTCATATCCACACCCACCTTGGCGAGAATGTCCTGTGGTGATTGGGAGCCGCCGGTGGCGAGCAGATCCAGATACTTCGGAACAAATGACTCCCCCTGTTCCTTGTACATTCGATACAGCGCCAGCACGAGCAGATTGCCGAAGCTGTAAGCGTAACAATAAAACGGACTGGCGAACAGATGGGGAATCATGAGCCATTCCCATTGGAATTCGTCGGGCACCTTTACCGATTTGCCGAATTGCTGCCTCAATTCTGCAAGATAGGCCCGTGCCAGTTGATCTCCCGTGGCCCCCTCCGCGACCATCCGATGCGCGGCTTGCTCGAAACGAATGAAATAAGCCTGCCGGAGCACCGTTGCATAGATGTCGTCCAGTTGATTGAGGAGCAACCCCTGTCGCACGGCTTTGTTGCGCTCGTTCGACATGAGGGTATCCGAGAGGATGCGTTCACCGAAGACGGACGCCGTCTCGGCCAGCGGGAGGGTTGAATGGAACGTAAAGATCGAATGGTCTTTGGCCATCAGGCCATGCACGGCATGGCCTAGTTCGTGGGCCATGGTGGCGATGTCCCGGGCTTCCCCGGTGAAGTTCAACATGACGTACGGTGTCAGGCCGGGGACCACGCTGTAACAGTACGCCCCGCCCAGTTTGCCGGGACGAGTCGGTCCGTCGATATGTCGTTCTTTCACGACAAGTTCGGCCAAATCTGCCAGCCGGGGAGAAAAGCCGCGATAGGCCGCCAACACCATGTTGACGGCATCGGCATATGCGTATTTCTTGGTGTCGGCCCGATGAGGGGCATAGATATGGTACCGATTCATGGGGGAGATCTTGCAGATCCGTGCTTTCAATTTGAAGTAAGTCTGGAAGACCGGGGCATTCTTGGCGCAGGTGGCCAACAGCGCGTCCACGGCTTGGTCCGGCACATCATTGCCGAGGTTACGGGTTGCGATGGGAGAAGTGTACCCACGGAGCCCGACATTCTCGGCTCTCCAGTCGTTCACGAGCGTCCGATACATCTCTCCAAGCAGGTCGCGTTGGGCTGAGAAGACGCGGTAGAGTTCCTTATAGGCCGCTTCGCGGACGGAGGCTTTTGGGTTTCGTACATGACTCATGAGTTCTTCGCGGTTCATGGTACGAGTCTTCCCGCCGATCTTCATCGTGAACGTCAGCCCGTTGGTTACGACATCATAGAGCGTATTGACGGCGTTCCGTCCCGTCACATTTTTGACGTTGATGATCTTTTCCTCGGGTTCCGACAGTGTGTGCGGGGTATAGCGCCTGATGGTGTCCAGGTAGTACCGAAAGTCTCCGGCGTCGGCCATCAACCGTGCGGCATTGTCCTTATCGACTCCCTGCCACCAGAGATCGAGAAAAAGCAGGCGATTCTGTATGGCGGTGAGCCGTTCCTCCACCTGGGACTTAAACGATCGCGCGTTGGTATTCGTGGTGTCTTCCGAAAACCAGAGGTAGGCGAACGCGCCAAGCCGGGCGCAACTTTCGGCGATTGTTTCGGTACGCCGTAGAATCGATAGGAAATCAGAGGCGGCCATGGTTGCCTGGAGCTGAGGACGAGCCGACTCAACCTGTGCCACCCGTGTATCAAGCGCTTCCAAATACCGCGCTAAGTCTTTCGTGGGATTTTTGACGAGGTGAGTGAGATCCCACCGATTAGATGCCATCGGAGAGGAAGTCTTGCGCCGAACCGGATGTCTCGCGATCATGCCCGATCTCCTTTACGTCGCTGTTGAAGAGCCGTCAAACGGTGCGCCGGCATCTTATCATCCGGCCCGTGCCGAAGGTGGAGAAATCGTCGGAAGCGGCCATGGATGGGCAGCTGCGTTGACAGTCCACCACCGAGATGTAAAAATCCTCAAAACGGACAGCGATATGAACGACCAAGAGATCCATCGCGTCGTCCAATATGTGACCGCAAGCACGTCGTATGCCCGGGACACCGTTTCGGACATCCTTCACACGGGGTTAGGAGAGCTGTCGACCTTGGCGGTGCATTCGACAAGATCCTTCGACCGGGAAACGCTCCTCGAATATATTTCTCAGTGGACGATCAAACGAACGGGGTATCCGGAGCCCTTGGTTCGTGAAGTGCTCGGCTGCGCAGGACGATGGTTGGATGAGGCTTCTGAAGAACTCGCCAAGCGGCAGGGGGAGGTTCTCGGACCGACCTCGAATGATGAAGGCGATTCGGAGGTGGCGTGAACCATGGGACGTTTTCGCCCACGAAGGTCGTTCAAACATGCCCCAACTCTACGAGGGGAACTCCTTGGCTCGATGCCGGCCTGGAAGCGGGAAGCGGAAGGGCTCTCTCAAAAACTGCATGATCGCTGGAGCACGTTGCACCTACACTGTGCCGATGCATCGAGCCATCCACGCCTTGCCCGGCTCGTGCGTCGGCTTACACACGTGGACTATGGGGTGAGAGAATCGGCAATCGCCGAGTTGGAATTGGCCACCCAATTGATCCATGCCGGCGTCCGGGTCAGGTTGTTGCCTGAGTCGCAGGCGCGAACGGCGGATCTCGAATGCTACACAGACTATGACCGGTTCTTTGTGGAAGTCACCGCCATGGTCGGGTCGGCGGAACGGCAACGATTGCCCGTGCGAGGGCTTGAGAGCGAGGAGATTATCGGTGAAGAAGATCGAGGAGTGATCCTGATTCACCGAATTCTCGCGCGCATTCGGCAAAAGGCAAAGCAAGTGGCCGGCTATTGTGACCCGGTGGTCCTCAGCATCTCGGTTCCACGGGCGGATCTTCAAGGTGACAAGTACGGGCGTGCCGACCCGATCTGGCTGGACCTGAAAGTGCTCGCTGGGTTGGTTACCGTGCTGCTCACGAGCGTTCCTACCCTCGGCGCCGTCATGATTGCAATGCGGGATGTCGAGCCGCTTCCCTCCCGATCAGCCTTGAGATTGGCCAATGTCGAGTTGATCGAGCGGGCCAAACATGAGCGTACCCAGCCCCGCGTGTGCATGTTGATTCAGAATCCTCGTGCAACCGCACCGTTGAGCGCACGGCAAGAAGATGCGATCAGACAGACTCTTTAGGGCGTCATCAAGTTGGTCCTGTCCGACCTCCGAACGTTATACATCAGGCCGCTCATTTGTCGATACCGCCGAAAGACAGCGATGGCCTCCTCTCGACCAAGATCTCTCGCGACGGTGATCCTCCGTTTCTTCAGCTCCGCGACCCAATTATGAGGTTTCGGAGCTTCGTCAAACCCAATCGCCATTGCATCTGACCCGCGCGCCGCACAGACGATTTTGCGAACACCCGACCACATGATGGCGCCATAACACATGGCGCAGGGCTCGCAACTCGTGACTAACTCCAGCTTCGGCAGGTCGGCCGCGCCAAGATCGAAGTGCTTCAGGGCACGATGTGCGTGGGCGAGCGCCACCGTTTCAGCATGAGCGAGCGAACAATTTGTAGGTTCCACGACATTGACCCCGACTGCAATGAGTCGCCCCGTCAAGGTCTCGAACACGGCTGCGCCGAAGGGCCCTCCGGTTTTGGCGGTGACATTTCTCAGAGCCAGCCGAATGACGAATCGCATGCGATCTGGAGCCGCGAGCAGCGTGCGTTGCTGGCGGTAAAACAGACGGATGGCCCAGGGCGGAAGACGAAAGGGAAACATGGACGAGGAAACGGATGTCACGACGGGAGGGAAAGCTTTAAAGCCTCGAGATTCTTCGTCACCATCGCATCGCCGTTTTTTGTCGAGACGTCGATGCCTGTGGCGCAGATCGTCCGGCATTCCTCGAGGCGACCCAGCCTCTGGAGTGACTGTGCGAGTGCGAGATAGGCGGCTGAATAGGTTGGTTTGACGGTCACACACCGGCGTAGCGATTCGGCGGCTTCCTCGAAATTCCCGTCGTCCATATAGGCTTTCCCCAGCCCAAACCACGCGACATCGTCGTTCGGATCCATGGCGAGAACTTTCTTGAGCGGCTCAATTCTTGGATTCGGCATGCGATGCTCCTCCGGTTGATACCGAACGATAACAGCGCCGGCATACATTGTCTACGACGTTTTCAGCGTGATAATCTGACGGAGCGTGTTGTATCTCGTCGTTTGTGTCGCGATGCTAAGTTCCAAGTTTGGAGTTTCTTGGGTCGATTTATCGATGTGAGGCACTTGAAGCACGAAACTCGCAACTATTCATCTCATCGATGTGACGGACGAGATGGGGTTCAGGCTTCACAGAACTTATCATTGGTAAAACATGGGTAAAACCGGTCTCGTCTATCATCCGGCCTATCTGGAACATGACATGGGACCCGGGCATCCGGAGTCTCCCAACCGGCTGCGTGCGATCGTGCAACAACTGGAACGGAGCGACACGCTGGCTCAGTTAACCAAGATCGTGCCCCGTCGCGCCGAAGATGAATGGATCACGCAAGTCCATACACCTCACTATGTTTCGGCTCTGAATCAGCATGCGCCCACGAGCGGCCGCGTGTCGCTCGATCCCGATACCTCAATGTCGCCGGGGTCATTGAGCGCCGCGTACTTGGCGGCGGGAGGCGCATTGGCGGCGGTCGATGCCATCATGGCACGGCAAGTCGAGCACGTGTTTTGCGCCGTCCGGCCTCCCGGACACCATGCCGAAGCAGGACGGGCGATGGGTTTCTGCCTGTTGAATAACGTCGCCATCGCCGCGCGTTATGTTCAAAAGCAATACGGGATCTCCAGAGTGCTCATCGTCGATTGGGACGTTCATCATGGGAATGGGACTCAGCACAGTTTTGAGGATGATCCCTCCGTACTTTTCTTTAGCACGCATCAGTATCCGCACTATCCGGGAACGGGGCGGGGAAGCGAACGAGGCACGGAAGAGGGAATGGGGTTTACGATCAACGTCCCGATGGAGCCTGGAGAAGGGGACGAAGAGTACCACGCGATCTTTCTCAAATCCCTCGTTCCGGCGGCCGACCTGTTTGAACCGGAGTTTGTCATCATTTCGGCGGGATTCGACGCACACAAAGACGACCCCTTGGCCGGCATGGGTTTGACGGAAGCGGGCTATGCCGATTTGACGGAAATTGTGGCCGGTATTGCCCGACGCCACGCGAAGGGTCGCATTCTTTCTTCCCTGGAAGGAGGCTACAATTTGAGAGCCCTCTCCCTCTCGGTTGAGGCCCATATCAAGGCGCTGTTGAACGCATGACACGAGGACTGAAGATCGGCCTGGGGGTGCTAAGTCTGGTCGGGCTGGTCTATCTTTATTACACCGAGGTCAAACCGGTCGTCATCTTCGGTTTGCGGTCCGATTATGCCCATGCCATTCCCTACCAGACGGTTCCTCAGGGGCTGGCAAGTCTCAAGGCGGAATCCTGCGGCCAATGTCACCGCGAAATTTACGAGGAATGGAAGACGAGCATTCATGCCCATGCCTATGAAGACCCGTTCTTTCAGGCATACTGGAAGAAAGACAACAATGTCTGGGTGTGCCTCAATTGTCATACGCCGCTCGAAAACCAGCAGCCCACGTTGGTGAAAGAGATTCCTCGTGGGAGGGTCGAGAAGGCCGTTCAAGAGGTGAATCCTCGCTACGATGCCGAGTATCAAAAAGAGTCGGTGACCTGTGCGGCCTGTCATGTGCGCGATGGCGTGATTTACGGTCCGTTCGAAGATTCCGTGGCTCCGCACCCGACGAAGTTTGATCCCAATTTCAGGACGGCCAAGATCTGTTACCGCTGTCATAATGTCGTATCCGGCCCGGCACAGTTCTACAATGTTGGGCCGTGCGGGACCTATGCCGAATATGAAGGAAAGTATTGGCAGGAGCGCGGATTCATCTGTCAGAGTTGTCACATGCCGGAGATCGATCGGCCGGTGGCGATGGGTGGGCCGGTGCGCCGAGGGCGTCAACATCTCTGGCGTGGTGGACATGATCCTGAGATGGTCAAGCGGGCGATTGCGGTCGGGGTAAAAGCCGATACGGATGCTCCGAAGCCGGGCGATCGTGTGGAGTTTACGCTCACCTTCACGAACGCGGGAGCCGGGCATAAGACGCCGACGGGGGATCCGGACCGATTCTTTACGGTGGAATTTCTGGTGGAAGATCGGCTGGGGAACGTGTTGGAACAGCAACGCTCGACGATGGGTCGGTGGATTCTGTGGCAGCCGGCGATCGTCGAGTTGTATGATAATCGCCTGCTTCCTCAGGAGAGCCGCGAATACCAATTCGCGTATCGGATCCCTGAAAAAGGGGAGGGACTGAAGCTGCGAACCCTGGTACGGTACCATATCCTGACCGATGCGCAGCATGAGATGCTGCGGACGAAATACGGTTTGACCGGAGATGACCCCTATCGGTATGTCGTGTACGAGGGAGAATTCCCGTTGTCCGGCGATCTCAAGAATGCATTGGATGGCAAGAGCCATCAGGTATCGGCTGTCAGTTCTCGGCCGGAATCGCCGAATTGCAAACTCAAGGCGGAGAGCTGATCCTAACCGCGGATTTATAACATTATGAAGCATCCGTTATTGATCGATACTGAAACGCTTCAGCAGCAATTGGGTCGTCCCGATCTTGTCCTCGTCGATGTTCGCGGCACGGCGGCCTATGAGTTCGGCGGACATATTCCTGGAGCGGTGCATTCGACCTGGCATGAATATAGTGATCCCAATGCGGTGGCGAAGGGATTGCTCAATCCCGATCTCGGACAGATCGAACGTATTCTGAGTCGGCTTGGGATGACTCCTGACAGCGACGTCGTCATCTACTCCAATCCCTTCGACAATTGGGGCGATGAAGGTCGCATGTTTTGGATGTTGGAATACCTGGGCCACACACGTCTGCGCATCTTGGACGGCGGGTGGGTGAAGTGGACGGCCGAGAAGCGGCCGTTCGAGCATGGGCGTGTCCGCCCTCCGATGGGGAGTTTCAAGGCGCACGCGGTCAAGGCGGTGATGGCGTTAAAAGAAGACCTGAAGACTCTCGCCGGAGGGCCGCATCCTCGGACAGCGATTGTGGATGCTCGCAGCGTGGAAGAATATCTAGGGAAAGAGGTATCCGGGATCCCTCGTCCAGGCCACATCCCCTCCGCCATCCATGTGGCGTGGAATGGCTTCTTGAATCAGGATGCCACCATCAAAGACCCATCCGTGATCAAGGAGATGTTGGAGGCAAAGGGAGTTCGGCCTGAGCAAGACGTGATTTGTTACTGTACCGGCGGTGTACGATCGGCCTGGCTCTATTTCATCCTCAAGCTGTTGGGATATCCGAACATCAGCAACTACCCTGGATCATGGTGGGAGTGGAGTCGGGACTTTGCCTGTCCGGTGGAAAAAGATTTTGATGCGCTCCAAAAAATACTGGGGTTTCATCATGCGTCCAAGCCTTCTTGACACCCTGAGGAGCGCTGTGTAAGGTGAATTCACGAAATTGGACCACGTGAGCGGCAAGACTTCAACCATCAAGGAGGCAGCCATGATGAGAAGAATCCTTCGTAGTGCGATGTTGGCTCTCGGGATCGGCACGTTGGTGGGGGCTCCGGTGCTGAGCGGTTTGGCGCTTGCCGCCGACAAGCATGTGGCCGAAGCGGTGGAACATGCAAAAGGTGCCGCGTCACATGGGAAAGAAGGACATGCGGATGCATGCGTGGAACACGCGAGTGAGGCGCTCAAACATGCGCAAGCGGCAGGAATGAAGAATCCGCACTTGGCCGAAGGGGTGAAGCACTTAACGGAAGCCGTGAAGCATGGCAAGGCCGGACATGCCGATGCCTGTACCGAACATGCCGACGGGGCGGCGACGCATCTGGCCGAAGTGAAGTAAGTTATCGACCAGCTACGGTTGCTGCTACGGTGCCTTTGTTGAAGCGGGCAGAGACTATAGTCTCTGCCCGCTTTGTGTATAACGCGGGAGTGTGTCGTGCGAGTCGGGTTTTATCAGTTCAACCCACAGTTCGGTGAGGTGGCTCAGAATCTCGATGTCGTGACGGCCAGGTTGGAACAGGCGGAGGCCGATCTCATCGTGCTGCCGGAATTGTTCGCGTCTGGGTATCAATTTCTTTCAGGGGAGGAAGCTCGGAGGCTCGCTGAGCCGGTTCCCGACGGCCCGACGGTGCGCCGTCTCGCCGACATCGCAAGACGCCGCAAGATGCATCTCGTGGCCGGACTTCCTGAGCGATCCGCTCTCTGTTGCTACAACTCCGCCGTCGTCGTGGGACCCTCCGGCTTTCTCGGGTGCTATCGGAAGACGCATCTCTTTTACGAAGAGACGCAATTCTTTGCTCCGGGCGACTCGGGATTTCTCGTCTGGGACATCGGGCTCGCGAGGATCGGTGTCATGATCTGTTTCGATTGGTACTATCCGGAGGCTGCGCGGACGTTGGCGGTGCAAGGGGCGGACATCATCTGTCATCCTTCCAATCTGGTCTTGCCGAACTGCCCCGATTCCATGCCGGTTCGATGCCTTGAGAATCGCGTCTTTGCCGTCACGTGCAATCGTATCGGCAGCGAAGCGCGGGGGGGGAAAGAGCGGCTGACTTACATCGGCCAGAGCGAAGTGGTCACGCCCAAGGGAATCATTCAGCATCGTGCGTCTCGTGACCAAGAAGAACTGACCATCGTTGAGATCGAGCCTGCGCAAGCCCGCGACAAAAGCTTGAATCGCTACAACGATCTGCTTCGCGACCGCCGCACGTCGTTGTACAAGATGTAACCCTTACGTCTGATGTCTTGCCGGGAGAAGCGGCGCGCTTGCGCAAGTTGCGTGGGCAGGGTAGGATTTCTTTCATGGGTACCGAACTGCGCAAAGGCATTTTTCTGATTGCGACCCCCAGCCTACGAGATCCGAATTTCCGCCAGACCGTCGTCCTGCTGTGCGAACATGGGCCGGAAGGTGCTCTGGGTGTCATCGTGAATCGCCCCACGGCCATGTCCATTTCCGAAGCCTTGCCGCAGATTCCAGTGATCGAGGGATCAGGCCATGTGCTCTATGCCGGAGGGCCCGTGCAGACGAATCAAGTCATGCTGCTCTATCGAGGCGATCAATTTCCGGACAACTCGCACCACGTATTCGACGGCGTCTGTCTTGGCGGAGACCTCGGCATGGTCGAGCGCATTCTCACCGGGGCCGGGACGACGGAATCTTTCCGCGCCTATTTAGGATATTCGGGATGGGGGCCGGGCCAGCTTGAACAAGAAATGAAGACCGGGTCATGGATCTTGTTGCCGGCGGACCCTCACGCGGTGTTTGAAAAAGAGCCGACGCGAGTCTGGGGAGATATCGTCCGCACCCTTGGAGATGACTATCAAGCCTATGCCGAGATGCCATTCGATCCTTCCTGCAACTGAGCGCCTTGAGCCGTTCCGGTATCAGCGTCCGCCATATCATCGTTGAAGCTTCCCGTGCCGGATGCTAGGGTCATGGTGCCGTCACTCGGGCACGGCTGTTCATCGCAGTGTCGTCCATGAGGGTTTCCGAAGATCCTGCTGCCCTTTTACCCAGATGGCAGGTGCGAAGGTCGAGAAGACGGCGGATTCGGGCCGACAATGATGCAGCACAGGGAGGGAAGGACATGGGTCAGCCGGAGGGATCTCAGGCGGCAACCGAAGCGTTCTTGAGAAAGTTGCATGAACGCCCTCACCAGCCGATCGGGAGATGGCTCCGTGCACCGGCTCACGTGCATTATGAAGCATTCCGCATGTCTGACCCGCCGACGCAACGTCCGGCCAGTCGATCGGAATTCCAGTCGCTCTTGGGATATTTCAAGGTTCCGGCCGAGACGATCGAGCTTCGGGATAATTTCGGCTACGGGGTGAAGGAATCGGAAAACGGCGATCGGCTCATCCTTATCTGGCAAGCACATACGGAATACTACAATTATCAACTCTGGCACGTGCCTTCGCCGGTGACAGGGGCGGTGACCTTCGGCGCGCTGGCGTTTCCGGATTACACGTTTCCCCTGGAGCCGCTTGGGTCGGTGGTGTGCCGCTTGGACATTCTACTCGTGACGGGTTTGTTGCCGTCGCGGAGCGACCTACGCGAACTGATGCCCGGGCCCGTTTTATACGGCAGCCGAGTCTTCAACGAGCAAACATGCGTCGTGACGAGTTTTACACCGGATACGCAGGGACGAGAACGGTACTGGGTCAGTATCGGACCGTCCCAAGGCGATTCCTCACGCCTGAAAGACATTGTGGATGCCATTGTGCGGATCGAGACTTATTATCATTTGTTATTGATGCAAAAGCCGCTGTTCTCTGCCGCCATCGATCAAGTCTATAAGTTCGAGCAGGTTCATCTGAAACAACGGGAGATCATTACTCAGCACATTGGACACGCCGACTCCCAGACCTTGCAGCGCTGGCTGAATACGCTGACGCAGGATTTGCTGAAGACCAACCGCATGGCGGGGAAACTTCACTTCGAGCTGTCCGCGTCGCTCCCCTACGACAAGATAGTGCACACGACGTTGGGGTCCATCGCCGAGCATGCGATGGACTCGTACCGTCCGATTTCCGACTATGTCCTGGGTGGGATTACGGGAGTCGCGGAAGGGTATCAACAGCTCTTACGCCGTATCGATACGCTCCGAGGCGGATTCGAGGGCATCATCGCGATCATTCGGGCCCGCATCGACTTGATCCTGGAATCGCAAAACCTCGCCCTGCTTCAAAGCGTGGACAAAACGACCAAGAGCCAAGTGATTCTGCAACACACGGTCGAAGGCTTGTCGGTGATCGTGATCGCGTATTATCTGGCCGGCCTGGCGGGGTATATCTTCAAAGGATTATCCGAAGTGGGCTGGCTCGGCAACGCGAACCTCGCCTCAGCGGTTTTCGTTCCGATCGCCATCGGGCTGGCCTTCCTCATCACGATGGCGAGTAAGAAGTATCTGCATAAGAAGCTGGCCAGCGAAGAGCCGGCGCCACAGGTCAACAAACCGCACGAGTAGTTGCCAGCGTCACGGAGCGAGGGCTTCACTATCCACGGTCGGCTCTTATCCATCCGAGTCGATGACCGAGATCCACATCGTCGCTTCTCACAGCACCAGTATCTTGCTGGATCTCTCTGTAGGGCCAGTACTGAGTCTTCACTGGTAACTATACTGGTATATTTACAAGTAGAAGCGCGGTGTAGGCGCCAAGGTAAGGTGCCGCAATTCCCGTTATTCTGTTTTGAACCATAGACAACAATGTGTTCTGGTCATCCGATTCGATACACCGCCTGAATCTGATTTGATACATGTGTATGTGATTGGAACGGTACGCATCACACGGGGTGGCCGTTCTTAAAACCGTATACGGCTGAAAGTAAAGAGATCAGACCGCTTGTATAGATGGTCGGTGAGCATTCCTCTGCAATGGCATCTCGCTTGCTGTCGGATGGAAAGATGCACACGAGTTGAGTCACATCCTTTCTTTACCGGTTCACTCGACGAGGCTGCCCTGAATTGCGACGCGTGAACCGGAGGAGATGAGAGCTCGCTCGAACGACTCAACGAAGTCGTATTCACTCACATCACTATTATTTTCACCATAAGGAGGGTCGCTATGCAGTGCTTACATGGCTTTGATGACCGGGGGCTTAACGTCCCTTTAGGGCGTTTCAATCAACCGGGTCGGTTCGGCCGCATGTTTCCTGAGCTTCGCTCACTGACGGCTTTCGATCCGGGTCCGGTCGAGCTGGGAAAGGTCGATGGCGCGATGGATGGTGGTAATCCTGGCCCCGGCGATACCAGCCAGAATAACCTACGGATTAAGGCGGGATACACCTTTCTGGGTCAGTTTATCGATCATGACCTGACCCTTGATACCACGTCTCAGCTCGAGCAGCAGGTTGATGTCACCGCGACCATCAACTTCCGCACCCCAGCACTCGAGCTCGACTCAGTGTATGGGTTGGGTCCGGCGGTGCAACCACACCTCTACGACCGCGACAAGCCGTTCCGATTGCTCCTTTCGCCGGACGGGAACGATCTGCCTCGCAATTCCCAGGGTACCGCACTGATCGGCGATCCTCGGAACGATGAAAATGCGATCATCGCGCAGCTGCACCTGATTTGGCTTAAGTTCCACAACCAAGTCTTCGAAAAAGAATTTGCCGGCATGCCGGTTGGCCGGGAGCGGTTCGAGGCGGCACAGAAACTCGTTCGATGGCATTACCAGTGGCTCGTCGTGAACGAATTCCTGCCACGCATTTGCGGCAGCAAGTTGGTGCCCAACACGGTTGCCTATCCGTCGTTTGAGTTCAAAGACCACGCCTTCATGCCGGTCGAGTTCAGCGTGGCCGCCTATCGGTTCGGCCACAGCCAAACGCGTCCCGGTTACTTGCTCGGACGGACCGGTGGTATTCGGGCTGCGGCGTTGTTCCCGGACGACCCATCGATTCCCAACTCGGTGGGAGATCTCCGAGGTTTCCGTCCGATCCCACCTGAGCTCAGAATCGAGTGGAATACCTTCTTCGGTCCATCTGCACAGCCAAGCAAGCTTGTGGATACTAAACTGTCCCGTGTCATGCTTCGGCTGCCGGACGGCGTGGTACCGCCAGGAACACCGGACAAATTCCGCTCGCTGGCGACGCGGAATCTTCAGCGTGGTATCGATATGCGACTTCCGGCCGGGCAGCATGTCGCTCGACGTCTCTGTATTCCGAAGCGGCTGAGCGAAAATGAAATTTGGACCACGAATGGAACCAAAGTCGGCTCGGGTCCGGCACCCTTGTGGTTCTATGTCTTGCGCGAAGGCGAGGTCAGAGCCAAAGGGCGTCGTCTGGCCGGAGCGGGTGCAGCCATTGTCGCACGCACGTTTATCGCGTGCTTGTTAGCCGACAAGGCGTCCTATCTCTGGCAAGATCCGGAATGGATTCCGACGTTGGGCAAAAACGGACGTTTCACAGCCAGCGATCTCGTGAACTATGCGCTCGATCTATCTGGTTCCAACGAGATTGAATCAGAGGACGTCAGTAAACTGGAAGGTGACGACTAGCTCGTGTTAGTCAAGGTCCGGCCGGCGTTTCCCGGCCGGACCGCTTTGCATCCGGCAAGACAAAGAGGTCGGCAACCAGTGCGGGAAGAAGCTCGCCTCAGCCACTTTTATCTCGAACGCCATCGTCCTGGGCTTCTGCAGAGCCTTCAGTCTCTTGTATCGCCGATCTTCATTTCTTTCATGATACATCTCATGTCGATGCTACTCAACAAGGGTTCTTCAGCGATCTTTCGCCTGAGACACGGGTCCAGGACGCGCATCCCATGCAGCTCATTCGTGAGTCCTTGGACCACACTCTAGTCGCGTGGCCCTTTGGCGGGTCGATCCGAGTCTTCTCATGATTCTGCCAGAAAGACGTATCTGCAGATGAAGCTGACGGCTGAACTATAGGCATAACAATCCGAAACACCCGCAGTGATAGTCTCTCAGGTACAGAGTTAGCGCTTGCGATCTTCCATAGGTTTCTCCTCCCTAAGCCAGCGCCTTACCGCCGAATAGCATACGTTAAAGCCCCCTGCTATTCACAACACTTGGGAGCGTTGCCTGACGCTACTTCGTTTGCCAGGGCATGAGCATTTCATAACTTCATTCGGATCGGAAGAGATACATCTCATGAATCTTTGTTGATACACGCATCTGTGACGAGCGCGGTCGGGGTAGTGCTTATAGCGTTACTCGGTAGGACGCATCACTCTTAAAGTACAAAAATATCCAGCTTCTCCTTACCGACCACGTTGCGATTGCAATTCTCCATGAGTTTGGCAAGCATCCTGCTTCCTTCATCAGCATGAGGTAGTCCCGGACATCTCGAAATCACGTCTCGACCGAGAGCTTCTATCATGAGCACCACGATCCAAGGTTCGGTCCAAAACTCCGAAGAGCACCTGTCTCAGGACAATGAGGCCCAACCTGCGGCAGGTGCACAACAAGGCAGCCTGATACAGTCCAAATTCGCGGAAATTGTTTGGACTTCTCTTGCAACTATCTTTGCAGGTCTGATCGGTGCCAATTGGTTCGGCGAATGGGTTACTAAGAAAGAGAACTCACCCAATTCGAGCCATCCGATTGCGATTCACCGAGCAGTCATCTACGCCAAAATTCTTGTCTTTCGAGACCGGGAGCAGGGCGAAAAACCCTTGTACATGAAAAAGCTTCGCCTTGCCGGCCATGCAATCGAACAAGAAATCCCGCTGTACGACGAAGCGCTCTATCTGAAGACCTTTTACCTAAAAGGATCACATGCGAACAGGGTCCCCCTTGAAGGCCATTCGTCCGGCATTGTCAATGTAACGCCGATTGTCCCCCCATCCGCCGAGTTCGATCTCCATCACTACGAGCAGTCGGGGTTCAAACATCTGAGTTATACGCTCGACATTTCTAAACGAGACTATCTGACGGTCGCCTACCACTATTACAATGGCTTTCAGTTCAATCCATCAGGTCACAAATACGAGAGCGATGGAGGCGTGCACTTCGAGTATCCAGCAGATGAAGCGGTCGTAATCTTCGATTTCTCCCATGTGGCCACCCAGAAACGGGAGACTCCCTTTCGCATCAGAGGAACGCCGGCCGTCTCCCTCAAGCGGTCAAAAGACGGTCCCAAAGAGCCAGTCGAGTTCTCGTACCAGGATGGAATTCTGACCACCAAGTCCATCTCAAACATCGAAAAGGGAACGCACATTTTCTGTGATTGGGAGTGGGAGACGGAACAACGCGAGAGCGGAAGCAACAGTTAGGGATGGGGGCTAAACCGCACAAGTAATATTGAGAGGGCATCTGCCAGTGACGGCTAATGACGTGGCACATGGCCACCGATCAGTATCAGGCATTGAGTAATGCTCATTGCCCAGTCGAGTGTTTCGAAACAAAACGGCAGTCATTATTGATCTGGACGAGTTGGTTGCTGCTATTTCTCTAAGGTCTCTGCGAGGAACTTTCCGGTATGTGACGCCTGAACTTTGGCGACCTGTTCCGGTCGGCCTTCGGCCATAATGTATCCTCCGGCAGCCCCCCCTTCCGGGCCGAGGTCGATGATCCAGTCGGCGGACTTGATGACATCCAAGTTGTGCTCGACGACGACCAGCGTGTTGCCGGCATTGACGAGTTGGTGCAGGACGGCGAGGAGTTTCTTGATGTCGTCAAAATGCAGGCCGGTGGTCGGCTCATCCATGATATAGAGCATATCCCTAGCGGAAGCGTCCTTCAATTCAGCGGCGATCTTGAGACGCTGGGCCTCGCCGCCGGACAGTGTGGTGGCTGACTGGCCCAGACGGAGGTACCCAAGCCCGATGGAGGCAAGGAGATGCAGTTTGTCCTGCAGCTTGGGTGTCCCGGCGAAGAAGGAGAAGGCTTCCTCCACCGTCATAGTAAGGACGTCAGAGATATTCTTGCCGCGGTAACGAATCTTCAACACGTCGGGTTTGAAACGGTTGCCTTCGCAGACCTCGCAGGGTGCATAGATGTCTTCAAAAAAATACATTTCCAGCTTTTCAACGCCGCTGCCTTCGCAACGCTCGCAACGGCCGCCGACGGCATTGAACGAAAAGTGGCCGGGGGGGAATCCCTGTCGGAGCGCGTCCCGTTCCGACGCGAAGAGCCGACGGATATCATCGAACGCTTTCAGGTACGTAATCGGGTTGGATCGCGGGGTGCGCCCAATCGGTTGTTGGTCGATCAACCGAACACCTGTGAGATGCTCGATCCCTTTGATCGCCTTAAACCGCCCCATGGGAAGGGATTCCACACGGAAGGCCCGGGCGACGGATCGGTAGAGCGTATCTTCCACCAAGGTGCTCTTGCCTGAACCGGAGACGCCGGTCACACAGACGAGCATGCCGAGGGGAATGCGGACGAACAGATCTTTCAAGTTGTGCTCCGCCGCCCCGGCGATCACCAGCATCTTGCCGTTGCCGGAGCGCCGCTTGCTCGGCAGGGGAATGTGGTCTTCGCCGCGCAGGTATCGGGCGGTGGTCGCCCGGCGGTCCTGGATGAATTTCCGCGTCGGCGCGGCACACACGATCTCGCCTCCTTTTTCGCCGGAGTGAGGACCGAGTTCGACAAGATAGTCGGCCGACTCGATCATGCGGTGATCATGCTCGACGACGATGACCGTGTTGCCAGTGTGGGCCAGATCACGGAGGATGCCGGCCAAGAGATCCGTATCCCTGGGATGAAGGCCGATCGTCGGTTCGTCGAGGACGTACAGGGTGCCGACGAGCCGAGATCCTAGCTGATTGGCGAGCGCCACCCGCTGGGCCTCGCCGCCGGAGAGGGTCTTCGTTTGCCGATTGAGCGTCAGGTACCCTAGGCCGACCCGTTGAAGAAAGCTCAGTTTTGCTGTGAGCTGTCGAAGGATATCGGCTGCGATTTCCCGGTCGGATTGTCGCAGAGGCAGGCGGTTCATCCAATTCACAAGGCTCTCGACCGTTTGCTCCGTCGTCTGATGGATATCGCATCCAGCGATCTTGACAAAGAGCGCATCCGGTTTCAGTCGGCTGCCATGGCAACCGGGGCAATCAAAAGGCGTGCGGTAGCGGCTGAGGAAGACACGGACGTGGAGCTTGTACCGCTTGCCTTCGAGGTACTCGAAGAAATCGTTGATCCCGTCGAAGAATTTGTCGCCTTCCCAGAGCAAGCGCTGCTGGTCCGCCGGCAGCGATGTAAACGGAACGTCGACGTCGATTCCGCGCCGTTTCATCGCCGTCAACATCTGCTTCTGCCACCAGGCGGAGCTCGGTTTACTCCAGGGTTCGACGGCTCCTTGGGCCAAGGACTTCGAAGGGTCGGGGATCACCAGCTCCGGATCGTATCGCAACACATTGCCGAACCCTTTGCATTCCGGGCAGGCGCCGAGCGGATGATTGAACGAAAAAAGAATCGGCCGCAAGGGCTCGAACGTGCGTCCGCACCGTTGGCAGAGAAAGTTCGTACTGTACGACTGAAGCCCATGACCGATGAGCTCGATGGAGCAGCGACCCTCTCCTTCACGAAAGGCCGTTTCGATGGCTTCGACGAGCCGCGCGCGGTTGTCTTGCCGGATTACCAGGCGATCAAGGACGATGAAGAGGGGGGAGGACCTATGGAGTGATGGCGCTTCGACATCGTGCAAATCGATGATGTCATCGCCTGCTTTGATCCTGGTAAAGCCGCGGGGCAGCAGTGATTCAACCATGGCAGCTTCTTCTTTGCGCGATGGCGTCGCGATCGGAGACAGCACCATCGCCCTGGCATCGGGCCATCGCTCGAGTAGATCGTCCGCGACTGTGTCGGGCTGAAATGAACGGGCTTCCTGCTTGCAATCGGGACAGGTGGGTTTGCCGATCTTGGCGAAGAGCAGACGTAGCAGGTCAGAAATTTCCGTCGTCGTGCCGACCGTCGAGCGGGCCGATCGGACCTGATTCTTCTGTTCGATCGCAATGGCCGGCCGCACATTGATCAGGCGATCTACATCCGGACGAGCCACCTTGTCGAGAAACATGCGGGCGTAGGTCGAGAGCGACTCGACATAGCGCCATTGGCCTTCCGCAAAGATCGTGTCGAACGCAAGCGAGGATTTGCCGGATCCCGACACACCGGTAATGGCCGTCACCTGATTGTGAGGAATCTGCAGCGAGATGTTCTTGAGATTGTTCTGCCGCGCCCCTTCGATGATGAGGTGATTGGTCGTGGGATTGGGGGGCAGAGGGTTGGGCACGGTGATCGCTCCTGCATCAGAGTGACCGATCATGGTAGCAACAGTTGATGGCTGGTTCAACGATGGAGCAGCGTCCCCAACGGTTCATTCTGAGCTTGTCGAGGCCTGCGCCCTTCCGCTAGCACAGGTTATGGCGTTAGCGATCGATTGTGTAGTTGTATTCAGCAAAAGGCTTGGCGATGGTTCACCAGAGGTGAGAGGATGGGGCACTTAACCAGGAGGACACATGATTCTGTCGACGACCAACAATATCGAGGGCAAGAAGGCCGTGAAATACTTGGGCTTGGTGTCCGGGGATGCGATCCTCGGCGCGAACATCTTTCGTGATTTTTTCGCCTCGATCAGGGATATCGTCGGGGGGCGGTCGGCCGCGTATGAAAAAGAACTTCGAAAGGCCAAGGATATCGCCCTCGAGGAAATGCGTGAGCAGGCCAAGCACTTGGGGGCCAATGCGATCATCGGGATCGACATCGACTATGAAACCATCGGGACGAACAGCAGCATGTTGATGGTCAGTGCGAGCGGCACGGCGGTTGTGGTCGAATAAGCGGCTTGCATGGCACTGCTTACTAATGAGGAGTACTTGGGATTGGGCCGTCGTATCATGCCGCTTCTCGGCTCCGCCCTGTGCGGACCCTCGGCGAGGGCCTTTCGAGAACTCGCTCAGGCCTACGATGCCACTGCAGAAGAGTCACGCATCGCCGCCGAGGTGTTTCTCTTTCACAAGTATCTGCTGATGCAGGCTTGCGTGGACGTATTTCCAGAGATGCATGTCGATCACATAGTCGGGGGACTGTGCGCGGCGCTTAACGAACGAGCCTGCGGGCTGGACATCGGTCCTGAGCGGCAGCAAGCGATGGAAGCGATGTGGCAGCTGCGTGCGGGGCAATTCGATCGGCCCTTTTCACAAGACCAAGTCCAGTACGTTAAGAGAGATAGTGGGCCGCTCCACTGGAAGCAGACGATCGGTCAGTTCTGCCAAAACATACGAGAAATGGCTGATCCTCCAGACATCTGGGCCGGGACCGACGGTCCTTCCCACATCGCCAGCCGGTCCGTCTCTGCGGCTCTTGATCACATGGTATCGACCCTAGAAGAGATCAGTCAGGTGCAGTTCGGCAGAGAACGCTAGGCAAGTCTAGACTGGTACCATATGAGTTCGTTTGCCGTGAGCCGTTCGACTGCTCCCGACTGGCTGTGGAAGTCTGTGGTGATCGCGCCGAGCCGCAAGAGTCGAGCCTCGTTGGTTAATAAGCATTCGACGAGCTCAAGACGAACGACTCATGAACCACATCATGGGGTGTGGGTACCCTATCGCAGCATCATCTTCACGAGCCCGATACATCCCATATAGAGAACGAGCGATCCGACCATCGCGGGCCAAAAACCGAGGCGGGGGATGCCCATGATCATGGCGAGGACGTAGACAGTCCAAGGTGGGACAAACCAGAGCAGATTCTTGGCGTAGTCGACCGTGGTCGCCCCTCCACCGCTGGCATAGAGCAGGACAAATGTGACGCCGGTGATGGCGGGAAAAGTGCTGGCCATGGCGGCGAGGAACGATTTGCCTTGCGAGCCGAGATAGGTGGAGAAGCTCACGATCGAACCGCCCAATAAAAAGTAAAGCGCATATTTGCCGAGATCGCTCACCTGTAACCTCCGTCTTCATTTCCGCTAAACGCCTCCAGCGCTTCCCGCTCCAATGCTTCTCCTTGGCCGGTATAACGCGGGGAAAAGTGAAACACCACCAGGTCACGCACGCGGGCTTTCCTCGCCATGAGCCCGGCTTGCCTGGCCGTCAAATGATATCGGTCGTACGCTTTTTCTGCATCACAATCCAGATAAGGCGACTCGCAGTAGAAGATGTCGGCACCTTGGGCGAGCGAGACGATCTTGGCTTCGTTTTCCTCGTCGTACCGTGCATCGACGACGTACGCGATCTTTTGCCCGCGTGAAATCGTCAGAAATCGTTCTTTGATTTCACCCAGTACGAATTCACGGTCTTCCCGCCGATGCTCATCGTAGAGGGCCACGGTGAAGCGGAAATCATCCGGCTTGCCTTGCCAGATATGGTGCTTCACGTCCTTGAGCCACGCGCCGACCCTCAGCCCTGCCTCATGTAATTTCTGTTTGTTGACGTTGATGTGAAAGTGCTCTTCCAGTGAATAGGCGAAGGAGGGAATCCGATGATTCAAGACCGCGGCCTTGACCGTCAACATCGGATCTTCCAACACGGTGAAGAGCGGACCGTCGCAGCGTGGTGCGGGAGCGGTGCGTCGTTCTCCTGCATGAAACCCGTCGCTCGCCCCAAACACGGTTCGGTGAATTTCGTGTTCATGAAATTCCCGAACCTCGATCGTGAGGGGATAGCCGTCCACGAGATTCCAGGTATAGCCACGCAATTTCCCCTCGACATTGTCGATCAGACCCGGCGGCCCGACGAGCTTGAGCGTCTTGCCTCGTCCGAGCGCGACGCGGAGGACCGTATCAAATCCAATGAAGTGATCCATGTGGGTATGCGAGATGAAAATCTCACCGGCCCGGAGCAATTTGGTCGGTCCCAATCCAACGTTGTGGCCGAGATCAAACAGCAACGCTCGCTTGGACCAGCGGATGTCCACGTACAGGCCCGGATCGCCGAAGACATCGTTGACCAAGTAACTGGAGAAGGAGGGGTTCATGGCGTAATCACTTATGATCTGTTGATCTGGCAAATGGGATGCCAATCAGCAGATTGTCAGCTTCTCATCCTATCGCCGCTCTGACCACACTGTACATCACCATGACTTCGACGGCGTGAGCGACAATCGTAGTCCAGAGGTTTCGGGTTTGGAGCCAGATGCTTCCCCAGACCAACCCATCCCAGAGGGCGATCCAGTGGAGATGCTGAAACGTATTCACCATGAATGGGTCGAATGCAAACGTCAGTGTGCTTGCAATGAGGGCAAAGGGGGTCCGACCTCGACTCGACTCGGTGCCCCGCCAGCGCGATTCAAGTTCGGCAAGCCGCCCCAAGAGGAAGCCGCGAAAGTTCAGCTCCACGAACAACGCGATTCCGCAGATGAGCCACGGGACCATAAGGAGGACTGGAAGGCGACCATGGAGGGTCTGCTTCAAGAAGGTGATGTCGTACCCGAGGGCCGGATAGACCGAAAGAATCACGAAGGTATTCACGCTTCCGAGTAACAATCCAGTGACTATCCCCCATTTCAGCCCGTTTCCGGCCTTCGCTCTTTCCAACCCCAGCTTGATCGGAACCGCAGACGTGCGCGAGACCCAGAGACCCATGGCCACATAGGCGAGAAGTTGCGGGAGGAATTGAACGAGTAACTTTTCTCCAAGAGAGTGAGGAAGCCAGTAATAGCCGATCGTGGCTCCGACGGGGAGCAACGGCAGCGCTGCTCCCATAGTGGAAAGAGAACTTCGAACGAGCCGATCTGGCTCGGGTGTCATGAGGGCGCTACGAGAGTTCGAGGTGATACCGGTCCAACGTCGTCGCCTTGTGGCGGGAGAGGTTGGACAGCGATTTGTTGTAATCGACGATGGCGCGCAACTCGTTACCCTGTGCCGTCGCCAGATCACGCTGGAAATCCAGCACGAAGCGGGTCGTGCTGAGTCCGACCTTCAACCGTTCCTGCTCGGCCTGGAGTTGTTTCTCGGCCATGATGCGGGCCGAACGCGTGGTCTCGATCCGCTTGAAATCGGTTTGGACTCGACGCACCGCTTCACGAATGCCGACGATGATTTGCTGCCGAACACTGGCCAGCGCCACCTCGGCGTTTTTGGCTTCCAGCTGCCGTTTGTTGTACGTGCTGATGGCGGAACGGTTGCCGAGCGGATAGCTGAGCACCAGTCCCGCTCCATAGTTGTAGAAGTCGCCGCTGAAGTTCCTGGTAAAGGACTCTCCATAGTCTCCGCCGAGTCCGGCTAATCCCATGGTGCCTTGGAACGAAAGGGTCGGGAGTAATTGGTTGCGGGCGAATTGTTTATTGAGTTCGCCCGACTCGATGTTTTTCTTTGCCTGAGCGACCTCCGGCCGCTGTTCGATCGCGGTGTCGATCGCTTCCTGGAGGCTGAGAGGTTCAAGAAACGTGACGGGGGCATCTGTCGGCGTCAGGCGGACGTCTTGCCGCAGTTCCTCTTCGCCGGGATTCAAAAGACGACGCAGTTGGTCCTCTTGATCGCGAATGGATTTCTCCGCCACCAATACCTGTTCCACCCGCGACGCGACGGCCGCCTCGGCTTGGAGAACATCGACGATCGACATCACACCGGCTTTGGTCTTGGCGCGGTTCGATGCCAAGAGTTCTTCCGCGGCTTTCAAGGCGGCTTGGGCGACCTTTAGGTTTTCGTTCGCAAACACCAATTCCCAGTAGGTTTGCTCGACTGTGGTGATGACCGTCATCACACGGTCTCGAAAGACATGCTCTTCGACGAATGCATTGTTCTGGGCGATTTTAATGAAGGTTTTATTGACCGCGATGCCGGCGTTTCTGAGTAACGGCTGAGTGAAGGTGAAGGCCAGGCCGCCCGTCCACGAGGGGTTGAACAAGAATCCCGTGGCGACATCTTGATTCACGCTGTTTCGAGCCGGGCTGTAGTTCACGTCGACATTCCCGCCGGTGATGAGGTTGGTCGAAGCATCGACGGTTACCGAATGGCTACGCTGATCAAAAATTCTGATCTGATTAAGGTTGACTCCGGTTCCGCCGAACACGGGTCGATTGAGCGGATTTACCGTTCGGTTATATTGACCGTTGATGCTCAGGTTGGGGTCGAACTTGGATTGTTCGACAATGATATCGGCCAACCGGCTTTCTTTGTTGTGGCGGCTGATACTAATATCGAGATTGTGTTGCAGTGCGCGAATCGCTGCGTCGGCCAGGGAGACAGTTTCACGTCGCTCAGCAGGAATCGGTTGGGTTACATCGAGGCTCCAGCTTTGAGATGGCGACAATATCCAACACAAGCCAGCGATCGCGAGGTTCACAAGCGTGTGGCGAGGTGGAGATGTGTTCATACATGCCTCCTTGATCGACGATCAGAACAGGAGCATACTATAATGAGTCCTGTGCCCTCTGTCATGAACATTTATGCTCGTCCCATCCAGCAAGGAAGTAACGGCATGCGACGCGTGGAAGTATTAGGTGGCTTGTTGGGCGTGTTGGTGATTGTAGCTCTCTATGCCGATGGGACTGCCCTGGGGCAGAGTACTGCGGGTGCATCAAGCGTCCGGTCGTTTGGTGGAGGAGTCTCTCCGCTGTTTAAGTTCGGCGGCGGCAGTCTGTACATCGATAATCAGGGAACCCAAGGGTTTCTCTACACCCCAGCCCCTAACTTTCAGTCTTATAACTTTCGCAATCCAACCACGGGTCAGGCATGGAGTGGAGCGGTGATGACCTTCGGGCCACAACTGTCCATCGGTCTTATCCAAGGTGCGAATCAGATAGGAAGTCCGACCGTTCTTCCAGGCCCGCCACGCGAAACAGCTCCATTGCCTCCGATCGAGTCGGGCATCATCGATGAGATCCCCTAGACGCTCTCCTCCTCGTTGCCGCATGACGGATAACCGCTCGAATCGTGCCTGTTCACTCGCGTTGCTTCACGGCTCATACGCAAGTTGCCACGTCACAGCCAGCACATACCGCGCGACCGTTTTCAAGATGTCTGGATCGACGGTGTCGGCGGTATCGGTCGGTTGATGAAAGTGAGGATGCACACCGCCGCTGACCACGGTGACCGTCGGCACATCGGCTTCCTTGAACGGGACGTGATCACCCCCAGGGAAGTACCCATAGAGATCCAGTTTGTCCTGAATGCCGGCGGCCTTCCCGGCCGCCAAGAGAGTTTCTTTTTCCAGTCCAGTCACGCCGATCATCAGCCGCCCATTTCCTACTCCGGCATGGTCGATGTTGATCATGGCCTTGGTTGAGTTGAGGGGAATGATGGGTCGGGACGTATAGAGCCGTGAGCCGAGCAGGTCGAGCTCTTCGCCGCTGAACGAAACAAAGAGGATGGTTCGGGAGGGGCGCGCCGCAACTGTTGTAAGCGCGCGTGCAACTTCCACGATAACGGCCGTCCCTGAGGCATTGTCATCGGCCCCCGGGAATAAAATTCCCCCAGGACGGCCGAAGTGGTCCCGATGGGCTCCGACGATCACCGTTTCGGTTCCGGTCCCTGGAATCATGCCGATCACATTGATCAAGATTCCCTCCTCGACCGTCGTCTTCCACTGAAGCGAGGCAACATGGTAGGTCGGTACAGCTTGTGATGTGGGTGTCCGGTTCAGGCGTTCTTGAAGCACGCGAAGACGATCGGCTGGTGCATGTTCGTCTATCAGAATTCGCTCAGCCAAGGCTGTGCTGATCCAGGCACCGGGGATGGCGTGGTCCGAAGACAGTTGCCCGTAGAAGGCACTGGGACGACCGGTGACCCCGCGGAGAATTTCATAGCGGTTGAGGATGGGGCCCGTTGCGGTCAGATAGGCGATCGCTCCCCGTTCTCGGGCAAACCGAACCTTGTCGGCGTGGCTGACAGGTCGTGGATAATGTTCCGGTTTGCCTCGCAGAAACAACACGACGCAGTTGTTCACGTCGACACCGGCATAGTCGTCGACGTCCTGGGAAGGATCGATGATGCCGTAGCCGACAAACACGATCCGGGCTTGGATGTCGGCGGACGGGGAATCGAAAATGGGGAAGTAATCGGTCTCGATTCGTTGGGCGGTCAAGTCCGTTGTCCCACCGATCTTCAATACTGGATCCGGCGACAGCGTCATGGTGGGTACGACTGTCGCCATCGCTCCCGATGAAGCACCCTCCTTCCCTGTCAGGAACGGAACTGCCAGCGAACCGTTATGAATGTGCGGTAGACGCAAACCTGCTGAGAGAAACTCCTGTGCGACCCATTGCGCTGATTGTCCATCGTCTTTCGTGCCGCTTTGCCGTCCGTTGAACGACGGTCCGCTGAGGGTTCGGATATCCGCGAGCATCCGATCCACGGAGAGTGACTCGGCGGCGGCCTCAAAGGACGGTCCAGGCGCTTGAGCGCTGCCAATACTTGATTGCAGCAACAGCACTATGATGGCCCGGGCCAGCATCCAACCGCGCTCGGCATTCATCAAAGTCGAGAAAGGTTTCAAGGCGGTAATATCCAGTGAGGACGGAAACTCTTCAGCACTGTGGATCATAGCACAGCGGGTAAAGCCGGTTGCAGAGTCGCGGTAAGCCCAGGTACTATTCGGCCAAACGAGAGCATGTAACTCTGCGGGAGCACGATTACGGTTTTGCAGTAACGTTGGGGTGCGTATGGCAGGCGGCGAATCGGGAAAAGGATTGTACGATCACTTGTATCGGCGATTTTTTGAACAACGCGACAGCCATCAGGGCTATTCATTTCAGGAGGCTCCGGGCGGCAGTGCTCCGACGCCGACCGTGACGTTCGCCGAGAAGCTGCGGTGGTGGATCTTCGATCGTGGACAACGGCGGAAAAAGATCCTTGCCGAGCGGGACCGATTACAGCGTGAGATTCTTCAACTCAAGAAGACCGGAGGATCGAAATAGTGCGGAGGCCGTCGATGCGTGGGAGCCAGTCCAACGGTACGTCGCCATGAGGGGAACGTGCACAATGCTCTCCGTGTTTATCACGGCTGGCCTCGTGCTGAGCGCAGTTCCAACATTCGCAGTGCAGAATGAAACGCGAGAGGAAAAGGCCGCCAATCTGAAGAAGCAGGCGGTGGGCGGGCTTTTCAAGAAGTGGACGTTTGATCAAGACCAACCCAAGGCTCTGCCGAGCGGTTTCATCAAGGGTATTTCCACCGACGCGCCGCTTGCGGAGTGGGTCGTACAGGTGCATGCGACCGCTCCGTCTCCCCCGAACGTCATCGCCGGTGTATCGAATTGTGCGAGACCCTGCTACCAGGTACTGCTGGCTGATGGGTTGGAGTATGAGTATCCGGATCTCAGCGTGCGCTTTCATGCGCAGGAAGGAACAGCCGGGCGCGGAGGCGTAGTCTTTGGTGTGCATGATGCGCGCAATTTCTATGCAGTGATCGTCGATCCAATCGGTCAAACAGCGCAGCTCGTTCGCTTGTTGGATGGGCAAGAATTGTCTCTCGCACAGGCATCGATCAACCTGAAGCCGGTCGATTGGCATTCGCTTAGGCTGCAACGAAATACCATCATCAGCAAGGATTTTATCGAAGTGTTCGTCGACGGAGTGCTCGTCCTATCCGTTGAAGACCAAGCCTTGGGATTGGGACAAATCGGACTCGTCATTCTTGGAACGTCGACTGTGCTGTTCGACAGCTTCCATGCCGTTCCTCTATTTTCCCATCGGCCACTTTCCGCGCCACCTGCCTATTAGGTGTGTGCCGGTGCGCCGGTTTGGCCTCAAACTTGCCTTTTCCCACTGATCTGGAGTACCATTGAAATGCCGGTTTGCGAAAGGCCTGGCAAGGCCGGCGATGAAAGTGACAAGGCCTGATTGGATGTTGTGTTGGGCCAGTCCGGGAATCTGATCGGAAGCCAGAGCTAAGCCGCCGCTGTGTTGACGTCTTCGGCCCATTCCTTCCTCGTTGCTTTCTCGAGTCCAAGACAACATCATTGTGTCAAAGGAGGAGTCCGATGGGTGCGAAGATTTATGTCGGTGGGTTACCGTATTCAACAACCGAGCAACAGCTGAGCGATCTGTTTGCGGCGCATGGGGCTGTCGCCTCGGCGCGGATCATTACAGATAAGTTCACCGGGCAGTCTCGGGGGTTTGGGTTTGTCGAAATGTCGTCCGATGCGGAAGCGCAAGCGGCGATTAGCGCCTTGAACGGCACGCAACTCGGTGGGCGTACGTTAACGGTGAATGAAGCACGTCCTCAGGAGCCCCGATCCGGCGGAGGAGGACGTGGAGGTTTTGGAGGTGGTCGCGGGTAACGTCGCTTCTGTTCCGCTGCGAGAAGGGCTGCCGGAGTATCCGGCAGCCCTTTTTACTTTTCGTTTACTTTTCGCGTGCGACGTCCAAAGGCCCGATATTACTGTCCGTCGACATGCCTAGCCGAGGAATACCGTGCCTTCTTTTAAATTAGAAGCTCCGTTCAAGCCTTGTGGAGATCAGCCGGAGGCCATCGAAAAACTGACGGTTGGCGTGCAGACCGGAAAGCGACATCAAGTCTTGCTCGGCGTGACAGGATCCGGAAAGACCTTCACGATGGCGAATCTCATCGAGCGGGTCCAGAAACCGACGCTCGTGCTGGTCCACAACAAGACGTTGGCCGGCCAACTCTATCAGGAGTTCAAGCAGTTTTTCCCCCATAACGCCGTCGAGTATTTCGTGAGTTATTACGACTATTATCAGCCGGAAGCGTATATCCCGCAGAGTGATACGTATATCGCGAAGGATGCCTCGATCAATGACGCCATCGATCAGATGCGCCATTCCGCCACGACCGAGCTGTTGCAACGAAACGATGTGCTGATCGTGTCTTCGGTGTCCTGCATCTATGGCCTCGGATCACCGGAGGTCTACCATGACATGCTGATTTATCTGGAGGAAGGCGCCGAAACGAGACGGGAAAAGATACTGTCGAAACTCGTGGAGATCCAATACGAGCGCAATGATGTGGATTTTCATCGGGGCACGTTTCGGGCACGCGGGGATGTGATCGAAATTTTCCCTGCTTCATCTGACGCCAAGTCGGTGCGTATCGAGCTGTTCGGCGACGTGGTCGATGCCATCCATGAGATCGATCCACTCACTGGAAAATCATTGGGCAAGCTTCCCAAGATCGCGATCTATCCGAACACCCATTACCTGATCGCTCCGGATCGCTATGAGCGTGCTATTACCGGCATCGAGGAGGAACTTGAGGAGCGCGCGATCTATTTGAAGAAGATGGGTCGTCTCCTGGAGGCTCAGCGGCTTGAGCAACGAACCAAGTTCGATCTGGAGATGATTCGAGCCATGGGCTATTGCCATGGGATCGAAAATTACTCGCGCCATCTCAGCGGGCGGAGACCGGGAGAGCCGCCTCCCACATTATTGGACTATTTTCCGAAGGATTTTCTTTTGATCGTCGATGAGTCTCACGTGACGGTTCCTCAAGTCGGCGGAATGTACGAGGGTGATTATTCCAGAAAACGGACGTTGGTGGAATATGGATTTCGACTGCCGTCAGCGGTCGACAACCGTCCATTGAAGTTTTCCGAGTTCGAGAGTTGCCTCAATCAGGTGGTGTATGTGTCCGCCACACCGGGTACCTATGAGCTGGAGCATGCGGGCCATGATGTGGTCGAGCAGATCGTTCGTCCCACCGGCCTGATGGATCCGCGCATCGATGTCGTGCCGGCCAAGGGGCAGGTGGACCATCTCCTCGGACAAGTCCGCGCAGAGGTAACCAAGGGCGGCAGAGTCCTCGTCACAACCCTGACGAAGCGGATGGCGGAAGATTTGACCGAGTACTATCACGACTTGGGCATCAAAGTGCGCTATTTGCATTCCGACATCAAGACACTTGAACGAGCTGAAATCATCCGCGATCTTCGGTGTGGGAGGTTTGACGTGTTGGTCGGTATCAATCTCCTGCGGGAAGGGCTCGACCTCCCCGAAGTCAGTCTGGTGGCCATTCTCGATGCCGATAAAGAAGGATATCTCCGTTCGTACCGCGCATTGATTCAAACCGCGGGGCGAGCCGCTCGTCATCTCGAAGGTCGAGTGATTTTTTATGGAGATGTGGTGACGGACTCGATGAAACAGGCGATCGAGGAAACAAACCGCCGCCGTGGGATTCAAGCCGAGTACAACCGAGCCCACGGCATTACGCCGGTCGGTATAAGAAAAGGTATCCCATCCCTCGAGTATGCGGTGGCGGAGATGGACTATGTCCGGTTGGAGCTCGCGGCCGAATCGGTCGAATCATATGAGGACTCCCAATCAACGGATCAGCTCATCCAACGGCTGGAATCGGAAATGAAAGCGGCCGCCAAAGAGTTGGCCTTTGAACGGGCTGCGGAGCTTCGCAACCAAATTCGATCGCTCCGGTTGCAGGCGTTGAACGTGAAATCCTAGACGTGCTTGTAAAGGTAGATCCCGATGAACATCCCGAGGATGCTCAGAATGTTCACCTTGATATTGAATCCGAAGACAAGTTTGAGCAAGACAAGGTCGATGGTGAGCGGTGGGTTGATGCCCGGATTAAAGTTCGTCGCGAAGATACTTTGAATGGTGCCTTGAGGCGCCATGACGTGGAGAATTTCACCGAGTATCCCGCCGAGGAGACCTCCAATCAGCACGAAGATGAGCAACACCCAGGGCGATTTTCTCACGCCGCCACTTTTCTTTCGTTATGAGTTTCCCTACCAATAATAGGCGGTGGCTCCACGGGCACCATATCCGAAGGTTTTCCGCATGTCAATAAAACTACTGACTTAGGTAGTGGGTCAGTTTGAATCATCGATAAATATCCTTCCGATCCCCAACATCTACGACTTTTAAGGTCGTCTCGGTGAAATGGTAGAGAATCCGATAATCGCCAACGCGCCTCTTGCGGAGTCCATACAGCCTTCCCTTTAATTGGATACCAAGGAAAGGATTCAGGGCTAATTCACGTATGGCTTGCCCGATGGTTTTCTTTAATGCACGAGGGAGGGATGCAACGAAATCAGCTGCGCTGCGGGAGAATTCGACGGCTTTGATGCTGCACTGGACCATTCAGAGGCTCGCCAAAAACTTCTTCAAATGAAACGCTATCACCTGCATTAAGTTCAGCAATTCCCCGTTCAATGCGAGCAAGGTCTTCGTCATTTGAAAGAATCTCTATAGTAGCCTTCCAGCTTTCATATTCTTCATGACTAATAAGGATCGCTCCCGTTGATCCCTTCTTTGTAATGAAGTAACTTGTCAAAGTCTTGCCCACCTTGCCTACAAAGTGCCCTAGCCGCCCGCGAGCTTCTGATATGGAGAGTGTTTTGGTCATTGCGAACCTGGGAGATTTCATCCCTATGCGTTTCTGAAGCATTATGAAACACTCGTTTATGCATTTTCAAGGTAGGTCTTCTCCCTATTCTTGTCGAGTAAATCTATAATTTCTTCCAAACTCCACACATGGTCTGCAACGCCTGCCTGCATGGCGGGTGTCACTCGCAAGCTTTGATGAATCCGGCAGAAATTGTAGTGCATGAAGTGCAGAGCCACGGCATGAGCCTGGTTCTCTAGCTTCTTGCTAAAGGCATTGGTGAGACGGGTAAAGCGCCTCATCTGCATCCGCATGGTAAGGTTTTGTCGTTCCACATAGGATGTAGAGACCTTCGACATATCAGGGTTGCCCTTGATCTTCCGTTTCCGAATCCCGCAACACTTAGCAGGGCTGTACCGATGCACGTCAGGGGTGGGAGGAGTCTGATAGAGCTTGTCCAGCATGGCGTAATCGATGTCGATTCCAAAGGCATTCTCTACTGCCGTGATATAGGCCCTATGGCTATCCGTGGTCAGTTGAATCCGATGTTGCAGGCGGCTAGCCAAATCATCAATAAACTTCCTCGCATAGTGTGCTGTCCTCTCTCCGACTAGGAATGAAGGAATGAGCTTGGTATCAGCACACAGGGCCGTCCAGGTCCAGACATCACCAAAGCCAAGCTTGCCCTTGTACTCTTCAGGGACATTCTTTTCCTTCGCATAACAGAACGACCAGATCTCATCGCATTGAATGCGCTTACAAGGCAGGTTCCGCAGGTGTTCATCTTGATACCGAGCGCAAGCCTTACCAAGATCAACGAGAAGCTTGAGCACAGTGCCTTTCGCTACGTCCGTCATCCGGCAGGTTGCGCGAATGCTATTCCCTTCGACTAGTGCGGCGATGATCTGGACTCGTTTGGCTTGCGTTAGTTGGTTCATGGCTCCCTCCGTTGCGACAGAGGTATTATGCTTGAGCGGTCAAGCAAAGTCAAGTTATAAACAAACCTATCCTGTGCCCCTATAAATAGGCGTCTTGACAAAGCCAATTGGCACGGGTAAAGTAAAGGAACCCGTGCCAATTGGTTGGAGCCCCCGGCGGGAATTGAACCCGCGACCTCCCACCTTCCAAAGTGGCGCTCTATCCAGCTGAGCTACGGGGGCAATAAGTTGTTTCGGAGTCTGAACCGCCTAGTGGTGACAGCCGCTAGGCGGTTTGTTTTTCCATACGCTCCTCCTGTGTCACAAGAATATATTTTCCTCTTTCAAGACGTTTGACCCTATTTTCTTTATTAAGTCGCGAAAGAATTCCAGTCATCACGTTCTGAGGGACTATACGTCCCGTCTTTGCTAGCTCTTTACGGATTTCCGAAGGACCTAGCGGCAATGGGGATTCGGATAAAATAGCCCTCACCTCATCAACGAGGGTTAAATCTCGAATTGGTCTAACCTCGTTCAGAGAAGGGGCTATATGCGCATCGCCAGCACTAAAAGACGTTGATCCTTCTTTGGGTATGATTTCTTTATCAAGGTTTCCGGCAAATGATAGCTGCGAAGCCGATGCGACATGCTCATTCATAAGTTTTTCCCTGTGCACAATTTGCCTAGCTGAAAGAAGCACACTAAGATCAGTCTGTGCATTCGCGAGAACAATCTTAGCCTGCGCAATCTCTTTTTCTAAGCGGCGTATTGTCTCTTGCCGTTCAGTTATTGCTCGTTCAAATTCATCCATCGCAGTTCCCTCGCTCCGCCAAGACTACACCAGGCTACGACTTTATGCAACTCTTCCACAGGGCGGCATAGCATTGTCGCCATATCAAGATAGATGAATTGTATAAATTATTGATTTTATTGTGCAAATTACTTATTCTTAGACCAGCGAGCCCTGGCAGCCTTCTTTGCAATTACGGCCCTCTTCTTGGCCGTTAGCTTCTCCGCTCTCGCCTTCCCGCCCTTCAGCCCTCCGAGACGGCCAAGAGCGACAGCGGCAGGGTTCTTTGTGGGGACTTCGGCGGGTTTCTCTTTCTTCACTGAGGTGGTTCCGGCAGGTTGGCCAGTGATGGCTTGTAGGATGTCGTGAGCGATCACGTTCACGTCTGTAGATGGTTTCTTTTTAGCCATGCGATCATCTTACATGACCGCTTAAGCAGAGGCAATATCAAGGAAAATCAGACTGACCCACTACCCTGACTTATGATGACCTTGACTTGCCCTACATGCTCCGATACACTCTCCGATGCTTTTTTTTCTGGATTTTCGAGGCGATCGGAGGTCTGGTAGCAAGGCTTCGATGGCCTCTTTGTTTATGGTGATACGGGCATCATGCTTGATGCGTTGAGCGATAAGTTTGAGAAAATTCTTAAGAAACTCCGAGGGCAGGGTGTGCTCACGGAGCAGAACATCACGGATGCGTTGAAAGATGTGCGGTTGGCGCTGCTTGAAGCCGACGTCAATTTCAAGATCGTCAAGGAATTCGTCGATCGCGTCCGTCAAAAAGCCGTTGGGCAGGAAGTGCTGCAAAGCCTGACTCCCGGACATCAGGTGGTCAAAGTCGTCTGGGATGAACTCCGGGCGATGATGGGGCACGAGCGGTCAGGACTAGCCTTGAGCTCTTCCCCCCCGACCATCCTGATGATGGTCGGTTTGCAAGGAGCGGGAAAAACCACGGCCAGTGGCAAGCTGGCCCGCCTGTTTAAGAATCAAGGTAAGCGGGTCCTCTTGGTTGCGGCCGACCCGCGTCGTCCTGCGGCCGGTGAACAGCTGTGTGCTCTTGGGCGGGATCTCGGAGTGGACGTGCACCGGGAAGATCACATTCAGGCTTCCCAAGCGGAGGTCGTGCGCATGTGTCGTGCGGGGGTCGACCGGGGACGCGAGCAGGGGTTCGATCTTATCATCCTGGATACCGGTGGCCGGTTGCATATCGACGACGAGCTCATGGACGAACTCGTCGCCGTGAAGACAGCCGTGTCTCCTCACGAAGTCCTGTTGGTGGCCGATGCCATGACCGGGCAGGATGCAGTGACCATGGCAGGCCAGTTTGATCAGAAGGTCGGGTTGACGGGTATTATTCTGACCAAGGTCGAAGGAGACGCGCGCGGAGGGGCGGTCTTGTCGATTCGAGCCGCGACCGGCAAGCCCGTTAAGTTTCTGGGTGTCGGGGAAAAGCTGGATGCATTGGAACCGTTTCATCCGGATCGGATGGCCTCCCGTATTCTTGGGATGGGCGACGTCCTGTCGCTCATTGAGAAAGCCCAAGCCAGTATCTCGCGGGAGCAGGCGGAGGAGGCTCAGAAACGGCTCACGAGCAATACCTTCACCTTGGAAGATTTTCGGACTCAGCTCGGCCAGATGAACCGCATGGGCTCGTTGGAGCAAATTCTTGGCATGCTTCCAGGCGGGCAAAAACTGAAGCATGCCATCGAGGGTGACAAGCCGGAACGAGAGATCGGCCGTGTCATCGCCGTGATCGACTCGATGACCCCGCGGGAACGCCGCGATCATACGATCATCAACGGAAGCCGGAAGAAACGGATCGCTCGCGGCAGCGGGACGACGGTGCAGGATGTGAATCGTCTCATCAAGCAGTTTTTGTCCGCCAAGAAGTTGGCCAAGGCAATGACCGGTGCGGGAGGGCGTCGTCAGCTGGCCCAACTCATGCGATCTCGGTAGCGATCATGACAGAGAGTGCGCATTCAGCATAAAGGAGGACCGTTGTGGCTGTACATTTGAGATTAGCTCGGACAGGAAGACACAAACGACCGATGTATCGGGTGGTGGCCGCCGATTCACGAAAAGCACGTGACGGACGGTTCCTCGAGATTCTCGGAATTTTTGACCCATTGAAAGAAGCCGGCGTACCAGAGTTGAAGCAGGAACGTGTTCTGAACTGGCTTCGCCACGGCGCTCAGCCTACGGTGACCGTGCGGACGTTGCTGCGCCGGGCAGGAGTCTGGAAGCAGTTTGAAGCTGAAAAAGCCGCGCAGAAAAAGGCATCGGCAAAGTCTTGATCTCGTGATGGGGGAACAGTCGGAAACCGTGACGGTGGGATTGATTGAGCGGCCCTTTGGTGTCAAAGGAGAAGTCAAGGTTCGACCGTTGTCCGATGTTCCGGGTCGATTCGAGGGGTTGAGGTTCGTGAGCCTCCTTGCAAGGAATGGACAGACGTTGGAGACCAGTGTCACGCATGTGAAACGAGCCGGGGAGAGATTTATCCTCGGATTCACGGATGTAACGACTCCGGAGGACGCGGGTCGCTGGCGAGGCGGATTCATTCAGACGATTCGCGGGTCCGTGCCGGTGCTTCCGGAGGGACAGTTCTATGAATGCGATTTGGTCGGTCTTGCCGTCCGCACCGAAGAGGGGCAGCCTGTAGGTACGCTGGAGGAGATTTGGGATTTGCCGGGAAATCAATTGTTTGTTGTTCGACAAGGAACCAAAGAGATTTTGATTCCTGCCGCGAAAGAACTGGTGGTGGCCGTCGATCTGGCGGCTGGGTCGATGGTCGTCCGGTTGATCGACGGATTGGATGGCTAGCATGTTGCGGTTCGATGTGCTGACATTGTTCCCCGGCATGTTCGGGCCGGTCTTGGCTCACAGCATGCTCAAACGTGGTCAGGACAAGGGGCTTCTCTCCGTGGCGGTGCACAATTTGCGAGACTTCACGACGGATCGCCACAAGGTGGTCGATGATACGCCGTATGGAGGCGGGGCCGGCATGGTCATGAAGGCCGAACCGATCCTCGTGGCGGTGGCTGCGGTTCGGAGTGACGCGCAAACAAACGGTGAAGACATTCGGCTCATGTTTCCGACCCCGCAGGGGCGGCCTTTTACGCAAGACTATGCGCGACAGTTGGCCGGTGAACGCCGCCGGATCGTGATTCTGTGCGGGCACTATGAGGGGGTAGACGAGCGTGTCCGCGCGGCATTAGCTCCGGAGGAGGTCTCACTTGGAGACTATGTGTTGACCGGAGGGGAATTGCCGGCGCTCGTCTTAATCGATGCCGCGGCGAGGCTCGTTCCCGGTGTGTTGGGTGACCCCAGTTCTGTCGTCGAAGAGTCGTTTTCTGATTCGTTGCTGGAGTACCCCCAATATACGAGGCCGGCAGAAGTCGGCGGAATCGGTGTGCCCGACGTGTTACTGTCAGGCCATCATGAGGCAATTCGGTTGTGGCGTCGAAAACAGGCGCTGTGCAGTACCTATTTGAGGCGCCCCGATCTTCTGAAAGATCGGGTGTTCACGAAAGAAGATCAACAGTTGTTGGATGAATTGATGAGCGAAGGCCTTTTGACGGCCCCGACATCATGCCGGGAGGAGGATTAAGATCATGAATCAGTTGGAGCGAATTCAGCGGTCGTTGACGAAGAAATCGATGCCGCGCTTTGAGATCGGAGATACCGTCAGGGTCCACGTCAAAGTCGTTGAAGGCGAAAAAGAGCGTATTCAGGTGTACGAGGGAACCGTGATTGCCCGCAAGGGGAGCTTGAATACGGAAACGTTTACCGTCCGAAAAATTTCCTACGGGGTCGGAGTCGAACGGATTTTCCCGGTGCATTCTCCGATCGTTTCCAAGGTGGATGTGGTCCGACAGGGCCGCGTTCGACGCGCGAAGCTGTACTATCTGCGCGGGAAGAAGGGGAGGTTCGCGAAGGTCGAGGAACGCGAGTTTGTCGGCGACAGCAAACAAGCTGCGCAATCCACTGCCTCGGAAGAAGAGACCGTGACAACCTAGACTTCTACGCTGAATTGTTCCATCACGCACGGCAAGACACTCACGGAAGCGGTGAGGGAACGTTGATGGGGCCCACCGAAGACTTCGAGCGGGAAGCCCGACGGTGTGGGTACCGCCGCATTGCCGGTATCGACGAAGCGGGACGCGGCCCTTTGGCCGGTCCGGTGGTTGCCGCTGCCGTTGTCCTTCCGCGCCGATGTCGGCTTTCGGGAGTCAACGATTCGAAACAACTCTCTGAGGAGGAGCGAGAGCGGTTGTATACCGCGATTCTGGACCAAGCCACGGGGATCGGAATCGGGTCGGCGGACGTCGCCGAGATTGATCGCCTGAATATCCTCGAGGCCTCTCGTCTAGCGATGCGTCGAGCGATCGACCAGCTGGTTCCTTCCCCTGATTATCTCCTCATTGATGCCGTGAGTCTTCCCGGAATCAGGATTTCGGCGCGGCCCATCATCAAGGGAGATGCTCTTTCCCTATCGATCGCAGCCGCTTCCATCATCGCCAAAGTCACAAGGGATCGTCTTATGGTGAAGTATCATGAACTGTTCCCCGACTATGATTTTCTATCGCATAAGGGATATGGCACCACCGGACATCTCCAACAATTGGCGCGCCACGGTCCATGCTCCATTCATCGCCGAACATTCATGCCGGTGCAAGCGGTGATCATCGCAGCGGAGCGGACATCCACCAGGCGGATGAGCCCCACATTGTTTGCACAGTAGACGCATGGCCACGTCCGATCCGCGTCATCAGTTCGGTCAAGCCAGCGAAATGCAAGCCGAACGGTTCTTGCTGGCCAAGGGCTATCGAATTCTCGATCGCAACGTACGGACGTCGTTCGGAGAATTGGACCTCGTGGCGGAAGACCATGGTGTCGTGGTCTTCGTCGAAGTGAAGGGCAGAGCCACGGAAGCCTTTGGCGGGGCCCTATTCGCGGTGGACCACCGTAAGCGGGACAGATTGGCGAGACTGGCCGCTCAATATTTGGCACAACGACATTGGTCCGAGAAGGCTTGCCGATTTGATGTGGTATTGGTTCAGGGGAGTCCCTCGGACCAAGGGCGGATCCAACATCTCGAAAACGCATTTGAAGTCGCCGAATATTGAGGGCCCCGTCCTTCGAAAAGGAGGATTCCATGGATGCGATCATTCAACTCATCCATGTGTCCAAATGGCATGATCGGAAAGCCGCACTGTCCGATGTCACGCTGGAGATCGAGAAGGGTGATTTCGTCCTTCTCATGGGGGCGAGCGGAGCGGGGAAGTCAACTTTGTTACGCATGTTGATCGGGGAAGAGCAACCGGACGAGGGGCAGATTTTCGTCCATGGGAAGAATGTGACGAAGCTCAGACCGTCCGAGATTCCCTTTCTTCGACGGAAGGTCGGCGCGGTGTTTCAAGACTTTCGTCTCTTGCCGAAGAAGTCGGTCTTCGACAATGTGGCGCTCCCGTTGATTGTTCAAGGAGCATCCGAGAAAGATATTCGTCGGAAGGTGACGGAGGCGTTGCGTGCCGTCGATGTCGAACATAAAAAAGATCAACTGCCGAACAGCCTTTCAACGGGAGAGCAGCAGCGAGTCTGCATCGCGCGGGCGATCGTCAATGGGCCGGTGGTGCTCCTAGCCGACGAACCGACCGGCAATCTTGATCCGGAACGCACCAGGGAAATCATCGAGTTGTTCAAATTGATCAATACCCGGGGGACGACCGTGATCGTGGCGACGCACGATCCGCATGTTCTGAGTCAGGCGAATCGGCGGGTGGTCACCCTGATGCACGGTGTGTTGTTGTCGGAACGGCGGATCGGAGAAGGGGTCGGAGTATGAGGCGGCTATTTTACTTGGTTCGCGAAGCATGGGCGAATATGCGGACCAACCGCACGACCACGATCGTCGCCGTGCTCACCACGGCGTTTACCCTAGCCTGTGTCGGCATCTTTCTGTTGCTCTATGTCAATCTTCGGAACGCGGCGTGGTCGCTCCAGGAAGACGTCAAGGTCATGGTCTATTTGGAGGAACGACTTTCCATTGAAAAAGTGCAAGAGCTCGAGCGAAAACTTAAGCTCGATCGTATGGTGGACGAAGTGCTCTTTATTTCAAAAGAAGAGGCGCTGGGCGAATTTCGAGCTCAATTCCCCAGTGAATCGCACTTACTCGAAGGGCTCGGGGAGAACCCGCTTCCCGCCTCGTTTGTGGTGACGCTTGCGCCGAACTTTCGGTCTCCGGATGCCATGAAAAGCTGGGTCGAACGAGTGCAAATCATGGAAGGCGTGGCCAAGGTCGACTATAATCAAGAATGGATCCGCATGCTGGCGGGATTGATCGGATATATCGAACTGGTGGCGATCGCGGTGGGTGTCCTCCTCTCCGCGGCCGCGGTGACCATCATCGGCAATACGACCCGACTCGCACTGTTGGCCAGACGGGAAGAGATCGAAATCCTCCGTTCCATTGGAGCCACACGGACGTTTATCCGTATTCCTTATTTCCTTGAAGGAGCCGTGCTAGGAGCCTGTGGCAGTGCACTCTCATTGGGCATGCTTAAGTTCGCGTTTGAACTGTTTCGACAGCAGATTCGGTTGACCGGCCGTTTCAGCGGGATTGAAGGCATGCTCTCCTTCTTCCCCCTCTCAGTGTGCTTGGCGTTGGTTCTGGCGGGCATGGGGCTTGGTTTTGCCGGGAGCGTGGTCTCGCTTCTTCGTGTGGGAGAAGGTCGGGCATGAGAATCCTGTGCCCTATCCTTCTCGGATGTCTCGTGATGGGAGGATTGGCCTCGGTGGCGGATGCCGCCAATGATCCCATCTCAGAAAAAATCGAACGGGAAAGAAGGAAACTGGAAACGCTGAAAGGCAAGATCGAGGAGAAGCGAAAACGGGCCGAAGAAGCAGAAAAAAAACGCGAGTCAGTGTTGCAAGGTCTCCAAACTCTGGATGAACGATTGGTGCATCATCGCCAAGATCATCAGGACATCGGTAAGAGACTGCGGCAGAAGGATCGGGAGATTGAAGAGATCACGGAACGGCTGGGGTCGATGCGAGCCAGCATTGACGCACGGCGTGAAGCCATCCTTGCGCGACTCCGCGTGCAGTATATGGAAGGTCGATTTGGTCATGTGAAGGCACTCTTGACGGCGAACTCGTACAGTGATTTTCAACGCCGTGGGCAGTACCTTTCCGCCGTATCACTCAAGGATTACGAGCTGTTGGAGACGTTCCGAGCCGATATGGAGCGGATGGAGCAGGCGGAACGTCAGCGCGCCGAGGCCAGAACGGGATTGGTCGCCTTCAAGCTCAATGTCGAGAAGAAGCTGGCCGACATTCGAGTACTTCAGCGGGAAAAGAAAGTGTTTCTCGCGAAGATCACGCATGAAAAGGACGCCTACAATCGTGCGGTTGAGGAGTTGGAGCGTTCCGCCTCACGCGTGGATGGCTTGTTGCATGATCTGGAAACGCGCCGACGTGCCATAGCCATGCCCCCACCTTCGTCTTCATCATTGGCTCATGGGATCAGGGGTACACTGCCCTGGCCGGCCGATGGAAAAGTCGTATCGTTTTTCGGACGGCAGAAGCACCCGACGTTCAACACCTATGTGCAGCGCAAAGGTATTGAGATCCGAACAACAGAGGGGAGCTTGATTCATGCCGTCATGGCCGGGAGCGTGGTGTATGCCGACTGGTTGAAAGGATACGGACTCGTTATAATCTTAGATCACGCCAACGGATTCTTTTCGCTGTATGCACACGCGTCCAAGATTTTGGCCAGAGCGGGTGAGCAAGTGGTCGAAGGCCAACCGATCGGAGAGACGGGGGATACGGGCATGATCGGAGAAAATACATTATACTTCGAGCTACGTGAGGGAGCCGAGCCGGTCGATCCGCTCCACTGGCTGGCAAAACGATAAGATCGGCGTTGCCAAAACCGATTGAGTCGGATGGTTCGGCAACGCCGGGAAGAAGGGATGTGAAGACTATGGAACAGCAGCCTCGGCGGAAGTCTTGGGTGGTCGCCCCGATGATCGCGCTCGCCCTGCTCGGTGGCGTCGTCATCGGGAAAGGCTGGGAACGCACCGGGCATGCCGGCGAAACCTATGAGGAGCTCAAAACCTTCTCCGAGGTCTTGAATCAGGTTCAAAAGCACTATGTCGACGAGACGAAGCCGAAGGACCTTATTCAAGGCGCCATTCGCGGGATGCTGTCGACGCTCGATCCACACTCCGCCTACATGACTCCGGAGATGTACAAAGAGATGCAGGTCGAAACCAGGGGAGAATTCGGCGGGGTCGGCATTCAGATCGGCGTGAAGGACAACCGGCTCGCGGTGATCGCACCGATCGAAGGCACGCCGGCGCATCGGGCCGGGATCAAGGCAGGCGATTTCATCATTAAAGTCAACGATGACCCCACGAAAGATCTGACGTTGATGGATGCGGTCCAAAAGATGCGAGGGCCGAAAGGCAGTAAGGTCAACCTCACCGTTCAACGGGAAGGGACACTGGAGCCCTTGGTCTTCACTCTGGTCCGAGACACGATCAAGATCGAAAGTGTGAAGTCGAAGATCATCGACAATCTTGGCTATGTCCGCTTGACTCAGTTTCAGGAAGCTACCGGACGGGACCTGTCTAAAGCGATTAAACAGTTCAGGGAACAAAAGGTCCAAGGAACCATTCTAGACCTGCGGAACAATCCCGGTGGCTTGCTGACCGCAGCCGTGGATGTCTCCGAGCAATTTCTTCCCAGCGGGAAGCTGGTCGTGTATACGAAGAGCCGGGAAGGAAAAAAGGACGAATGGTTCGCGAAGTCCAAGGATCAGCTGGAAGATCTTCCGGTCATCATTCTTGTCAACGAAGGGTCGGCAAGTGCGTCGGAAATCGTGGCCGGAGCGTTGCAAGACTGGGGGCGGGCCGTTGTGGTCGGGACGACCTCGTTCGGGAAAGGATCGGTGCAGACGATCCTGGCCCTGGGCGATGGGTCCGGGCTTCGCCTCACCACCGCAAAGTACTATACGCCAAAAGGTCGATCGATCCAGTCGACCGGAATTACTCCCGATATCGTGGTGAAGCTCTCCGCCCCGGTTCTGGCGAAAGCGCCAGACGGGAAGCCGACTGAAAAGGATACAACCGCTAAGGCACCAACCGGAAAGGAGTCTCCGCCACAGACGAATGGAAAGTCTCCCGAGGAAGCCGGTCCGAAGAACGGGACGACTCCGCCGTCATTGCCGAGCGAACCGGGGGGCGAACTTTCGCTTGAACAGGATGTTCAGCTGCAGAAGGCGGTCGAATTGCTGAAAAGCTGGAAAATCTTCAAGGAGCTCAAGAGTTCTTAGGGTTGGTGATCGCGCATCTGTTGACGGACTGCCTGTAATAAGTGCTCCTCCGATCCTGAGAAGCCAGGCAAGGTACGAAGCAGGTGCGAGCGAATGAGTTGATCGAGGTCGGAGAGCGTCTGTATGCCGAGTCGGAAGTACAGATAGGCTACGAGTGACTCGGAGAGCCCTGGAAGGGTAGCCCAACTCCTGACGCCCGGCGGAAGCGGGGTCCGGAGCTCTTCGTAAGCGCGGAGAGTGCCGGTTTCCAGAAACTCGTGGATTTTTTTGGTCAGATCAGTGCCGATCCCGTCAATCTCCTCCAACTCCTGGCGCTCCGCCACTGCCGCGACATCCTCTTCGAGAGCAAGTAAGGCCTCCGCGGCCCGTCGATACGCCCGCACTCGGTAGGGGTTCGCCCGTTGGGAGGACAAAAGATTGGCGATCGATTGGAAAAGAGCGGCCAGTCGCTGATTGTTTTCTCTCATGATGAGCCTATCTTAATGGATCTATTGTGAAGTTTCCGCCCCCAATCAAGCAAGGGCCGCTTTGTTGACAAGGTGAATTCCGGTCCCATAGGATGAAAGCCGTGCAGGACGCGATCGAAATCCATGTGAACGGCCAGGCACGGACGTGGCGGTGTGGTGCAACGGTTGCCGATCTATTGGCGGACCTCGACATTCGGGCCGAACGGGTGGCCGTGGAGCTGAATCTCGAAATTCTCGATCGGGCGATCTTTGGTCAACGTCAGCTCAAAAATGGAGACCGGGTCGAGATTCTGGGTTTTATCGGCGGCGGAGCATGCTAAGAGGACACCATGACGGATGACCGGTTGATGATCGCGGGACGTGAATTCAAGTCCCGATTATGGGTTGGAACGGGAAAATACAAAGACTTTGTGGAGACCCAAAAAGCCATTGAAGCGTCCGGTGCTGATGTCGTGACGGTCGCGGTTCGTCGAGTGAACATCACCGATCGATCGAAGGACAATCTGCTCGATTACATCGATCCGAAGAAATATACGATTCTGCCCAACACGGCCGGATGTTATACCGTGGAAGATGCGGTACGCTATTCGAGGTTGGCTCGTGCGGCCGGTGTGTCTGATTTGGTGAAGTTGGAAGTGCTCGGCGACGAGAGAACGCTGTTCCCCGATACAGCCGGCTTGATCGAAGCGGCCAAGATTCTCATTAAAGAAGGATTTATCGTTCTGCCGTATACGAATGACGACCCCATCGTCGCGAAGAGGTTGGTGGATATCGGCTGCCCGGCGGTCATGCCTTTAGCGGCGCCCATCGGGTCCGGGCTCGGTATCCGGAATCCGTACAATTTGAAGATCATCATGGAAACCGTCAAGGTACCGATCATCGTTGATGCCGGTGTCGGAACGGCGTCGGACGCGGCTCTCGCCATGGAGTACGGAGCCGACGCGGTTCTGATGAATACAGCCATTGCGGGTGCGCAGCATCCTCTTGCAATGGCGGAAGCGATGAAGTATGCCGTCCATGCCGGTCGTCTGGCTTATAAGGCCGGCCGCATCCCCAGAAAACTCTACGCGACCGCCAGCAGCCCGATCGAAGGCATGCTCTGAAATTCGTTTTGAGTGTCGAGTGCCGAGTCCTCAGTACGATGAGCGACAAAAAACGACTGAACGTGATTAACCGGTTATCGATGAGCCCGGTGCCCAGTCCTTCCCTCTCAACCTCTTACCAATGCCCCCGGTAGATTTTCGTCTGCTGCTCGTCACCGACAGGACTCAAATAGGCCACCAGTCCCTCCCCTCTCTAATCCTTCAGGCGGTCAGCGCCGGGTTGCCCGCCGTCCAACTGCGGGAACGGGATCTATCGACGCGCGAATTGCTTTCACTGGCGCTGGAAATTCGATCGATCGCGGCGCCGCACGGAGCGGCTCTGATCCTCAATGATCGTGTCGACCTGATGATGGCGTTGAACTTGAATGGGGTGCACCTTCGATCTGATAGTCTCCCTCCCTCCCCAGTACGTCGAGTGATTGGATCAGATCGGTTGATTGGAGTTTCCACACATTCGGTTGAGGAGGTACAACGTGCGGGTCAGGGTGGTGCCGATTACGTCGTCTTTGGTCCGATTTTCGAGACACCGTCGAAACGTTCGTTCGGACCCCCGCTCGGGTTGGAGCTTCTTGCCGACGTCTGTCGCCGATCGTCAATCCCGATCTTCGCCATCGGAGGGATGACGAGTGAACGGGTGTGCGAGGTTCGCCGAGCCGGCGCACATGGAGTTGCCGTGATCGGTGCCGTATTGACTCGAGAGGATGTCGGTGTCGCGGTGCGCGAGTTCCGAGATGCGCTGGAAACGTGAATCGCTTCCAGGTGGCGGGAATGTGTCCCGCGCGCGATCACCTGTTGGAGTTGACCACCCCCAGGACGGATGTTAGAATCCGATCACGACCTGTTTTCACGCTGCGGCTTGGTGTTGCGAGTTGTTCGCGTTGTCCCGATATGGCGGAAAGCAAGGGCCAGCCAAATCGACTCCGGTCCCTCCGAGATTCTGTCAAGAAGATTACGAAGCGGCTGTCTGAGGGGAATGGGGAGATGATTCACAAAAACGACGAGCACGCACGTGAGGTTGACAAACTCCGTGTGCAGATTCAGTCGATGGAAGAAGAGATCCGTCGACTCTATCAATCGCGACATCAACTCGATCAAGCCAACAAGCAGAATGAAAAACTCGTGGCCACGCTGCAAGAGGCGAAGGCACAGATCGAAGCGCTGCGTACTGAGGTGGAAAAATTGACCGCGCCGCCGTCGGCCTATGCCATTTTTTCCAGCATGAATGCGGACGGTACGGGAAATGTCTATGTGTCGGGACGAAAAATGAAGGTCAGCCTTCATCCCGCGATCAAGCGCGATGCGTTGCGAAAGGGGCAGGAAGTCGTTTTGAATGAGGCTCTCAACGTGATCGAAGTGAAGGACTTCGATCATCAGGGAGAGGTCGTCCGACTCAAAGACGTACTGGAAGGGGGACGGGCGTTGGTCACGCTCCATTTCGATGAGGAGAAAGTGGCCGAGCTCGGCGATCCGCTGCTGGCAGAACGTCTGAGTGTAGGGGACCATCTGTTGTATGACCCCCGTTCCGGCTATGTCATCGAGAAGTTGCCGAAATCCGAAGCGGAAGAGCTTGTGCTGGAAGAGGTTCCGGATGTCGACTATGAGCACATCGGAGGGCTCCAGAAAGAATTGGAGCAAGTGCGCGATGCCGTCGAACTGCCGTTCCTGCATCCGCACGTGTTTTCCCAGTATAAGCTCAGCGCACCGAAAGGGGTGTTGCTCTACGGTCCCCCCGGATGTGGGAAAACGTTGATCGCGAAAGCCGTCGCCAATTCGATCGCCAAGAAGTTGGGCCATCGAACCGGAAAGGAGATCCGAAGTTACTTTCTTCACGTGAAAGGCCCAGAATTGCTCAATAAATACGTCGGGGAGTCGGAGCGTCAGGTGCGCGAGGTGTTCAAGAAAGCCAAGGAGCGGGCCGAGGATGGCCATCCTGTGATCGTGTTTTTTGATGAAATGGATGCCCTCTTCAGAACCCGTGGAACCGGTATTTCCTCGGATATCGAATCGACGATCGTTCCGCAATTCCTCTCAGAGATCGATGGGGTGGAGAGATTGCGCAATGTCATCGTCATCGGGGCCAGCAACCGGCAGGATTTGATCGATCCAGCGGTGCTTCGGGCCGGCCGATTGGATGTCAAGGTCAAGGTCGGAAGGCCGGACGCCACGGCGGCCAGAGACATTTTTTCGAAGTACATTTCGACGGATCTCCCGTTTGCCGCCGAGGATTTGGAGCGGCATGGGGGTGATCGACAGGCGCTTGTCGATCGATTGACGACTCTGACAGTCGAGACCATGTATGCCGCCACTGAGGAAAATAAGTTTATCGAGGTCACGTATGCCAACGGTGAAAAGGAGATTCTCTATTTCCGGGACTTCGCGAGCGGAGCGTTGATCGAGGGCATTGTGTCACGCGCGAAAAAATTCGCCGTGAAGCGGGTGATCGCGCAAGAGGGGGAAGGCCTGCGCTCTGACGATCTGATCCGTGCCATTCGTGAGGAGTTCAAGGAACACGAGGATCTTCCCAATACGACCAATCCGGACGATTGGGCGAAAGTCGCCGGGAAGAAGGGTGAAAAAATCATTCATATCAGGACCATCAGCGGTGGTCCCGCCGAACATCGGCAGATTGAAACCGTCAGTACCGGCCACTATCTCTAGCCAAACTATGCCAGAGCATACATCCACTACTCGCATGCGCGTACTTGGCACGGAAACCGAGTTCGGCATCGCGGCAAAAGACTCATCCGCGGTGGACCCCGTGTCGGGTTCCTTCGCCGTGATCGGACATTATCCAGGGTTGCCGGCTCCCGGGGCTCTTTGGGATTACGAGAACGAAAATCCGCTCTTGGATGCCCGAGGATTTGAAGTGGACGGTGAGCGGGAACGTCCCAATCCGGACTATAATCGGCAGCTGAACAAGGTCCTGGCAAACGGCGGACGCTTGTATGTCGATGGAGCACATCCGGAATATTCAACGCCGGAGTGCTCGAGCGCCAGAGAGCTCGTCGCATTTGAGCGAGTCGGAGAGCGCATCCTTGCAACCTGCCTTCAGGACATGGCTCGGGCCAGAGGAAGCGAACAGTACGTGCTGTACAAGAACAATTCCGACGGCAAGGGCAACAGCTATGGATACCACGAGAATTATCTGGTCTCGAGATCCGTACCGTTCGACCGGATCGCTCGGGTGTTGACGCCGTTCCTGGTCACACGACCGATCTTCGCCGGAGCCGGAAAGGTCGGATCGGAAAATCAGACCAGTCCGGTGGAATACCAGATCTCACAGCGCGCCGACTTTTTCGAGTGCCTTATGGACCTCAATACGATGGTCAAACGGCCGATCATCAACACGCGCGACGAGCCGCATGCCGATGCGGCAAGGTTTCGGAGACTCCATGTCATCACAGGTGATGCCAATATGGCGGAACTTTCCACCTATCTGAAGGTGGGTACGTTAGATATCGTCTTGGACTTGCTTGAGTCCGGAGCCGATCTGCCTCAACTCGAGCTGGACGAGCCGGTTCGTGCCATCAAACAGGTGTCTCGCGATCTGGATGTGAAGGAGACCATGAAATTGGCCGGTGGAAGACCGACCACGGCGCTTGCCGTCCAGCGGGCGTATTTGAGCGCGGCCAAGGCTTTTTATGTTTCGCAAGATCATGGTCCCACGACCCGTGATGTGCTGCTCCGCTGGGAGGAAGTGTTGAATCAGCTCGATCGTGATCCGCGGCTGTTGGTGAACGCATTGGATTGGGTTGCCAAGCGGCACATGATCGAATCGTATATGGAGCGGAAAGGTTGCGGATGGGATGATCCCCGAATGAAACTGATGGATCTGCAATACCATGATGTTCGTCCGGACAAGGGATTGTTCTATACGTTGGAGCGTAACCATCTTATTGAACGGATCGTCGAAGAAGATGACATTCGGCAAGCGGAGTTCAATCCGCCGACCGGTACCAGGGCCTATTTCCGTGGTCGCTGCGCCAGTAAATTCGCGAAGGCCTTGTACGGAGCCAGCTGGACGTCGGTGTTGTTCGAGGTCGGCAATACGACGATCAAGAAAGTGCCGCTGATGGATCCCCATCGCGGGACGCTGGCGTTGACCAAGGAGTTGCTCGATACCACCGATTCAGTCGATGCACTGATTGAGAAACTCAAAGTTTGACGAATACGTGACTCGAAAATCGCGATGAAGTTGCCCTATCTGCCCAACCACGACGACTCCAGCTTTTTCGACTTCGTCTCACAACATCATCCGGAATTGGCGTTTCGAAGCCATGGAATAGCGGGAGCAGCCGATCAGATGCGCACCGCTGGATCCATAGCCGTCCCTTCTGCCACGACTGTGCTGGCGCTCAAGTATCAGGATGGGGTGGTGATCGCCGGGGACCGTCGCGCAACGGAAGGATTTCAGATCGCAGATCGCCGAATCGAAAAAGTCTTCAAGATCGATGACTGGTCCGCCATGGCCATTGCCGGAGCGGCCGGCCCCTGCATCGAGATGGCCAAATTATTTCAGACTGAATTGGAGCATTACGAAAAACTGGAAGGCATGCCCTTGTCCTGTGAAGGGAAGGCCAATAAGCTGGGCCAGATGGTCAAGGCCAATCTTCCGATGGTGTTTCAGGGGCTGGTCGTCATGCCGTTGTACGTGGGGTATGACCTGAAACGCGGAGAAGGCCGCATCTTCAAGTACGATATCACGGGCGGGCGTTACGAAGAGTCCGATTATCACGCGATCGGTTCCGGAGGCAAGGACGCTCGCAATACGATGAGGGAACATTTCCGGAGGAATCTTTCCGAGTCTGAGGCGCTCAAGCTGGCGTTGTTGTCGCTTTACAACGCCGCCGACGATGATGTGGGTACGGGTGGACCGGATCTCATCCGAGGGATCTATCCGACCGCCAAGTTTGTGACCGACCAAGGCATCACCGATGTCGCCAATGACAAGCTGCGAGCCGTGTATGACGAGATGATGACTGCGCGTCGTTCGAGGGAGACGTAACATGCCGATGCCTTATTACGTGTCCCCGGAACAGATGATGCAGGATAAGGCCGAGTATGCCAAGAAGGGAATTGCAAAAGGTCGCTCGATCATCGCGATGGAGTATGTTGATGGCATTCTACTGACGGCAGACAACCCGAGCGTCTCGCTACACAAAGTATCTGAAATTTACGACAACATCGCGTTTGCCGGAGCCGGCAAATACAGCGAGTTTGAGAATCTTCGAAAGGCGGGCATCCGCCATGCCGATCTCAGGGGATTCATGTACAGCCGGGAGGATGTGACGGGCCGTTCGCTTGCGAACGGATATTCACAAAGCCTCGGGACCGTGTTCAGCCAGGAAATGAAGCCGCTCGAAGTGGAAATTCTGGTGGTGCAGACCGGTAGCAACAATCATCCAAACGAAATCTATCGAATTTCATTCGATGGCAGCATCATCGACGAAAAGAACTATGCGGTGATCGGAGGACGATCCGAGGCGGTGCAAGCCGTGCTGAAGGAAAAAAGTCCCGGCCAGGCGCCGTCCTTGGACGTCGCGTTGAAACTGTGTGTCACGGCATTGGAACAGACGGCCAACCAAAAGTTGCAGCCGGAAGGGTTGGAAGTCGCGGTCTTGGACCGAACCCGTACCGGCCGAAAGTTCCGTCGGTTGTCGATCGCCGACGTTCGACGCATCCTCTCTCCTTGACCTCTGCGTTCGTAGAGGCTTCCTTTGTTGAAGATCCGACGAGCGGCGTATAATCTGTCTGAAGGCGGTCCATAATGTCTGCCGGCCCTATGAAACAACGGATCTTCGGCCTGGAGAACGAATACGGCCTCATCTTTTCTCCCAACGGCCGTATTTATCTCCCCATGGAAAAAGTCCTCGGGTACATCTTTGAAGGACTGATTCCGAACAGCTGGCCCTCGAACGCCTTCCTGGTCAACGGGGCGCGGTTCTATCAGGACACCGGTTGCCATCCCGAATATTCGACTCCGGAGTGCGACAACATTCTTGACCTTGTGGTCCATGATAAGGCGGGAGAGCGGTTATTGGAGGCCTGTTTGCCTGCAGCGGAGGAGCGGCTTCGAGAGGAAGGGTTGTCCGGGGAAATCTATATTTTCAAGAACAACACGGATTCTTTGGGAAATACCTACGGATGTCACGAAAACTTCCTCATGCGGCGCGACGTCGATTTCTGGAAAGTCACCGAACAATTGATTCCGTTTTTCGTGACCCGGCAAGTGTTCAGCGGGGCCGGTAAGGTATTAAAAGTATCCGGGAAGCCGCAGTATTTCATCTCACAGCGTGCACAGCATATTCACGAGAAGACCTCATCCTCGACGACATCGTCTCGAAGCATCATCAATACCCGCGACGAACCCCATTCGGATGCCGAGCGTTATCGGCGTCTCCATATCATCGTCGGCGATTCCAACATGTCGGAGTATGCCACCTACCTCAAAGTGGGAACCGCCGCGCTCGTGTTGTCGATGATCGAAGAGGGGTACACGGTTCATGGATTGGAACTTGAAGACCCTGTGAAGGCGATCCGAGAGGTCTCGCGGGATCCCACACTGAAGAAAAAGGTGAAGCTCGATGACGGCCGGCAGATGACCGCCATTGAAATCCAGCTCGCCTATCTCAAGCGGGCGAGAGAGTACCTCAATCAACAATCGCACGAACCCATCTTGGATGATGTGTGCAACAAGTGGGAACGGATGCTCCAGCAGCTGGAGGAAGATCCGATGCAGCTCGTCCACCAGGTGGACTGGGTGACGAAGAAGCATCTGATCCAATCCTATGTGGACAAGAAAAATTGCGGGTGGGACGATCCGAGGGTGTTTCTCCTGGATTTGCAGTTCCATGACGTGAAACGCACACGCGGGTTGTATTACCTGATGGAGTCTCGAGGGCTCATCGAGCGAATCGTCGAAGAGGAGGCCGTCCAGCGAGCCATGTCCACCCCTCCTCAAACGACCAGGGCGAAGGTCCGTGGGGATTTCATTCGGTTCGCCCGTGCCAAGAATCGTTCCTATACGGTGGATTGGACGTATCTGAAGCTGAATGGCTATTGGGAGGAGACGATTCTCTGTATGGATCCCTTCAGCGCGGTGAATCGACGGGTCGAGGAACTGATTTCTCAAGTGTCGGGAGGTCGGTTTTACCGATGAAGCCAGCATCATTCGTGGTCTGCCAGACCCATCTAGTAACTGTACGGTGTCTACTCGGTCTCGCCATTCTGCTTGCCGGATCTCTTCCGGTTGAGCTCTTGGCGGGCACTTTGCCGACTGCCGGAGGGGTGGACGGCCACTATAGTGGCAAACAAGGGCAAATTGTCGTGGCCAAAGTGCCGATGGATGGTCCGGCTACGATCGTGCGGGGAACGTTTCTTGGACGTTCCGTTCGTTTCTTCCCCGATCCACGACTCGATGAACCGAAAGGATTTATCGGATTAGTCGGGATTGACCTGCAGGATGAGCCGGGGACTCATGAGCTGCTCGTCGAACTGAAAACGGATGAGCAGAAGCGCACGTTCCGCTACGGCGTGGCAGTTCTCAAGGAGAAATTTCACGTCGAGCATCTTACGCTACCAAGAGACAAGGTCGATCTCGATGAAAAAAGCTTGGCGCGATGGAAGACTGAGCAGGAGCAGGTGAAAGAGGCGTTAGCCAGAGACTCCGAGAGTATACTATGGCAACCGGGTTTCGTGGAGCCGGTAAGTGGCAAGCGAACCGGGATTTTCGGCAGTGTCAGAGTCATGAACGGCCAGGCGAGGAATCCGCACAACGGGGAGGATATCGGTGCACCGCTGGGCACTCCCGTCGTTGCCACGAACGACGGCATCGTGCGGCTCACCGTCGATCATATCTTCTCCGGAAAAGGTGTGTTTCTGGACCACGGATTGGGTTTCTATTCGATGTATTTCCATCTATCCGAAGTCCTGGTCAAGGATGGCGATCAGGTAAAAGCCGGGCAGATCGTCGGAAAAGTGGGAGCTACTGGTCGGGCCACTGGCCCGCATCTTCATTGGGGTGTGAAGCTCAACGGCGCGCGTGTGAATCCCTACGCTCTGCTGGACCTGCCGTTTAGGGGGATGGGACAAGCAGCCCCCGCGCCTGTCGTCCTACCCGCTTCCGGTGCCGGTTCACCGGCTCCCTAAATCAGTCGTGAATGGATACATCCTGGAAGTCTTGTCAGTTCCATCTGAGACGTGGGGCGCAACTCCCGGTTGACCTCTGTCCGCGTTCAGCTTACTCTCGTCGTCATCGCCTTTGTGGACGAGGTGCCGAGCATGAGGATCTTTTTGCTTGTCCTCTCCGTGCTTTCCCTCCTGCTCGCCGCACATCGATTTTCGCTAGCCGAAGGGACCGGGCAGCTCAAGGGAGGACTTTTTTTACTGCTCATCGGCATTCAGCTGCTGATTGCCGCCGCGCTCGTCGGAGATCATCGTGATGACCGCGCCCCGAAGTCTCCGGCATCGACTGAAAAGAACGATCGTAAAGACGGCATGTCCAGTGCCGTGCATGCTACGGAGAAACAAGAGGCGAAACATTGAGAGAACTCTTTCGCCTGGTCGGATCAGCAGGAAATCATCCGTAGGTAGACTTGTAATGAGGATCGAGAAGAAACTCGTTCCTTAGAGGATGGAAAAGTCTGATCAAAACTCAGCGATGAGTAATCAGAGACGATTCGCGACCGTTACCAGCAAAGTCTGATCAACCTTGGCCCGCACGAAGATTTCGCAATCCGCCCACACCTAATCCGACCAATGCAATGAGGCCCATGCCAAAGAGAAGAACCGCCGGCGGCAACGGTACGGCGGTAAGGCTCGCGATCGATCCGACAAACGCGAATGGAATACCGCGAGGTCCTTCAAAAAAGAGCCGCCACCTGGCCTCGCTCAGACTACCAAAACTTGGCGGATCTTGAAGAGCGGTGTTGACAAACAGCCCTCCTCCCTCACGGTCAAGATGAAGGTCAAAACTAAACGGCACTGTGCCACCGAGCTCGGGACCGGTAGCAGCTGACACGAGTTTCCAGCGATCGCCGCTGAGCCCCCCTCCCAAATCACTATTGCGGGAAATTTGTACACCATTGATGCCTGGAGCAAAGGTGGACGTATAATCTCCAATCGTTAGACTGAAGCCTCTGACTGCGCCATTGTAGACGCCACCGGTTCCACCGGTTGCATTGTCAAATTGAAATGATCCGAACACTGTGAGGGCGGTGGGAGCGTCTGTCATGCCGGTGAATGAATAGGTCACAAGCGCCGCTTGTGAAGACCCGATAGGAATCGAGAGGGCACACACCATTGCAGCCGTGAGTGAAAATCCTTTCCTAAGCCATTGCGTCTTCATGGACATAACCTCGCTCCTTCCCAGCGGGCGACAGAACAAAGCGTTATAAGCAAATCATAGACCAGCAACGATAACACTAAGATATGGATAAATAAGATAATAATGAGGACTTGTGGTTCCCACTATGTCTATTCGTACAACATTGTCCACATGTGCATATGCGAGTGCGAATGGTGGATACGAGAAGTAGCCCATCACTTCATGCCTGGCGTCGTGAAGACGCTTTGATATTGATCGGTTGATTCATGGTTCGGCCACCTGTCTGCGCGCTCGTAGCGGAAGGGCCCATCGTTTCCTTTCCAATCCTACTCCTCCTACTCCCTCCGGTTTCAACGATATGTCGGATATCTTCCCGGTTACCCGATCATTATGTCCATACAGAGGTTTGATGGAATTTCCCTTGCATTCAGTGCCGATAGAGCCAGGTTAGGTTATCATTGCATGTTATGGCGGTGAGACACTCAATCCTCCCATCAATGGTATCAAGCTTTCTTCTCCTGGTCCCCTTCCCTGTCTTGACGCATCGGTGATCTCTTCGAGGAGCCGAGCGGCCTCAGGACTCAGCTGTTTCAACTTTTCCCCCAGTTGTCCGGACGTCACGCCTTGTTGAATATCGATGTCCGAGATTTTCCCGTCTTTGAGGCCCTGTTGAAGAATCTGTGCCAAGGCTTGAACCTTTGCCAGGACATCGGAGGGGAGGTTGTTCAGGATACCGGCCGCCTCATGTTGGCTGCCCTGACGTTGGGCATGGGCCGGTGGAAACAAAGAAAGCGAAAACCAACAGAATGCAATCAGCAAGATTCCTGTCACGTTCATCGCATCCTCCTCCATTTTGTCATCATGAATTAGAGCTGTGGCTACAATGCAGAATGCCTGCCAGCCTTTTACGGAAAGAAACTGATGTCTCGGAGAAAGCACAAAAGATCATGGCTCCAAGGCGTCCTCGTCGGTGCAGCTTCAGACCCATATGATAGAAAGGAACATTTTAGATACCTGCTTAAGGATAGAATATGGTTTTATCGGCAAGGGCTGATGCGAGAAGGAAACGCCAATGCTTGACGGGTAGGGGGATCTTCGGACGTCACAGCCTACCTGGTGGTCATTCTTGGACTTCTCGTTTGTGATTCCCATCAGAATGGAAATCATGGCAGGACGAAACCTTGTATCCAGGCAGCATGATGTGCGGCAGGCAGTCTGGAGAACTGGGAAGACGTGATGAGGCAGGTCTCCATCCGGACGTTCCTTGGAATGAAAGTTCTATCCCACAACAACAAAACACGACAGGCCAAGAACTGTTTTTCCCGCTATGGTTCAAACGCATCGCTTGTCTCTCGCCGGTCGTCATCTGGAACAGCTTGAGCCCTATTTCAGATTGTGCTAGATGGGGGCTGCACTCGAGTGAGGCAGCACGATTATTTTGATGAAAGGAGAAGAGGATGAGCAGATTCGGTCAGCGAATTGTTGCCACGACGGCGTTGCTGAGTGTTATGACGATGAGTACCGCCTGCTATGGTCCGTTCAATCTTACGAGGAATGTCTATCACTGGAACAGCAATGTCAAAGGCAGCGGCCAAATCAACGATAAATGGATGAAGGAAATCGTCTTCTTCGGCATGATTATCATCCCGGCGTACCAATTCTCGGCGCTGCTGGACATGTTCATCTTCAACTCGATGCACTTTTGGACGGGTGAAAGCCCCATCAAGGCTTCGGATGTAGACAGTGACGGAACAAAGGTGGCTATCTTAGGTGAAACCATTGTTCGATGGACTTCTTCGGGTGATGCGGCAATAGTCACCTATGAGCGCCATGGAGTTGTCGAGCGTCGTGCCATCATTGTGGCCAGTGCGGGTGGGTATCGTCTTGTCGATGAGAACGGAAGTCTTTTATCCGAGGCAGAGTACACAGCGGACGGCGGTGTTCGTCTCCTCAATGGAGACGGTCATGTAATGAAACAATGGAAAGAGGAATACGTAAAGTCCATGGCTCAAGATCCAGTTGCGACGCTGACCGAATAAACATCGCATTCGATTCGAGCTGGGATCTTGGGTCTATCTGGTCGTGGGTTGGAGCCGTTCAAAATAGGGAAGAGTGTCCAGAGCTGAGAAAAAGTTGTTGCGCCCATCCGCGATTTCTTTATAATCGTATGCCCATACGTACTTAGGCTGAGTATCCAGTGAGCTGAAATTTTTTGTCAACATCGGAGATGAATTCGGCTATACTTCGTTCGGTGTTTAGGATAGTAGATGTTAAAAAAACCTAACTGAGGAGGACTTATGTCGAAGAAAGTGCTCTTATTGGCGGTCGCCGTATTGTTCGGCGCCCAGGCAGGCCTGGCGATGGCGGCAAATCCAGACACCGGTCCGGGCTGCGGGTTAGGGAAAGTGCTCTGGCAAGATTACAAGGGCCAGAAGGAAATTGCCCCTCAAGTGCTGCAGGCAACCACGAATGGCTCATTCGGAACCGGAACATTTGGAATCAGCACCGGAACTCTCGGCTGCACCAATGACGGCAAGTTCATGAGCGAACACAAGACGACCATGTTCGCGTCGCTGAACTTTGAGGCGCTCACCGCGGAGATGGCCCAAGGACAGGGCGAACACTTGGCCTCGCTTGCGACGCTGATGGGTGTCCCGACGGAGCGCCATGCAGCGTTCTTTGCCATGACCCAGGAGCGGTATACGTCCCTGGTTCAAGCTGGGGAAGCTTCTCCGGTCGCATTGGTGAAGTCCCTCAATGATGCGATCGCTGGCCGTCCGGCACTCGCGCAGGTATCGGTACGTTAAGGTACTAACCATAGGGGCCCTGGCAAAGATGTCAGGGCCCTTGTTGTCTCTTGTTACGCCGTGCTGGTTCTCCTTCTTGCAGTTCTAGCCTGTTTGCTGACCCCCGCTCCTTCAAATGCGCAGCAATCCGATCGTGAGCTGTATCTCAAACAGCTCGTCGACCGGGCCGAGCAAGCCCGGCTTGCGGAGCAGCGTGAATGGCATCTACTGTTGCACTATCGGAAGGGGCTCTTCGGCGGATATGAGAGCGAGCAGGATGATCCGGGGTTTTTTATGTCCCCCAAGGGGAAGACGGATCCATCCGCTGAGCTTGCCGCAACCCTTGCGCAATTCTTCTCCTCTGAACCAGTCGGTCGCTCTCGCCAGCCGGCTCAGTGCGCGTTCATCGCCCGATATCATTGGTTGAATGGGCAATTGCAATTTGATCCAACTCGGCTTCCGCCGCTTCCCTGCGAACGGTTTGATCGATGGTTCGAGGATTTTCAGGCCCAATCTATTTCTCTGATCTTTCCTTCAGCTTTTCTGAACAACCCTGCTTCCATGTTCGGTCATACGTTGTTTCGTGTCGATCAGAAGGGTCAGACGGAACAGACCCGCATTCTCGCCTATACCATCAACTACGCGGCGGAGGTGCCACCCAACGCCGGTCTTGCGTATCCTATCCGTGGCATCTTCGGAAGCTATAAGGGGTACTTTTCGACGATTCCTTATTACCTCAAGGTGCAGCAGTATCGAGACATCGAAAACCGGGATATTTGGGAATATCGTCTCAACCTCACCGAAAACCAACTGCGGCGATTTCTGATGCATGCGTGGGAGCTGGGGAATGCGTATTTTGATTACTTCTTTTTCAAGGAAAATTGCTCCTATCATCTTCTCGCGCTGTTGGATTATGCCGACCCCGCGTTGCACTTGGCGGATGAGTTTATCGGGTGGACTGTTCCTGCTGATACCGTGCGATTGATCGTCTCGAAACCAGGCATGGTGTCCGGTATCACATACCGACCGTCTCGGAGCACCGTGATCAAGCGAAAGCGAGAATCGTTGCCCGTAGCGGAGCGAGATCTTGCCCATCGGATTACGCAAGACGTAGGAGAACTGACTTCACCGGCATTCACTCGATTGGTTCCCACCAAACAGGCGTTCCTGCTGGATTTGGCATCGGATTACTTGCGCTACCGGATTGAGACGACCGATTCTCCGAAACAGGAATGGAAGGAGCGTAACAGAACGGTTCTAACCACCCGTAGCCAGCTCCGCATCCCATCCGAAGAGTTTACCGTTCGCCCTTTCGCGAAGCAGCCTGAACTTGGCCATAGGATGCACCGAGTAGCTGTCGGAGGAGGTTGGCGCAATGACGATACGTTTGAAGAAGCAACGTTTCGAGGCGGCTATCATGACCTGCTCGACCCGGAGGTCGGGTATACCCCTGATGCCCAGATTGAAATGGCCTCGATCACAGTACGGCACTACAATCGAGCGGACCAGACCAGGGTGGAACGGGCGACGCTGCTGAACCTTCTGTCTCTCTCGCCGATCGACTCAGTTTTTCATGCCCCCTCCTGGAAGCTCAACATTGGCATGAATACGATCCGACATAACGATTGTCAGCTTTGCAGCAACGGCTTCTTCAATGGTGGGATCGGAGGGGCGAAGGAGTTTCGCTTGCTCAACCGGGAGGTTCTGTTCGCCTTTGCGGAAACCGAGGCAAATGTGAGCAAGGCCTATGACGAAATGCATCGAATTGGAGGCGGAGCAACGGTCGGCATGTTGGCCGATCTCACTGAACGTTGGAAAATCATGGCGACTGGTTCGTACTTGAGATTTCCCGTGGGCGACCAGTCCGACGATTTCCGATGGTACGTCGGGTCGCGATTCACAGTAACTCAAAATTGGGCGGTCAGATTGGAGTACAACCACCGGGACCGGGACAATGATGTTATCTTTTCCGTCCAGGCATTCTTCTAAAGGTCAACTTCTATCTGGCTTGCCAGTGGGACAGTGTTCTGCTACAAGCGTGGACGCCTGTAGCAACGGGATAACCAAATGAGTCAATCCACCGAGTCTCCTAATCGACAGGCTGCGATTTCGGCTGGAAAATCCATTGCCCCTCACCCTCCCTTGCGCCAATATTATGAGGAAGAAGGAGCAAGGCAAGGGTTTCTCAATGAGTTGTTTAACCGCACGGCCTATCAGTACCGCAACATCGACAGAGCCACCGGTTTTGGTTCCGGACTATGGTATCGCAAGAAAGCGCTTGGGCAGGCAGGTCTTAGATCAGGCATGAAGGTCCTGGATGTCGCCTGCGGACCTGGGTTGGTCACGCAATGTGCCTCGGATCTGGTCGGCGCGTCAGGGTTGGTCATTGGTCTTGATCCAAGCATCGGCATGTTGCGCGAAGCACAGAAAAGTTCCAGCCGAAGCTTGGTGCGCGGTGTAGGTGAGCGTCTTCCATTTCCAGACCAGAGTTTTGATTTTCTCAGCATGGGCTACGCGCTCCGACATGTAGCTGACCTCAAGGAGGCGTTTGCGGAATATCACCGCGTGCTTAAGCCGGGTGGCATAGTCCTACTGTTGGAGATCTCGCGGCCACGGTCTTCAGCCCTACTTGTTCTTTCTCGTTTTTACATTAAAACGGTTCTGGGGAGGGTCTTTTCTGCTGCCACACACAATCGGGATATGCAGACACTGATGGCCTATTGGTGGGACACAACTGAGTATTGTGTCCCGCCAGAGACGATCATGAACGTGCTCAGAGAAGTTGGATTCACAGACTGTTCCTTGAAGGAATGGTGGAGCGGGATGCTGCGTGATTATCGAGCCGTGAAAAAAGTTGGGGGTAGGTTGTGATGAATTCGGCCATATTATGGGAGCAGGATATCGCAAAGCTGATCGTCCAGACGCTTAAGCTAAAGATCGATCCGGCTTCGATAAATCCTGAAGCCGCACTGTTTGGCGAGGGCCTCGGACTGGACTCCATCGATGCTTTAGAGCTCTCGTTGGCCATTTCTCAAACATATGGCTATCAGCTCAAGTCGAGTGATCCTGAGATCAGAACGACCTTTTCTTCCCTGCGAGCGTTAGCTAGTGCGATCGAGAAGAACCGCACGAAGTGACCACGGGTGGAGCAATGCGCGACACCCCCTTGATCGGCCCCTATAGGCCGGACGACGTACTGGCCTGGAGGCAAGCAGGGCCTCGCACGGCCCGCCAGTTTCTTGCCGATGTGCTTTGCCTTACAGAGTTACTACCTGATCGGCCTGTTGCGCTCAATCTTGCAACAAGCCGCTATGAGTTTCTGGTTGGATTTGCCGCCGCGATGCTTAGGCAACAGGTGACGTTGCTCCCACACAATCGTGCGCCTGAAGCCCTGCGACGTCTGATTGAAGAGTATCCCGACTACTACGCCCTGACCGATTCAGGCGAGGCGATCGCGGGAGTCGCATCGGTAGCCGTTCAGTCGCCCGACAGACAAGTCTTGGAGATGGTGGCGGTCCCGGAGATCCCAGTGAACCAAGCCGTGGCGGTTGCATTTACCTCTGGAAGTACGGGGACCCCCAAGCGGAACACCAAAACATGGGGGGCCCTCACGGCAGTGGCCCAGGCGACCGGCGCACGTCTCGGAATGAGACCGGGTGGCCGTACCACCGTCGTGGCAACCGTTCCTCATCAGCATATGTTTGGCCTGGAGGCCTCTGTCATGCTGCCGATTCTGCATGGCTTGACCATGCACGCGGCACGACCGCTCTTTCCCGCCGATGTTGAAAGCGCCTTGTCCGAGGCGAACGGGCCATGGCTGCTCGTCACCACCCCGTTGCATCTTCGAGCGTGTGTTGCAGAGCGTATCAGCGTTCCCCCCGGGGGAATTGTGCTTTCCGCCACGGCCCCTCTTCCACGAAATCTTGCGCAAGAGGCGGAGCGGCAATTTCAAGCCGAAGTGCACGAAATCTTCGGGTTTGCCGAGGCTGGCAGCGTGGCTGAGCGGCGTACAGTCGAGGAAGATCTGTGGCGACCATTGGATGGTGTGCGCGTGACTCAGAGTCATGCATCATGTGCCGTCCATGCCTGGTATCTTGCGGATCCGGTCACGGTTCCGGACCGTATCATAGTCGATCCGCAAGGAGCCTTCATCGTACAGGGCCGAGAAGAAGATCACGTGAATGTCGCCGGCCATCGTGTGTCGCTTGGAGACCTCAATCGTAAATTGCTGCAAATCGACGGCGTCGAGGATGGAGTGTTCTTTTTACCCGACGAAGAGGCAGGCTCCGTCACGAGGCTGATGGCCTTTGTCGTCGCGCCTGGACAAACCAGCGAGGATGTCCAGAAAGCGTTGAGGGCGTGCATCGATCCGGTCTTTCTGCCGCGCCCGCTTGTCTGTGTGCCCAGCCTGCCTCGAAATGGAACCGGAAAATTACCGCGGGAAGCGGTGAGTGAGCTGGCCCGGCACTGGCTGGAAAAGGAAGAGAACGATGGTGCATGAACGGGTCGTCTTGATCGGAGAGGACCATCCATCGGTGGCGGGGCATTTCCCAAATCAGCCCATCGTGCCGGGAGTCGTGTTGTTGGGAGAGGTGTTCGAGATGCTGCGTCTCGGCTTAGCGGCGCCGATTCGCGTCACACAGTTGTCGGCGGTGAAATTCTCTTCTCCGCTCAGGCCCGGCGAGGCGCTGACAATTCGCGTCGAAGAAGATGCGATAGCCCATGCCGTGTTTTCCTGTCACGTCCAAGGACGTCCTGTCGCGTCCGGCTCGATTGAGTTCACGCGAGCAGAGCGGACGTGAGTGACGGCTGGCAAACTCAGCAGGAGCGAGGCAGCCGCGCCAGCATGCGATTCATGGCATGGGTGGCGCAGTCGTGCGGCCGCCCGGTCGCTCGGGCGTTGTTGCATCCCATCTGCCTCTACTTTTTCTTGAGTTCAAGAAGAGCCCGCCGGGCGATTCGGCGATTTCGTGAACGCGCGCTTGGTCGACCCGCGAAGTGGCGTGACATTTATCGTCATTACCATGCCTTTGCCTCGACGATACTCGACCGAGTCTATTTCGTCCATGCCCGATTCGATCTGTTCGACATTGAACTGCTGGGCTTGGATGTCCTTGATCGGGAATTGGCAAAAGGGCAAGGCTGTGTGCTCTTGGGATCGCATCTTGGAAGTTTTGAAGTCCTTCGTGCATTGGGTCTGTTTCGGCGGAAACTAGAACTCCGCGTGCTGATGGATGAGCACAACGCGCCCATGATTCGTGGCATGACCAACGAGTTGAATCCCGCCGTGGCCGCCACGGTTATTCAAGTCGGCGGGGTGGAAACGATGTTACAAGTGAAGGAATGTCTCGATCGAGGTGGCCTGCTGGGAGTGATGGGCGATCGAGTGACACAGCATGATCAATCGGTCAACTGTCGGTTTCTCGGGAGTGACGCACGATTCCCGACAGGCCCGATGCGCTTGGCTCATGTGGTTAGCGCTCCTGTGATCATGTTTTTCGGGCTCTACCGCGGAGGGAACCGCTATGAGGTTCACCTCGAATCGTTCAGCGAAAGAGTGCGACTGTCTCCCGATCAACGAGATGCCGACCTGCGGCAATGGGTGCAACGGTTTGCCGATCGCCTTGAGGAGCGCTGCCGTACGGCATCCGACAACTGGTTCAACTTTTACGAATTCTGGGATGGGTGACATGCGTGGGTTCCTTTCGTTGTGTGCTCTCCTATTGATCGGTTACGGATCTTCCATAGGGGCGCAGGAAGCACCTCCCCATGCTAAGTATTCAGCCGATCCCTGGACGCTTGAGCAGCTTCTGACGCTCTTAAAGGAAGGGCGCGAATCTTTGATACAGTTTGAAGAGAAGACGTATTCCTCCTTGTTGACCGAACCATTGGTCACCAGAGGGGTTTTGCGTTTCCTGCCTCCCTCTACGCTGGAAAAAGAAGTGCTGGAACCATACCTAGAGCGCTACCGCATCGAGGGTGACCAGGTCTCGTTCGAAAGCGAGCGGAAACATGTAAAAAAAACCGTTTCATTAGAAACCTATCCGGCTCTGCGGAGTGTTGTCGACGCTTTTCGGGCCAGTCTTGCCGGAGATGCGGTGCGGCTGAAGCAGACCTATACAACCGTGCTCGACGGAGATCGTCGAGCATGGACATTGTTGTTGCGTCCTCAGGATAGAGCGGGGCAGGCGATGATCGAGCATATCCTCATATCCGGGTCGGAAGGTCGCATTGCCACGATCACGGTGCGGGCAGCCGACGGTGATCGATCCGTCATGAAACTTTCAAGGGGAACTCCACCGTGAGGTCGCATTGGTGGGTTCCTAGTCTCTGGCTTTTCGCCATGGCGGGTGGGATCTGGTTCTCGGCCACGCAGGTGTCCATTCACAACGGGTTGGGCGATCTTCTGCCCCAAGGTTCCTCGTCGGCGCAACGGCTGCTGCTGACGCAAGTTCGAGCCGGTCTGTCGGGTAGACTGATATTGCTCGCATTGGAGGGGGAGCGTCCCGAGGAATTGGCTCGTCTCAGTCGGCTGTTGGGGGACACGCTTCGGGCCGGCGACGCGCTCAGCTTCGTCGGAAACGGCACACACACCTGGTCAAGGGACGATCAAGCGCTCTTGTTCGGTTCCCGCTACCTTCTCAGTCCAACCCTCACGGCCGACACCTTCTCGGAATCTTCGCTCCGCAACGCGCTTCAATTGAGGCTGGACGATTTGCGGTCGCCGTTGGCCCCGCTTGTGAAAGAATGGATTCCAGCCGATCCGACCGGTGAAATGTTCGAGATTCTTCAATCGTGGTCCGGGTGGGACACGCCGGCGCAGTACCGAGGCGTGTGGATGTCGGCCGACCACAGGCGCGCGTTGCTCGTCGTGGAAACACGAGCGTCGGGATTCGATGCGGACGCACAGGAAGCGATTCATCAGCATATCCGTGCGTCATTCCAGAAGCTTGTGACGGAGAATGCCGTTCCGGTACGGCTCCTCATGAGCGGGCCTGGCGTGTTTGCGGTAGAAATCCAACGCATGATTGAAGCAGAAGCATGGACGTTATCGATGGTTGCCGGAACACTGGTCCTGTCGTTCCTTTTTGTGAGTTACCGATCGGTTCGGCTGGTGCTGCTCAGTCTGATTCCCATTTCGAGCGGAATCTTGGCGGGCATGATCGCGGTGAACGGCTGGTTCGGATTCGTCCATGGCCTGACATTGGGGTTCGGCGTTACATTGCTTGGAGTGGTCGATGACTATCCGATTCACCTGTTTAGCCATATGACGTCGAGCACGTCGGCTACCGCTGTGATGCGATCTATCTGGCCGACGATGCGTCTCGGGATACTGACGACGGCGATTGGATTTTCGTCGCTGCTCCTTGCCGGTTATCCTGCCCTTGCACAGTTGGGATTGATGGCCATCGTCGGTCTCCTGACGGCCGCCTTCGTCACGCGATGGGTACTGCCCTTCTGTATCCACCAAGGATGGTCCCCGAGACAGGTTCGTCCGGAAGTGCTCTCAAGGGTCGACGTGTTCGCTAGAGGCGGCCGAGTGCTCGTGCCGATCCTTCTGGTTCTTGCGACACCGGTCCTAATATGGTCTGATACACCGGCATGGGAACAGGATCTCGAGAGCGTGAGCCCCTTGTCGGACGACAAGAAGCAGCTCGATCAGCGGTTGCGCCGGGAGCTGGGTGCTCCGGATGTGCGGGACCTCCTGGTCATCGAAGCGTTCACCGAGGAAGATCTTTTGCAGGAGGCGGAAACGGTGGCGCCAAGGCTGGAAGGGCTACAGCGGGATGGAAGCTTGGCTGGTTACGATATCGTCTCACGATACCTGCCGAGTCGTCGTCTTCAACAGGAGCGGCAATGCTTGTTGCCGACTCCGGCCGTACTCGAACGGAATCTCACGTCGGCACAAAACGGGTTACCGTTCGCGCCGGGTTTGTTCGCTCCGTTCTTGGCGGCCGTCAACGAAGCTCGACATCACAAGCCGATCGACCGGACGGCATTCGCAGGAACTTCCTTAGGAACGAAGTTGGAAGCGTTGATGTTCCAGGACGGCGGCCGATGGATCGCCGTGGTGCCGCTTCGCGGAGTGATAGATAGGCGATCGCTTGCGGCAGTGGTGGCTGGATGGGGTGATGTGACGATACAGTATGTAGATATCAAAGAAGAGTCGAATCGCCTCATGACCGCCTATCGCGACCGAACCCTGCAGTTGCTGGCCGGCGGGACCATTGCGATTGCGGTAGCCTTGTTTCTTGGCTTGCGATCGATCACGCTTCTCTGGCGGGTGCTTGCCCCGGTCCTGTGTTCACTGGTGGTGGTCACTGCAGTCTTGAGGGGATCGGGAGTGCCGCTTTCGTTGTTCCATCTGACGACACTGTTGCTTGTGATCGGGTTGGGACTTGACTACGCCTTGTTTCTAAATCGACCTGAGGGAACACCGACGGAGCGGGCCCGAACCATCTTTGGGCTGCTTGTCTGCAGCACCACGACGATCCTGGTCTTCGGAGTACTGGCCTTTTCACGGATTCCGGTCCTTCACGCGATCGGCGTGACCGCCGCCTGTGGCTCCTTCTGTTGCCTTCTTTTTGCCGGCATGATGGCTCGACAGGAGATTCATGTTGGGTAGCCAGAAGCCAATGACTCCATTGGTTCTATCCGCCTACACACTGGTGACAGCGAACGGCCGGGGGATCGGCCCGATTCTTCAGGCGCTTTGTGAGCGGCGATCCGCGTTACGGCCATGCGATTTCGAAGACGTGGCGCTGAAGAGCTATATCGGGCGGATAGCCGGCCTTGAAGATTTTTCACTGGATCATGGGCTCGAGCGCTTCGACTGCCGGAACAATCGACTTGCGTGGCTGGGCCTTCAGCAGGACGGCTTCATGGTGGCCGTGGCCGAAGCGAAGCAGCGGTACGGGGCACATCGCATCGCGGTCGTAATGGGCACCAGTACCTCGGGTATACTAGAAACCGAGCACGCGTACCGTGCGCGGGATCCCGACACGACTACCCTGCCGGACAGCTACAACGCGCGATATCGCTACACCCACAATATGTTCTCACTCGGTCGTTTCGTCCGGTCCTGTCTCGGGCTGGAAGGACCTGCCATGGTGATCTCCACGGCTTGTTCGTCCAGCGCAAAAGTCTTCGCGACTGCTTCCCGGTTGATACAGGCAGGCTTGTGCGACGCCGCGATTGTGGGCGGGGTGGATAGCCTCTGCCTGACGACGCTGTACGGGTTTTCCGCGCTCCAACTTCTTTCGTCCGGTCCTTGTCGGCCTTGCGATGAGGACCGAGACGGTCTGTCGCTGGGGGAGGCCGCCGGATATGTGTTGCTGGAATCCAGTGAACGTGTCGGCGGGCACGGCGCTGTCGCCCTTCTCGGCTACGGTGAAAGTTCGGATGGGTATCACATGTCGCACCCGCATCCGGATGGAGCCGGAGCCGTTCGCGCGATTCGAGATTCCCTGCAACGGGCGGGTATTCGGCCGGAACAAGTCGAGTACATTAACTTGCACGGCACCGCCACGGTCGCGAACGACAGGGTTGAGGACAAGGCTGTGTATAGTGTCTTCGGCGCACGTCCTGCCTGTAGCTCGACCAAAGGATGGACCGGCCATACCTTGGGAGCAGCCGGGATCACCGAGGCCGTCATTTCCGCCCTGTGTCTCCGTCACGGGCTGATCCCGGGGACGCTCAATTGCAGGCGCGTGGATCCCGTATTGAAGAGCCGCATTTTGAAGGAGAATCAGAGTGGGCCCCTCTCGTGCGTGGTCAGCAATATTTTCGGATTCGGCGGAAACAATTGCAGCCTGGTACTGGGGAAGCTGTGATCACAGCCGATATTCAAGGCATCGGTCTTCTCGCTCCCGGCCTCCTGGGTTGGGAAGCCGGCCGTGCGGTGTTGGCGGGCCGTCGCCCGTTTGAACCACAGGAGACTCCTGAGCCAGAGGCTGCGATTTTGCCGTCGAATGAACGGCGTCGCAGCAGCGGATCTGTGCGATGGGCCGTGCACGTGGCGCAGGAGGCGATCGTGCAATCTCGGCTGGATCCTCGCGCTGTGTCGACCGTGTTCGCCTCTTCCGAAGGAGAAATGGAGGTCTTCGACAAACTCTGTAGCACATTGGCGACCCAGGAGCGTTTGGTGTCCCCGACATTATTTCATCAATCCGTGCATAACACGGCGGCCGGCTATTGGGGAATTGCGACGACTGGGCAACAATCATCGACCGCACTCTCATGCTATGACGATTCATTTGCGGCGGGGCTGTTGGAAGCGATGACCATGGCGCATGTCGAAGGATGTCCCGTGCTGTTAGTCGCGTACGACCTTCCTGTGCCGCCTCCGCTCCGTGAAGCTCGTTCAATCAACACAGGGTTCGCAGTGGCCATGGTGTTCGTCCCGCATTCATCGACCCCGTTGGCGCGCATGCACCTGGGCCTAGAAGAGGCCCATGCCGATAAAGTGAAGGGTTTGGAGGATCTTGCGTTAGAGCAAGTTCGCCGAGACAATCCTGCGGCTCGATCGTTGCCCTTGTTGAAGGCGGTCGCAGCCGGAGGAGCACGGACTGTCACGCTGAAGCTGCTCGATACTCAACAGCTTATTGTAGATGTGGATGCATGTCGCAATTGAGGGGACAACAACTGGCTGGGTTGCTTCCCCATGCAGGGGAGATGCGTCTGATCGACTGTGTAGAATGGTGGGATACTTCCATGATTCGATGCCGAACTCGCTCGCATCATCGCGCATCAAATCCGTTGCGCAAAGCCGCTCGCCTTGAAGCGGTTATGGGACTTGAATATGCTGCGCAGGCGATGGGAATCCATGTGAGCTTGCGGGACCAGACGCGTTCGAAGGAGAACATGATCGGCTACATTGGAGGCTTGCGTGACGTGGTGCTTAGCCAAGAGCGACTGGACGAGTGTTTTTCTGATCTCATAATTGAAGCCACGCGCTTGCTCACTGATACGGAAAGTTTTATCTATCAATTCGGTATTTCTTCTGGAGGCCGGGCAGTGATTACGGGACGAGCTTCCATCTTTCTGAAACCTAAGCACTCATGACGAAGAAGCAGGCCCTGGTCACAGGGGGGAGTGGAGTGATCGGTTCAGCCATCGCTCACCGCTTGGCTAAGGACGGGTATGCCGTCATCGTACATGCGTATAGACATGCGGCATCGGCCGAGCAGGTCGTTGAAGAGATCAGGTCTGCGAATGGAACTGGGGTGAGCGTTGCGTTTGATATTACCGATCGGGAGGCGACCAGGCGCGCGCTCAACGCGCTTCTACAGGATGGATCGATTCAAGTCGTCGTGAACAATGCCGGCATTCATGATGATGCGCCCATGGCCGGCATGAGCGATGAACAATGGAGGCGGGTCGTCGACCTATCTCTCAATGGATTCTTCAACGTGACGCAACCCCTCTTGCTTCCTATGATCCGTACGCGCTGGGGGCGTATCGTGTCTATTTCTTCATTGGCCGGTGTCATCGGCAATCGTGGCCAAACAAACTATGCCGCGGCCAAGGCGGGGTTGCAGGGAGCGAGTAAGTCACTGGCCGTCGAGTTGGCTTCCCGAGGCATCACCGTCAATGTCGTCGCTCCTGGGTTGATCGAATCTCCCGCCATCAGAAACGCATTCTCGCCGGAACAGATTGAATCGATGGTGCCCATGAAACGAGTTGGCACAGCGGAAGAAGTCGCACATCTCGTGTCATTTTTGGTTTCAGAGCGGGCCGGGTATATTACCGGCCAGGTGATTGGGATAAACGGAGGGATGGCATGACCACTCCGCACGGTCTCGCTCACGACTACTGGATCGTTATTCCCGGATACAACGAGGCGGCGACCGTCCGTGGCGTTGCAACCCGGGCAAAACAGCGATGTCCCAACGTGGTCGTCGTGGATGACGGCTCGACGGACGGGACCGCAGAGGCGTTGGCTGGTCTGGATGTGACGCTCTTGCGCAATGAGCAGAATCGTGGAAAGGCGGGAAGCCTTGCTCGCGGATTTGCTCATGCGCTGGCACAGGGTGCCGTTGGTGTCATCACGCTGGATGCGGACGGGCAGCATGCGCCGGAAGAAATCCCTCTGTTTCTCGATCAATCGGCGACGTATCCCACGGCTTTCCTCATCGGCGCTCGTCGTCGCGAGCAGCGAAGATCCTCGGTTCCTCGCTATATCGCGAACCGGATTGCTGACTTTTGGATCGGTTGGGCTGCCGGCCTTCCGATCGAAGACAGTCAATCCGGTTTTCGACTGTATCCGGCGAGTTTGCTCCGGACCGTGAGTCCCAAACATGACAAGACCAGAAGCTTCGTATTCGAGAGTGAAATCCTGATCGAAGCGGCACGACGAGGGATTGAGTGTCGCAATGTCGTGATTGCCGTGCAGCCTCGTTCAGGTCCTCGCTTGAGCCATTTTCGCCCCTTGATTGATGTTTTGAGGATTACCCGAATGGTGGCGTGGAAGCTTCTCTCTCGCGGCATGTACCTGCGGGGCCTCTGGATTTGGTTCACAGCCTCTGAAGTACAGTATACGGCTCCGTCCATGACAAAAGGGGACTAGAAGCGCAGTGTTGTGACTGAATCGATCCCGACCAGAAAGTATCCCCACCTACGTCCCATGGCAGTAAATCCCTAAGCAGGGCATTTCAGAGAGTCCTTCCGACTCTTGACGACATCTCACAAATCCTACAAAAGCATGCTTTTTTTTGCCTTATGGATTATAGGTCGTATCTATAATTACCGGAACTTCCTATTATCGAAAGGAGAACCCCATGAGGCGTGGTTGGCTGTTGGTAACCGGTATGTTGTGCGTTGCTCTGTTGACCGCTCCCGTGGGCTGTCGCAAACAGTTTGTCAGTTCGTTTGCCGCTCAAGCGGTCAAGCCAACGGATCTGATGCGGATTAAACATCGCGTCCTGAAAGCAGGGGCCATAGGCACAGATACAGGATTCAAGTTGCTCTGGATTCCTTTCATCAGTCCCAGTGAGGCCGACGCCAAGGCTGATATGCTTGAAAGACTGAATAAGGAAGGAATCAGCACGGCGGGGAAAAATATTGCCTTTTCGAATGTGACCGCAGATAGAGGCGGTTTCGGTTTTATCGGGCTCATTGGAGCTCCCTCAATTAAGTTGGGTGCTGACGTCATTGAGCTCTTGGGAGAGGAACCTTCCACGGCAGTTGTCCCACAGAATTGAGAAATAATTGTTGTGTGTCTCAGCCAAAGTCCTTTCGTGCTGTTAAGAACGATGAGACGTGGATGTAAAGGCACAATCGCGTTTAAGCTCTCAACTCATCATAATGGGGAGCTCACAGATTTGCTCGCGCGAGGCGCGGCGACAACGCCGCGCCTCCTCACTGAGTGATCATTACATGCCGGCCGCGGATAACCGTGAGCGAATCGCGCTGTCCAATCGTTGAATCCATCCGGTATAGTTCTGGTGGATGGTTTTTGCTGCAGCATCATATTTGAGATTGCTGCTGTCTTTGTAGAGAATGCTGTAGTTTTTCGTGGTGTAGGGGATGGCAACGATCGCTTGATGGCTGCGAATATTGTACGTGGCGAGTAGCTCCCCGGGTTTGACGTCTGTCATTTGCCATCCTGCGGCGACGCCTGCTGCCATGATCTCTTTTCTAACCTGCTCCAGTGTAAGCTCTTTCCCAGATGGGCTGGGAACTGGTGCGCTCTTCACTTCGTAAATTTGCGCGCCGCCTCTGCACGCGCTCAAAAATACCAGAATGAGACCGACTGCTATCCATCGGGAGATGGTGTGCTTCATGACTGTCCTCCTTATTCCTATGGTTGATTTCTGCAAGACTCTCCTGCTCTTATTACGGCTGTTTGCCTCAAGTCAAGGTGTTCATGCCCCGCCTCGGTGATCTGTGTCGGTATGAGCCCACGTTGAATAACATGCTTCAATAGCTGTTCAAGTAGCAGTAGGTTCTCAGGGCGCATCCCTCGCTGGTTCCATTTTGACATGGATCGTGGGAACTGTTGAGCTCTGGGATCTACGAACTCAGAGGGGTGACAGTAAAATACAAGGTGACGAGAATGCCGTCCGATCCAGCGCATCATGCGCTGAAGAATCGGAAGTCCAAGGGTGCGGAGCGTCGCGAGGTTGATCGGAAGGAGACATGAGGACGGCGCGATCTCGACGATGTTCTCTCCACCAGACTTGGCAAGATCATGGCGAGATGGACGGTATGGTTCGAGTGGAGCCCAAAAATACGTGAGATAATGGACACGCCCAAATCCCATATCGAAGCGTCGGGCAGGGATCGACGAGTCGTACCGATAGCCCTCGGCCTCCAGTGCTTTAAAGGTCACCGGACTGATCCATAGATTGGGTGCACGAAAGATGGTTGGGCGGACACCGGTCGCTCGTTCTACCGCGCGGGTTGCGAGGCGGATCCATTCGCGCTGTTGGCGATACTCTGCACGGCGGAAGTCTTCGTCTTGTTCCACACCTCCGTGGGCCCAACCATGGGTTCCTAGTTCATGGCCATGGGCATGGCATTGCCGAACGAGGTCGGGATAGGTATCGGCGAATCGTCCAGCAAAAAAAAAGGTACCTTTTATGTTCAGACGCTGACACAGTCTGAGGAGATGCTCGAGGCCGACCTGGGACCCAGGTACCCAGTCACAGTCCACCGTGAAATAAAATTTCGTATGGGCTTGGCTCCGATCGGCGTAATTCTTGGCAGGGGCTCGCGGCAGTCCTGGGCGGGACAACAGCGTGGAAGCTTTAAAGGATCCTAACATGCCGGTTTTGAGCCGGGGGTGACGACTGCCTCGATTTCGACCAGAAGCTCTCCCCGGCAGAGATCGCCTTGTAGAAACAGGGGCTGTGTTTTGGGTAGGAGAGCCTCCTCGATTATGTGTCGAATTGGTTCCACATCTGACTTGTGACGAACGTAGACCTTATAGTTTGCTCGGTGATGATCGATAAAAGAACCGGCATCAATGGCATCAGTCGCATGGCGCAGCAACGTTCGGATATTTTCTATAGTCTCGCGTGTCTGTGCTTCCGTGGAGCCAGTGTGTTGACTGGCATGGCCGACGACACTTGCCGTTCCGGCGACGAATAATTGGGTCGACCCATCCACCGAGGCTATTGTTGCGCGAGAAAATGAGGGGCTGCGCGGTCCGTAGCTTTTTGGATATTCATAGGCATGGATCTGACGCGGGTTCCCAAGATGTCGAGCTCGATGAGTCCCAGCCAGCGCATAGATCAGCAATGGGCCTGATGCAGTGCCGATTGCCGTGCCAGCCGGGAGTGAGGCCGGAAAATCCTGTAGTGTTTCCAGTAAGGCGTCATGGCGGCCCATACAAAAACGCTGGTACCGTTCAAGTCCATCCCTGTGGTCATTGATTCCAGGGAAATAATTCCACAGGCGCCAGACATTGGGATATCCGAGTGATCGTAACTCGGACAACAGACGGAGATAGGCGCGATAGGTTGTGGTTTCCAAGCTTATCCCTGGAGACTCTTCCACCGACAGAAACGCGGCAGCGACATTGCCGTTCATCCCCGCGCAGAAGTGATCACGTTGGACCACTGTCACCGGCTGAGTGCTGGTCCAAACCTCCACGAGAGGCGGAGTGGTCAAAGGTGTCAGATCGATGAACAGGCGTGGGCAGGTGATAGAACGAGGCAAGGCAGGAGGAAATCCGCCGAACGAAATGAGGGCGAGCAGATGAGAGGAGGTGCAGGAGAGCCATTCATCGAGCTCTCTTTCATCCACGAATGTGAATTGAGGACAGGATGTTTCTATGTGGCGACGCTCCACATATCGGGATTGTTTGTGCGCGTCGTGCCCATATGTGTCTGGAGCTTCAGGTTTGGTGATTGACGGCATAGTCAGTTACTGTAGTGACGGTATGAGGCACGCCTGTAATTCGCCGCCGATAGGCCATCCAATTCTCTCGGAAATTGAATAAGTAGACCAGATAATACGCGATCTTGAACAAGAGAATAGGAATGCGCGTAGGGGACTTGCCGAAGGCGTCGCCCGCCAAGATAGACAGCACGGCTTCTTCCATCTTGAAGATACTGCCGGTGGACATGAACAAGGCGCGGAAGGCAGGTTGTGTGAAGTGATAAATGAACCACGAGTAGGTTTTGACGCCCCGACGGACGCTTCGCTCGAACTCCTTGAGACGCACCGTATGCTCTGGTGCCCTTCGAAGAGCGGCATCCACTACCTCTGCACCTAGTGTGGCACTATTCAAGGCCAGATGGACACCGCTGGAGAAAACCGGGTCGATGAACGCAAAGGCGTCGCCAATCATGAGATACCCGTCACCGCTCATGGTTTCCCGACGATAGGAATAGTTGGCTGCGGCGTAGGCTTGTCCAATGAGCCGGGCTTGAGCCATCCGTTCCGCAACCGGGGGACAGAGAGCGATCGTGTCGTGGAGAAACTGTTCCAGTGATCCTTTGCGGGTGCTGAGGTATGAGGGCCAACACACGGCGCCGACGCTTGTCGTGCCGTCTTTGAAGGGAATGATCCACCACCAACCGTGATCGAACCACACGATACTGATATTCCCTTCGTCCAGGCCTGGCAGGCGCTGCACCCCTTCAAAATGACCGAAGATCGCGGCGCTGTTGTGACGCGGGTTTCTGTATTTTCCACCGAAGTGGTTGGAGAGAAATGTATCGCGGCCGCTGGCATCGATCACAAATTTCGCTTCCCAGGCCAAGGACTGGCCGGTCCGGTCCTCCGCCAGCACCAGGTGAGTGGATCCCGTGCGGAACTTAACTTGCTTGGCTTTGATTCCTTCATGGACATGGGCGCCCTTGTTCACGGCATTAGTGAACAAAATCTTGTCAAACTCGGCCCGCTTCACTTGATAGGCAAACGGCTGAGACCCGTCGAGCGCCTTTGAAAAATACAGCGTGCGGGAGCGGCCATGGTAGGGCGACACCACTTCCGCGCCATACTTCGTGATGCCGATTTTCTCAACATCCGGCAGTACGCCGAGGCGTTGCAACATCGGCAGGGTGTGCGGCAGTAGGGATTCGCCAATGTGGAACCGAGGATGCCGGTCTTTTTCGAGTACATGGACCGCCCAGCCCTTTTCCGCCAACAACGCAGAGATAGCTGAACCGGCTGGCCCGCCGCCTATAACGAGAACATCGCAAGGGATCGTGTGTGCGTCGTCACTCTGTCGTGAAGGCATAGTTAAAATCTGGCAATTGGAGTCTGGGAAAGGTGCACAGTATACCGAACATGAGTTGCTAGGGCTAGAGCTGTCTTGCTCCGACCAAAAAACCCCATCGCCATTTTGTTGACCGCTTTACATCGTCATGCTAGTCTCCGCCACCTAATGGGTACTCTCGTGAGTCTCAATCAACATAATAAGGGGGAGCGCGCATGAAAACAGCCAGTTTGCTTTTGGGCATGCTGTTGCTAATGGCAACCACCGCGTGCCATTCGACGCAAGTGAAAATTCCAACGGCTCCGGTCGGCCCGAATGAAAAATCCTTGGGCCCGACTGAGGGCAATAGTGTCGGGATGCTGCTGTTCGGTTTTATCCCGATCCGTCAAAACGAGCGGTTTGAGAATGCCTACAATCAAGCAGTTCAAAAGGCAGGGGGGACGAGATTGACGGACGTCACGATTTCAGAGCGATGGTGGTGGGGGTACGTGCTCAACGGATATGTCTTCAAAGTACAAGGAACCGCCGTCGCCAACAAATGATCCATTCTTTCGTCTAGGAGGAACACATGAAATCACTCGTCCTTGTTCTTGGAAGTCTCCTATTGCTTACGACTGTGGCGTGCCAGTCAACGACGTTGCGCTTTCCTGCGGCGCCGATAGGGCCCAATGAAAAGTCCTTGGGTCCGACTGAGGCGACCAGCGTCGGCATCATGCTTTTTGGGGTCATTCCGATCAATCAGAACACTAGGTTTGAAAATGCCATGCGCGAAGCTGCTGCAAAAGCGGGAGGCACGAGACTAACGGATGTCGCTATCTCTGAGCGATGGTTCTGGGCAGCAGTGCTCGATGGATTCATCTTTAAGGTTGAAGGGACAGCAGTCGGGAGCAAATAAGCGTCCTCGACAGGTCCACTTCTGGACAACGAGTGCTGCGTGTGTATTTGATCGGGCTCTGGCCTGTGTCATGATGACAGGCTAGAGCCCGATTCGTTTTAAGTGATTGTTTGAACGGCCAAGGGGATCAGTTCAGGCTCTTATCTCATGGTGAGGATCTTAGTTGTGAAGAAGAACGATCGGTAAAATGGCCATCCCGACAGGTCAGTCGATTCATGCTATGCTTTTGAAGGAACTTGGGGATGCATATGCGATTGTGGTTGAACTCGCGTTGGGTGCTCTGGTTGTTTCTGCCGCTGTGGGCCTCGCTAGCTTCCGTCGCGTTGGCTGAAAGGAGCCCAGCGAACAATCCAAGTGTAGCGGAACGGATCGGGAACACCGCTAAGAAAGTTGGGAATAAGATTGAGCAAGGATTTACGAAGGCAGCGAAAAAACTTAAGGAAAAGAAAGTGGGAGAAAAGATCGAGCGTAAGTTAAAAAAGGCGGTCACGAAGACCGAGGAAGGGTTCAAGAAAGCCGGTAAAAAGATCGACAAAAAACTCCGCTAACAGACCTCGCTTCAATCCACCACTCCTGTCATACTCCTTCAGAGCCTCGCAATCGCTGAAAATGCTCGGCAAGCACAGCATGAGTCTTCTCGACCAATTCTTCATCTACCATCCTGAACCGTGGCAAGACCGAGATTGGGCTAGGCTCAGTGGATTGCCGCTTGAAGATGTGTGGTTTCAGAGTTCTGATGGCGTCCGGTTGTTTGGGTGGTATGTCGAAACAACCGCCGACCGGCCGGTTCTACTGTGGTGTCATGGCAATGCTGGCAATATCATCAATCGGCTTGATAATCTCAGGTTTCTTTACCAGATGGGTCTTTCCATCTTCCTGTTCGACTATCGAGGGTATGGGAAAAGTCAAGGCGTCCGTCCCAGTGAGAAAGGATTGTATGAAGATGCGTATGGAGCCTATGATTACTTGACGAAGGGCAGAAAGATTCGCGCTGAGCGAATCGTCTTGTTTGGACGATCGCTCGGCGCCTCAGTGGCTGGCGAGTTGGCGACCCAACGACCCGCCACCGGGTTGATTCTTGAGTCGTCATTTTCATCAATCGAAGCCGTTGCCAGGTTGCATTACGGTGGGTTCCTGGCGCATTGGTTCCTGGGAGCAGAATTTCGATTAGTTGATCGTCTTCCGAATTTGTCACTGCCCAAACTAATTATTCACGGGGACAGGGACGATATCATACCCATCAAACTGGGACGCCACATTTTTGATGTGGCCAAACCGCCAAAGGAATGGTATGTGATCCAAGGTGCCGACCATAACAACACGTATCTGGTGGGCGGGCGAGCCTATTTTCTACGACTGGCAGAATTCATCAAGAAGGTGGTCTAGCAGATTGCGGTGTGCCGTTTAGTCGGCGGTTGCGTGGCTCCATCGATTCAATGTCTGTGATGGCCTAAACTTACCGCTCAATCTGTCCTCCGCTATGATCCTTGATTTCCACGTCCTAGTTTTCATGCTCAGCACCGTCATCGTGCTCCTCACTCCTGGGCCGACGAACACCTTGCTTGCAGCTGCCGGTCTAGGACAGGGTTTGTGGAAGGCGCTACCGCTGATAGCCTTCGAGCTGGTGGGCTACCTCATTGCGATATCGGGATGGGGAATTTTTCTCACTTCGATAGAACAATACTATCCATGGTTGAGCAATGTGGTACGCGTAGCCTGTAGCTGCTATCTTCTGTTTGTCGCCGTTAAGATATGGATTTCTACGGGGAAGCTTCCGATATCGGAAGAAGGCTCGATCGGACCAGCTACCGTGTTCATGACAACTATGTTAAATCCGAAGGGGTTGTTATTCGCTTCCACAATTTTCCCACCGCATGCGTTCGACAACGTGCAAATCTATTTGGCTGCAACGGTGTTGTTTATGTGTGTGGTCGTTCCGATCGGTGTTGCATGGGTGGCGCTGGGGGCAGTAGTTGGCAATGGACGTATGATGGCTATGGATCCATTCAAGCTGCAACGGACGGTTGCTTTAGTAATCGGCATATTTTCAATGACGATAGTGTGGACGACTGTTCATTAATATGCGTTGAAGCATCCAAAGTGGCTCTATGCATTTCCCATTTGCCGCAGGATGCCGAAGTTTCTAAGGTATTACCGTTTCGCTTCCGGTGGCGGCCAATTCATTTCCGTGTGTCGTCCGCAATAGTAGCATTGCAGGCGGTACCGGGCTTTACGGCGAGGGTTGGGTAAGGAGATGAAGGTAATGGGCGTGTCGTCGTATGAACAGGTCGGCTGTTCGTGGAGGAGATGCATTTCCGCCATTAAGGTGATGGAGGCCACGTCCCAGGAGGGCTGATGTTCTTCCTTGCCGGTGATTTTCTCGACCGTGTGACACCGTTCGCAGGTGGCTTCGTACGACTTGATGCGGGCGCTATGGGGAGTATGATCCTCCACGTCCATGGCTCCACCGCATCCCGGCTTCGGACAAGTCAGATGTTCATGCTGAAGGACTTGGACGAAACGACGGTGAGCTTCGCGTTCCTGTTCCGATTTCATCGGTACCCTCCCTTTCCTGAACTCTCTTCTCTCCAAAGAACGGCATGCAGGTTGGTTCCCCTGCGCACATCCTTCTCCCGCGAGGTGGGTATGTTGGCCTCACCTGCGCGCATGCACCGGGCACCGCCCTCTGACCGCCGTCAAATCATGTCTCGTGTGCGCGGTCCGCGAGCAACTGAGGTCAATATGCGCGCTCGCTCTTCATATTCCCCAGCCTCCGCTGATCTGAATATTGGCGCCGTTGACATAACGGGCTTCTTCGCTGAGTAAATAACGAACGGCTCCAACGGTATCCTCAACCGTTCCAATATACCCGGCGGGAATGCGTTTGGTCATGGCGGCAAGTTCATGAGGCGGCGCGCTGCCGGAATCGATGAAACCCGGCGAAATAGCATTGACGGTGATGCCGTAAGACGCCAAGAGTTTGGCTAATGTGCGGGTCAGAATAAGCACGCCTGCCTTGGCGACATAGTGGGCCGTCACATCGGGCTGCGCTTCCATTTGGTCGGCATTGGCCATGCTGAAGCTGATGATCCGGCCGGCTCTGCGAGCCTTCATGCCCGGTGCAACGGCCTGCGCGAGGTAGAAGATGGGATGCAGGTTGCCGGCGAACATATCGTTCCAACCCTCGACGGTTTCCTCGAACAGGTTGATGCGATGATAAGGCCCTGCGCCATTGATCAGAGCGTCGATTCGGCCCCATTCTTTTTCAACCTGCATGACCAGGTTTCTGGCTGCGACTGGATCAGAAACATCGCAGCGGACGGCCAATGCTTGTCCTCCTCGCTGCGTGATGTCCTGCGCCGTTATCTTGGCCTCGGCTTCGCTGGTTCTGTAGCAGAGGGCAATCCTCCACTGCCGTGACGCCAGGTCGAGTGCGATCCCTCGTCCGATGCCTTTTGCTCCTCCCGTGATCAGTGCAACGTGCTGGCTCATGTGGTTCCTCGGTTGAACGTTTGATGACGCATTATGCTCTTGAATGCAATCGTTTGGCGAGTGTTTGCAGTACTCCGGCCGTACGACTCGAAAACACACGCTCGTTCTTTGGTTTCTTCGCGTCGGCGATGCTGGATTCAATCATGGCTTGGAGATCGGCAGGTGTATCCACGTCACGCCATGGTTCCAGCAACGCAGTCTTGAGTCCGAGCGAGGAGGCTCTCTCTTGCGTGAGTGGTAACACCTCGTCGGTGGACCAAGGAATGTTGGTGAACAGTTCCGGGGCCAACCGCTTGAGGCCGATCAGACAGTAGCCTCCGTCTAAAGCCGGACCGAGTACGAGATCATGGTTTTCCAGCAGGGCCAAGGCTTGCTTGAAATGATCGAGAGGAAGCGTCGGCACATCAGTCCCGATAATCAGAACACGTTGATATCCACGCGCGAACATCGTCTCAACGGCCTGGTTCATGCGCGCACCGAGGTCGTCGCCGACTTGATCGATCAGCTTGACGCCCTGCCGTTCTTCCATGATCTTGAAAAAGACATGTGTTACAGACGGGACACAGGCGAGGCAGCGATCAAGCGGCAATTTCAGCTTGGCGACTGCGATCTTCGTCCGTTCCAAGGTATCCAGGATGAAACTTCCCTGGAGCGTGGCGGCTTCGTCGGGAGTGAGAGGAGGGCAAAGACGCGTCTTCACCTGACCGGGAACCGGCGCTTTGGCAAAGATCACCAGGGCAGCTTGGTGAGGGAGTAGGAACGGGAGGCCATGGGGTGTCGGTTTCATCGGATGGCGGCGTAAAAGTTCTGGAGTCGGTGAGGGCTGACTCCCGCCCAATACAGGAAGCGCAGAATCCACATCAGGAGAATGGTTCTCAGCGGGCCTTGGGTGTCCCAACGTCTAAACGAGGTGACGACGGTATCCCTGAGCGCCACGGTCGGACCAGCTTGTTGCAGTCGCGTGCTGAATTCGATGTCTTCCATCAGTGGAATCTCGGAGAAGCCTCCGAGCAGTTCGAACACGTGGCGTCGGACAAACAGGGCTTGGTCACCGGTCGCGATGCCCGTCAAGCGCGACCGGCGATTCATAAAGGAGCTGATGACTCGTCCCCACATCGAGGGGCTGTCGAATCGGACGTTGAAGCGGCCGCCGACCGCGGTCCGCTTGGACAACGCTGATTCAACGATCCGGCCGGCTTGCGCCGGCAACTGTGTGTCGGCATGCAAGAAGAGCAGAATCTCGCCCTGGCTGGCCTTCGCCCCCTCGTTCATTTGGCGCGCGCGCCCTTGCGGCGCTTCGATGACGCGAGCGTTGGCCGTACGGGCGCAAAACTCTTGAGCGAGACTCAGAGTGCCGTCGGTGCTGCCTCCGTCAACGATGATGACTTCGGCGAGGGTGGACGCCGACAGACACTCGAGAGTCAGGGGAAGGCTCTTTTCTTCGTTCAGGGTTGGAATGATGACGGAAATCGTCATCTGTGATCACGCCGTGGGTTTCTTGGGCTCAACGAACATGAAGTACATGACCGTGATGATGGTAGTCCAGAAGAGCACTTGCTTGTGCCAAAATAGGACTTCACCATAGTGAAAGAGGCCCAAAGCCAGCCCGATCGCCACGGCCATCACTCCATAACGGAAGGTCGGAGTTTCGATGGCCGCATTGGCCCAAATGGCAAGGCCGGCGAAATAGATGAGAAACGGCACGACATTGATTTCAAACCCGCCGCTGATGGACAAGAACACATTGAGAAAGCCGATAAACATCAGCGCGGTGCCGACCATCAAGCCGATGACGTGTATCTGATGGTCATTCCCGCTTCCCTGCTCTCCCGGTTCGGTCTGACGTGACGGGTGCAGGGATTCGTCTTGAGGTTGTGGTAGGTCGGACGGAGCCATGGTCAGACTTTAAAATGTTTACTGAGCGTCAAGGTTTGTTGCTGATAGGATGACCCCAACAGTGATCCATAGAGCTGTGTCGGCATCCCCGCCATCCTGTCGTAGACGACCTTGAAAAAGGTCTGCCCGTCATGGATCAAGAATGGCACGTCATGCGGGCGAACTTCCAGCACAACTTGCGTGCCCTTGATCTCTCCCTTCGAGCCATAGCCGAAGCCAGGGTCAAAAAACCCCGCATAGTGAGTCCGTAGCTCCCCGCAGGCTGCTTCATAGGCGACCATTTCAGCCGCGTAGCCGGCCGGCACACGAATACGCTCTTTCGAGGCCAGGATATAAAACTCTTCCGGCTCCAATAGCAAGCTGTCGTGGCGATGGCGATGGAGCGGTTCCCAAAAGTCAGCCGCCGCATAATGACCGACTTTTTCCAGGTCGATGACATGGCTGTTCTTCTTGGCACGGTAGCCGATCACCCGGGAGTCTCTCTGATCCGTTCCCGCGAGATCAATGCGCAGGAAGAGTCCACGTTCAACGCGAAAGTCTCGGCTCCCCACGGTCTTGGGGGAGGGAACATTGTGGTACAACAAGGGGGTATTCCGATGCAGCGCCTGCAGCGCTTGGTCCGAGACCGTGGCCTCGCCATGCAAAAATCGAATTTGGTTCAACGACTGCCCCGCGCGAACCTTGATGGCAAACGAGCGCGGGACGACCTCCAAAAACAACTGGCCCCGATAGCCGGCACGGATCTCATCAAACCCGGAGGTGAGATCCGTCACCACGCGGGTGAAGACATCCAGGCGTCCTGTCGTGCTCTTCGGATTCGCCCGTGCGCGGATCGTCTTCGGCAGGGCCAGCTGTTCCAGTAGGGGAACGAGATACACGTGGCCCTTCTCCAGAATCGCCCCCTGGGCAAGGTCCATTTCGTACATCACGAGGTCCGACTGATAGAAATCCATCACATTCAGTCTGGAGGAGATGGCCGACAACTCCGGTAGGAAGCTACTGATCAGACGATAGGCTTTGCGGCCTAGGCGGAGATCAAGGCTGGCCGGCTGGATCTGTCTGTCTTCGATTGTCGGAGAGGCGCTGATAGCTCGGCTCGCGATCAAGCGCTTGATGTCCTGATAGGGAAGAATCCCGGATCGGGGTGCATGAGTGGTCACAAGTCGTCCGCATCTCCGCCGCAGCTGTTACCCCAGGCGGCGTAACCGTCGCGATCAGGGTAGCTGTCACTGCAAGCCGCATAGGCTTCTTCCGAGTCATCGAGCGAGGAACGAACACCCACCATCGGAAGTTCCCGCCGATTGTCAACTCTCGGCTGGGGATAGTGGAACGTCTTCTGCTCATAATTCCGGAGGATCGCTCCGTCCTCGTCCATGTGAACGAGGTAGTCATCCGGCAGCAACGGGATTTTGCCGCCGCCGCCCGGGGCATCAATCACGAAATGAGGCACGGCCATTCCGCTCGTGTGGCCTTGGAGAGCTTTGATGATGTTCAGACCTGTTTCGACGGTCGTCCGGAAATGATTCGTCCCCTTCGTCAAGTCGGCTTGATACAGATAGTAAGGTTTCACCCTTGCAAGGAGCAGCTGATGGACGAGGCGTTTCATCACGTCCGGGTCGTCATTCACACCCTTGAGGAGGACGGTTTGAGCGCCCAAGGGAATGCCGGCATCCGCGAGCAGGCCGCAAGCCGATCTGACTTCCGGCGTCAGTTCGTCCGGGTGATTGAAGTGCAGGTTCATGTAAATGGGGTGGTACTTCTTCACCATGTCGCAGAGTTTAGACGTGATGCGTTGCGGCAACGTGCCGGGGACTCGCGAGCCAATTCTGATGAGCTCCAAGTGGGGGATCGTTCGAAGCGCCTTCAGCACGCGTTCGAGGAGATAGTCGGGGAGCAGCAGGGGGTCGCCGCCCGAGAGGATGACGTCGCGTACTTCCGTGTGTTCACGAAGATATTGGACGGCGAGATCCAACTCGCCTTTCTTGAGGAACCCAGGCTTGCCGACCAGCCGTTTCCTGGTACAGAACCGGCAATAGATCGGGCATTGATTCGTCACCATCAGCAACACCCGGTCCGGATAGCGGTGAACGAGGTGGGGCACCGGGCTCATCACGTCTTCTTCAAGCGGATCGTCGTCGGCCGCAATGTCGTCTAATTCCGCCCGGTCGGGGACCACCTGTTTCCAGATCGCATCATCCTTCGACTTGATGGTTTCGAGGACGGTCGGGGTGATCCGCATGGGATAAGGACCGACGATCGCTTCAAGCTCTTTTTCGTCGAGACCGAACCGCTCCGCCAAGTCCTTGGGCTTTACGATGCTCTTCGCCAGGACCTGTCTCCAGTCTTCCATGAATCATCCTTCGTTGATCAGTTAATCCGGCAAGAAGGGTGTTCGTCGTCTTCACCGGACATATCGGGCGTGGCGCGGACCTGCGACCGAAACTCTGTGCCAGCCGAGGTCCCTGCATGGTCGGCACGAGACCGTTCGTCAAGATAGGCCAGAATGTCGGCGGTTTCCGTCAGAACAAGATCGCCATCCTTGAGGACCGGCACATAATATTGCCCGGAGACTTCATAGACCTGCGTGCGCATCCGTCTGCTGTCGGGAACGACGACCTCGTCACAAGCCAAACCCACGTCAGCCAGTTTTTGACGGACGACTCGGCAGTCAGGGCACCAATCGACATGGAAAAGAGTCATAGCCACGATCGTATTAGGCTACCAGGAAAAAGGAGAAAGTGAAACGCCCATTTTATGGTTTATTGAAAAGGCGCGCATCAGCCGGATCGAAGGGCACAAGGGACCATGATCGCGTCTTGCATGCCATGAAGAATCTTTTTGTCCGCCGGGCAGATGGTGGCCAGGATACCGGCGAGTTCAACGTTTCCCTCAGAAACAAAGTAATAGGGCGAGAGCCGCGCACGGCCTGACATATGTACCATGGCGTGCCCATCTTCATCCAAGAAATCCATCTCGAACCGCCGCCCTTTGTGAAACTCCTGCAGGATATAGGGAGTGGTCGGGAAGGAGGCGAGCGCTGTTCGAAGCGCCTCAATCCATTCCGTCTGAGGTGTGTCATGACCGATTGTTACGCCCCGGCTGCCCCATGCGAGCTCGGAAAATCCGGAAGGCTTGACGACGAAATGCCGCTCCTTTTGCGTGGCTGTTTCAAGATCGGTCCAATTGGCAACCGGACGTCCACCGACTTGTAAGCCGGGGATGGTTGCAATCGCAGGAAGCGGTGTTGGGTCGAGAACCCAGGTCCTGGGCATGAGCGTGCCCAAATGCAGCAGGCAGTCTTCGCCGAGTTCCTTCTCCCAAAACGGTCGCAACACCGGGTGATGGAGCAAGGCGAAGGCCAGTTTTTCCTCCAGGGCCGGCTTGTAGGGAGGAGTCATGGAGACCCACCCTTTTTTCACGGCATATTGAACGAGTTCGGCCTTCGGGACGTTCAGCAAGTCGAACAGTTCATAAAAGCGGTAGATCACGCTGATCGCCTGTTCGGTACCGTCAGTATGAAGGCGGAGCCCTTCCTCTGTGAACCGAATCTCGCGCGGCTCGACGCACCAAGCGGATAACCCTTCTTCGCGAAGCCGTGCAGCCAGCCAGGACATTTCGGGCCGATAGTCCCGGGATTCATCCGAGACCACGATGGCAATGCATCCTGCCTGTTGGTCTTGCAGTGACCGCAACATGCGAGCAAATCCGCGGACCATCCCATCTCTCCCGCCGACGAGCCCTACGGCATGGCCCTCCAGGTCATGGTAGATCTGCGACAGACAGGCGGTAAGTCCGATGCCTCCCGGTACCGAATCGAGCTCGGTGATCACCATGCCATCCTGCGACGGGATGATATCCGGCCGGATGACGCCGGGCAGAACATCGCGAAACCGTTTCATCCGGCTGTATTGCACCAACGCCGGCGGTTTGCCCTGATCGAGATACTTGGCGACCCAGGTCGGTTGAATGCCTTTGACGCTTTCGATGTACAGCCGATTCAATCCCCGATAGAACGACAACAGCTGCGGCCCCAAATCGGTGAAGAAACGCAATTGTTCGGATGACAGGTAAAACGGGCAGGGGCTGATTCGCCAGGAGGCCGTCGCCTGCAATTCTAAGGCGGATCTCTGTTGGGAAAACGCCGATTGAGCTCCAAACAGATTCGCGCGGTGCAATTGCTCGCGAATGGCCCGGCCCCGGTCACGTGCGGTTTCAGGAGAGAGTGTCGGACAGGAGGATTCAGTCTGTGCCAACGAACAATCCTCAGCTTAGGTTCGGGAACGGCGTTAGATGGGCGAAGTCAGCCATGCTAGCACGCACATCGGGGAGCGACAAGAGGCCAGTGGACCGTCCCCCTGGCGTCGGAACTCGCGAGTCGGAAGAAAATAAGTGAAGCGGTCCTGAGCTGACCGGAAGCAAACCTTCCTTGCTACCGTTCGGCATGCATCGTATGATTGGACCTCGATGGGCACCCGTACAGTGGATTCCAAACAAACCATGCCAGTTCTGCCCCAGCTGGTTCCTGATTCGGCGTGTTTCCGTTGCGATGTCTGTTGCCGTTTCCCGGAGGCCGATAGCTTTCTTCGTCCATATTTTACCCGTCGAGAAATCCGCGAGGCGGTAGCGCATGGAGTGGCCGATTCGTTCTTTCCCGACAAGTCGGGCGCGCAAGTCGACCTCGTCAAGAATCCGAACGGGGACGGATATCTCTGTCCCGCGTTTGATCCCACGTCGGGTCGTTGCGGGATCTACGACGTCCGCCCGTTGGATTGTCGGTTGTACCCGCTGGTCTTGATGTGGGATGCGTCGGGACGAGAAGTGTTGCTTGGGTGGGATTCCAAGTGCCCCTTCATGTGCGACGCATCCTCGAGTGCCATTCGCGAGTACGGAGAGCAGGTCGCGACCTTCCTCTTGGATGAAGCGACGATTGAAACGATCGCGGCCCATCCCCGCCTGATCGGTCGTTTTCAGGACGATGTGATCGTGCTCAAGGCCCTCCCGCACCTGACGGTTCGGCTTGCATCACAGCGAGTTGATCCTCGGCTCCGTCCGTTGACGTTGTCGGACGCATCCGCTTTCACGAAGGCTCTGGAACGCGCCCGAGTGATTGGGCCCGACACGCCGGCCGCGTTCGCGTTTCCGTACCATTATATTTGGACGTCGGTGCTCCCTCATTGGTGGATGGAGTGTGATCACACGGTGTTTCTTTTTGCCGACTCTCCTGACGGATGGTTCATGCCGCTTCCCCCGCTCGGAGACGGACCGTTGCATCGGACCGTGGAACAGGCTTTCGCGATGATGCGATCGTGGAACGGGTCGTCGTCCGTGAGTCGCGTCGAAAACGTGACAGAGTCGCAACGACAACTGCTGGAGTGCGACAGGATCCAATTTCGCCGGAAAGAAGGAGACTATCTCTATTCGGCCAAGGAACTGGTCGCCTTGTCAGGAGACCGCTACAAGTCCCAGCGGGCGCTTTGCAACCGTGCGGCGCGAGAACAGGCGATCACGAGCGAGTCCTATCGGCCCGATCACCGGTCCGAGTGCATGCGTCTATATCGCCGATGGGCCGAACAGAAACGACAGGGAGATCTTGATCATATGGGGAAGCTGCTCCTGGAGGATGCGGAAATGGCGCATGGTCTCGTCTTTCAGGAATATGAGCGGATGGGTCTGTCGGGGACCGTCGTGAGAGTCAACGGTGACATCGCCGCCTATACGTTCGGTTACCGGTTGACGCCTCAAACCTGGTGCATCCTTTTGGAAGTCGCGGACCGCTCCATCCCCGGTCTGGCACAGTGGGTATTCCGAGAAACCTGTCGCGCCGCCGTGGCGCAAGGGGCGGCCCAGATCAATACCCTGGACGATGCCGGTCTGCCGGGACTCCGTGCCGCCAAGTTGGCCTACCGTCCATCCGTCGTTCTGGACACCTGGGTGATCACAAGGACGATCTCATGACTCAACCGGAGGAGCGAACCGTTTCAACGGCTCGCCGATACGAGTGGCTGACGTTCGTGATGGTTTTGAGCACGCTGGTTACTCTGGGCGTGGGAACCTTCCTGCTCGGCCATGTTGAACGCAGCATCGTGGCGGCCGTCTGGCTTCCGCTGTTGGTGCTGCTGCTGTGGTCGACGAGTCGGTTGCGAGCGGAGTATCGACAAGCCCAACAGGAAAGTGCGTGGGCGCGGGCGGCTGAGGCGGCGCTGCTGCAAAGTCAGGAGCGCAACCGGGCGATCGTCGATACGGCGCTCGATGGCGTCATTACCATCGATGCGGCCGGAATCGTGACCGAGTGGAATGCGCAAGCGACGGCGATCTTCGGGTGGACCCGCGAAGAGGCGATGGGGAAATTGCTGTCGGACACCATTATCCCGGAACGGGATCGGGAGGCGCATGCGCAAGGGATTCGAGAGTATCTCAAGACCGGTGCCGGCCCGGTGCTGAATCGCCGGATCGAGATCGCCGCGCGGCACAGGGAGGGCCACGAGTTTCCGGTGGAACTCGCCGTCTCGCCGGCACGTATCGGTGAAGCGTATATCTTTAGCGCTTTCGTGCGCGATATTACCGATCGTCGTCGGGCCGAGCGGCGGCAGGCGTCTCAATATGCCGTGACGCGTGTCCTGTCGGAAGCCATGAGACTCGAAGAAGCGGTGCCGAAAATCGTTCAGGCGGTCGGCGAGAGTCTCGAATGGGACCTCGGCGTATTTTGGCGGCTGGACAAACAATCGGGAACGCTGCGGTGCCTCGATCACTGGCAAATCACGACGCTTGCCGCTGATGAGTTTATCGCGCAGATCCAGCATCAGACCTTCAAGCCGGGCGTGGGATTACCGGGTCGGATTTTGGAAAGCGGACAACCGGTGTGGATCAGAGACGTGACGGTCGATCCCGCCTTTGTTCGAGCGGATTTGGCCGCCAAGACCGGGCTTCATGGGGCCTTTGGGTTTCCCATCCGTATCGGGGGTGAAATCGATGGCGTCATCGAGTTTTTCAGCCATCAAGTGCGTGAGCCCGACGGCGAATTGCTCAGTATGATCGCCGATGTCGCTCTCAAGATCGGTCAATTCGGTGAACGCGCCAGAGCCGAAGAGGCGTTGCGCCTGACGGAAGCGCAACTGCGCCAGGCTCAGAAAATGGAAGCCGTGGGGAGGCTCGCCGGCGGTGTCGCCCATGATTTCAACAACCTGTTGACGGTGATTCGCGGGTATAGCGAGTTGATCCTGAGTCGCTTGCCGCCGACGGATCCATCACGGCGTGAGATGGAAGAGGTCAAAAAAGCCGCCGATCGAGCTGCCGGCCTGACCAGCCAGCTGCTGGCGTTCAGCCGACGGCAATTCGTGGCCACCAAGATCGTGGATCTGAACGCGCTCGTCATGAACATGGACGGAATGTTGCGGCGGTTGTTGGGCGAAGACATCATCGAACTCTGTGCCGATCTTGAACCACAGCTGGGTGCGATCAAGGCCGATCCGGGACAGATCGAACAGGTGATCATGAATCTGGCCGTCAATGCCCGGGATGCGATGCCCATGGGCGGCCAGCTGACGATCCAGACCAGGAATGTCACCATCGGAAAAGGCCCTCGGCGTGAAACCATGATGCTCGAAGAGGGATCCTACGTGCTCTTGGCGATCAGAGACACCGGCCATGGAATGAGTGAAGAAACTCAATCGCATTTATTCGAGCCGTTTTTTACGACGAAGGAAAAAGGGAAGGGGACCGGTCTCGGGTTGTCCACCGTGTACGGCATCGTGAAGCAAAGCGGTGGAACGATCGGGATCGAAAGCAAGCAAGGCCTGGGAACCACGTGCAAGATCTTTTTCCCGAAGGTGGACGAGACCACGCAAACGGCGCCCATCGGCAACGGAACAGTGGGGAGAGCGATCGGACGAGAGACCATTCTCGTCGTCGAGGACGATCCGTCGGTACGCGGGCTTGTGCAGGAAGCGCTCCGCCTGAACGGGTATGAGGTCTTGGTTGCGCGTCACGGTATCGAGGCACTTCTGACCGGTGCGAAGCACCTGGGCCCCATCCATTTGTTATTGACGGACGTCGCGATGCCGCAGATGAGCGGGCCGGAGGTTGCCGAAAAACTGACGGTGGCGCGGCCTGAGATCAAGGTCTTGTACATGTCCGGCTACCCCGACCATCCGGTATTCGAACAGGGTGGCGTCAAGCGGGACACGGCCTTTCTTCAAAAACCCTTCACGCCGAACCTACTCACTCAAAAAGTCCGCGAAGTCCTTGATGGGAAGAGGGTGGCGTAACTGGCTGTCCTGAGACCCATCGCTTGATCTTCGCGGTTTATTCCGTTTATTGTGACGATGATTTGAGATCGGTCACAGCCAATCCGATCGACTGATATCCCAACGAGGAACGAATCGTTAATGCAACAGGTACGGGAAGTCGATGTCGCCCAGTATCGCATCCTGCAGGAGCCGTTTTATGCGGAGGTTTGTGGGGAGGTCGGCCTGTTCACGATTGCCGCCGAGAGAAGGCTGCCGGTCATGCTCAAGGGGCCGACCGGTTGCGGGAAGACTCGTTTCGTGCAGTACATGGCGTACAAGCTCGGCCGACCGCTGATCACGGTCGCTTGTCACGAGGATCTCACGGCATCCGACCTGGTGGGGCGGTACCTCCTGAAGGGACAGGAGACCGTTTGGATGGACGGACCCCTGACCGCCGGGGTGAAACATGGCGCCATTGTCTATCTCGACGAGGTCGTGGAAGCCAGAAAGGACACGACTGTCATCATCCATCCCCTCAGCGATGACCGACGGGTGCTTCCGATCGAGAAAAAGGGTCAGATTGTGCAGGCAGCCGACGAGTTCATGCTGGTGATCTCCTACAATCCCGGCTATCAGAGTGTCCTCAAAGATCTGAAGCAGAGCACGAAGCAGCGATTTTTGGCGATTGAGTTCGACTACCCCGCGCCGGACATCGAAACGGCGGTCGTTCAGCGGGAGGCAGGGGTGGAAGCCGCCATTGCCGGCCGTCTCGTCAAGCTCGGTCAAAAGGTCCGCAATCTGAGAAACCACGGATTGGAGGAAGGTGTCAGCACCAGGCTCTTGATCTATGCCGGTACCCTCATCAAGCAAGGCGTACCACCCGAACGGGCCTGCGACGTGGCCGTCGCCCGTCCGATCACCGATGATTCGGACATGCAACGCACGATACTCGAATTCGTCAAAGCGATCTTTTGATCCGTCGATTCTCGTGGATTCCCTTCCTGTCATCGCGCGGGACCACAAGGGCGGCTCCATCCTCACAGTGCATGTCCAACCCAACGCCGCTCGCACCGAATGTGTCGGCATTCACGGCGATGCAGTGAAGATCCGTCTCGCGGCTCGTCCCATTCACGGCGCCGCCAACGAGGAACTGATCCGCTTCATCGCTGCTCGTTGCGCGGTTCCCCGTGCGAATGTGCACATTCAGGCCGGCGCGGAAGCTCGCCGTAAACGAGTATACGTGAAAGGAATGGCGGCAGCGCTGCTATGGGCGCGATTATTGCCAGAGGACAGAAAGGAAGGGTAAAGGCATGAGAGCAAGGGGAATGGGTATGGTCTGCTGCCTTGCGTTGATGGTGACGGCATGTTCCGGCGCGCGACCGGTTCTCTACCCGAATGACCGTTTGCAATCAGTCGGAAAGGACGTTGCAGAACAGGACATCGAGACCTGCAAGCAGTTGGCCGAATCAGCCGGCGCGGAAGAAAGCAGCGGCGGCGGCAAGGTCGGACGTGTCGCGACTGGTACTGCCGTCGGTGCTGGCGCTGGTGCTGCGAGTGGAGCGCTGGGGAGCGTGATCGCCGGGGCATCAGCCGGTCTTGGGTCGATGGTCGGCGCGGCGAGTGGAGCGGTCTGGGGCCTCTTAACCGGCCTGTTTCATGCTGTCGCCGGCCCTTCTCAACCCAGCCAGGCCTATACAGGCTTCGTCAACCGGTGTCTGCACGAGAAGGGCTATGAAGTGACGGGTTGGCAGTGAGGGGAGGAGTGCGTAAGCGCTTCAGTGGATGCTCCTTTGCTCGCTGACCGCCCACGCGGGAGTCGATCCGAAGCGCGATTGTGGGCGATGGTCGGTCAATGCGGAACATCCACCGAGCGCTTCCGTGTGATGGTGAGGGAAGAAAGCTCGGACAATGCGGGCCGTTGAGGCACCCACCCATCCGCTCTGCGAGAGAGAAGGGACAAGAAGATGTGCGCAATTGAAAAAACCTCGACATTTGCTTCAAAGGGTGAGAAGTGAAGAAACAGCAAGAAAACACTCCAGGACATCTCTGTGGCCAATCGCTCTCGGCAGCGTTTGATAGGCATCATCCTTCTCCTGACTGTCACGGCTTGCGCCGACCCACAGCCGATCTTACGGTCCAATAAACAACTCCACTTGTATGGCAAGCAAATGGCTCAACAAGAGATTGAGTCCTGTCGAAGGCAAGTTGAAACGACTGGACTGCGGCCTGGGACCAACCAAAGCGCAAACGCCACGACCGGTGCTGTGCTTGGTCTGACACTGGGTGGCGCCGTCGGTGCATCAGCCGGAGTGGTTGGCGGATTGCCAGGGGTGGCGATCGGGGCCGCTGCGGGGAGCGGGCTTGGATTGGTCGTCGGATTACTCGGAGGCACGTTCAAGCCGCTGGAACCGGACCCCCCGTACGCGGACGCCGTCACGAAGTGTCTAAAAGAAAAGGGCTACGAAGTCAGCGGTTGGGAATAAGCATCCTACTAGCATGTATCTAGTACCGAACCCGATCCATGAACAGGAGGCTGCTTTCAGGCGTGGTTTCTCGGGAGTCTAGGTTCGTCCTGACCAGAATGTGAACTAGCAGATCGATCTGCTCCCCGACCTTCACCATTGGCGCTTTCAATGCACTCATGTTCATCCCGCAAGCTCCTCGATCGATCACCTCTATTCTGCCACTATCATCTTCTACAGTCAGCATAGTCCATTCGTGGGCTCGTCCACAGACGAACCTATTCGTGATGATCTCGGTGTGAATCGCCGTGATAGTGCCGGTCAGCCGGATTTCGCGCATCTGATATTGATCTGGATAAGCTAAGATCCTGCCTATCGGAATCCGTTCTCGAGAGACGAGGGGGATTTTTAAATAAGAACGTGGGAGCTCATCCGATGCCATCGTGGATTGAAAGCGGATGGTCCATGCGCTGATGAGCAAGACCGTCAATAGCACCGCACCAAGACGACTTGCTGCCATAAGTACCTCACCTCAAGCCTAGCATAGGCTTGAGGCCGGAGCCGACTATTCGGCACCGTGCCGCTACTTCGCCACCCGATCACGTCTCTCCTTCTTACTCATCAGTTGCGCGCACCATACTGATCTCTATGATTACAACAAGATGAGTAATTGCACATTAATGGGGGCCGGGCTGGAATACATGTTGCCAAGCGAATATTCATGGGTACAGTTCTCAGACTAGGGTAGGAAGTGCTTTACAACTAAAGACTGAGACGCCATCCTGCAATAGGAGTCAGTGATTGCTTCCGGTATTGGACGAGGAGAGGAGGAGTCATCATGTTTGTTGTTCTCGGTGCGACAGGGAATACGGGCTCAGTGGTCGTGGAGACCCTGCTTAGTAAAAGACAGCCAGTGCGAGTCGTCGTTCGTTCGGCTGAGAAGATTACTGATTGGAAAGCCAAGGGTGCTGAGGTGGCTGTGGCGTCGCTCGACGATGTCTCGGCGTTAACCAAGGCATTGGAAGGAGCACAAGGGGTCTATTTGTTGGTGCCGCCGAATTATGGTGCCGAGGCGTGGCTGGTCGATCAACGAGCACGGATGGATCGTGCTGCGGAAGCCGTGAAGCAGAGCGAAGTACGAAATGTCGTGTTTCTGTCATCCATCGGCGGACATATTTCAGGACCGACCGGTCCGATTCGAGCCGCGAGTTATGGGGAACATGCGCTTGGTTGCGTTGCCAAGCGGTTGACCATTCTCCGCCCCTGCTATTTCATGGACAACTGGGCTCCGGTGATCGGCGCGGCCAAGGCACAAGGAATCCTGCCGACATTCATTGCCTCGCAAGCGAAGATCCCCATGATCTCGACTAAAGATATCGGCAGGATAGGCGCGGAACACCTGCTCACTGGTGGGCATGGCAAGCAGATCGTGGAAATGGCGGGCCCGGAAGAGTACAGCCCGGATCAAGTGGCTTCGGCACTTGGTCGGATTTTAGGCAAAACCATAACGGCTCAACATGCCCCTCTGAGTGCCGTCGTTCCGACATTCAAATCGTTTGGATTTTCAGACGAAGCGGCGCGGTTATTCGAGGAGATGTACGCCTCTTTCTCAAAAGGCTCGATCGGATACGAGGTCCCTGACAAGCTCGTGCGCGGGACGATTTCCCTGTCTGAAGCATTAGGGAGGATGGTGTAAAGGAAGCTGTCATGGCAATAGGAACGCCGGTCATCAAAGAAGTGGTGGGTATCTATCAACCCGGTTCCACCCATATGGTCGGAGACGGGTTTCCTGTGCGCAATCTGTTTCCTAGCAACGATCTTGATCGGCAGATTGATCCCTTTTTGATGCTCGACTATGCGGGGCCGCACTATTTTGAACCGACCGATCATCCACGCGGTGTTGGGGAGCATCCTCACAGAGGCTTTGAGACGGTGACGATCGTCTATGAAGGTCAGGTGGCTCATCGGGACTCGGCCGGCAATGCCGGCATCATCGGGCCGGGGGACGTGCAATGGATGACGGCGGCCTCAGGAGTCGTGCACGAGGAAATGCACGAAAGGAATTGGGCCAAGAAAGGCGGCACGTTACACGCGATTCAACTCTGGGTGAATCTGCCTCGGTCGCACAAAATGTCGATGCCAAAATACCAGACGATTCTCGATGCCGATATCCCGGCAATCGATATCAACGGTGAAGGTACGGTGCGTGTCATTGCGGGATCATTCGAGGGACGTAGAGGGCCGGCTCGCACCTTCACGCCGATCGAACTCTACGATCTGCAGTTGAACGGTGGTACGCGTGCCATCCTGAATGTTCCTTCTGGCCACAATACGTCCATCCTGGTCCTGGACGGTCGTGCTTCCGTTAACGGGTCGCAAACGGCAGGAGAGGCGGAGCTGATCGTATGCCGGCGGGAAGGAACGCAGCTCATCATCGACACTCATGAAAACAGTCGGCTTTTGGTCATGAGCGGCGAGCCGATCGGGGAACCGATCGCGCGCTATGGTCCGTTCGTGATGAATACCAAAACTGAACTCGTTCAAGCGGTGGAGGATTATCAAGCCGGAAGAATGGGACATCTGTCATAGATCGTGTCATCGTGACTCGTGAAAGGTATTTCCTCCAAAAGGGCTGCGTGTGAGAAGGCATACTGTTGATGACTGAGCCAAACACAGGGATCCACATCGACGTCTATTCCGATGTCATCTGCCCCTGGTGCTATGTGGGGAAGCGGCGGCTTGAACGGGCACTCATGGAATGGCACGGTTCCGTACCGGTAAAGGTTCAATGGCGGCCGTTCCAATTGAATCCAACGATGCCGAAGAATGGGATGGATCGCAAGGTCTATCTCGAAACCAAGTTCGGCAGTCTGGACGCTTTCAAAGAGATGGAGGAGCGCTTGCTGAGGCGGGAAGGGCGGAGCAGATACCGTTTGTCTTCGAGAAGATTCTCAGGACGCCGAACACTTTCCTGACCCATCGGCTGATCTGGTATGCCCGACGTCAGGGAAAACAAGATGCAGTGGTGGAAGAGCTATTTCGAGCATATTTTGTGGAAGGGAGCGACATCGGGCATATCCAGACTCTCGCGAAGGTGGCGGAACAAGCAGGGTTGGAGCAAAGAGAAGTCGAGTGTTTCTTGGCGAGTGAAACAGGGATGGCAGAAGTGAAGACAGAAGAAGCCGAAGGTCATCGGATCGGCATTCGGGGCGTACCATATTTTGTCTTGAACGACCTGCATGCGATTTCGGGTGCGCAACGTGCAGAGGCGTTTCTCTCAGCCTTTCAACAGATAGAGGCTGACCTTGCAAAGAACACGAGGTGATTCTGTGCTCAGCAATGAGTGCCGGCTGACACGCGGGGAAGAGCGAGATTGGCTGTGTGAACGATGACCATGCCGCAGACAATCGGGATGATGTGTCTGACCATCTTTACTATTGCTGTAGCTGCTTATGTCCAAGGCGGGAACATGTCGGACGATCAAGCTTTGATTGTCGCGGCAGAGCGCAACGATGCACCAACCGTTCGGCGGTTGCTCAAAACGGGAGCCAACATTCATGCACGAGACGACAAAGGGCGTACGGCATTGTTGGCGGCGACCTCCCGCAATCACATCGAAAGCGCCAGATTGCTGATCGAAGCCGGCGCCGATGTCAACGCCCAGGACCATAAGTTGAATAGCCCCCTTCTCTTGGCCGGTGCCAGCGGATATCTCGATATTCTGAAGCTCACGTTGAAGGCGGGTCCCAATTTCAAAATCTATAACCGTTTCGGTGGTACAGCGCTGATCCCCGCATGTGAACGAGGCCACCTCGATGTGGTGAAAGAATTGCTCAAAACTGAAATCGACATCGACCACGTGAACAATCTGGGTTGGACGGCGCTCTTGGAGGCCCTTATCTTGAGCGACGGCGGACCAACGCATCAGGAGATCGTGCGCCTGCTGGTGTCAGCCGGGGCTAACGTCAATCTTTCTGACAAACAGGGCGTGACACCGCTCCAACATGCTCAGCGGAGTGGTTATAAGGAGATTGTCGGCATCCTCGAGTCGTACGGCGCCCGATAGAACAGAAAGCTGACAAGGAACGCAATCATTCACCGAGGAGGGCAGAATGCGGAAGGATGGCGAGTTTCGTTTCAGGAGAGGATCATGGGCCGGTGGTGCCCGATCGGACGCCAGGCCCGCGAAAAAGTTTGCCGTTCCAACATCACACAGGAACCCCGCGAGTGGGAAGTCCGGTGGTTATGTTCAGCACATGGAGGGTGATGCCGTTCACGCGTTGATTCTGTGGACGAACCAATTCTCACTCGATTCTAGAAGAAGCACTGGAACCGTTCAACATGCGATGAAGATCTCGCGGTTAGTGGTCGGATGATCTGTGATGCCTGCCGTGGAAAGGTTGGTGGACGATGGCCGTTCAAGTGTATGGCTGCAACCACGTCGTGATCGAAGTCACCGATGCCAAGAAAGCAGTCAAGTTCTATCAGGACGTGTTCGGGTTGAAGATGCTGCGAGGCGGTGAAGGAGCTGCTTGGTGCAAACTCGGCGAGCACCAGTTCATGGCTATTTTCGAGGTCGCGAAACTACAGCCCGATCGCACCAAACATTTCGGGCTCATGGTTCGTGACGCGCGGCAGATTCAAGAAGTGCGCAGGAAGCTGACCAAGAAGTACAAGTTGAAGCTCCATCCGGACTTTCGTTGCGACTTTCGCGACCCATGGGGAAACCGCATTCAAGTCGGCGATCTCAATGATGAATCGCTGGTCTGGCTGCTTCCCTATCAGGAGGTGCAAAAAGCCGGTGTGACGTTTGTCTCGAACCAACGCAAAGAGAAGCAACGGCGACACAATTGAGAAGGAGAACAACATGGCGGACTATAAAATCATCGCAGTTGTCGGCGCGACCGGCGCACAAGGCGGAGGGCTTATCCGCGCGATTCTCAGCGACCAAGAAAGCGGCTTTACGGCCCGTGCGATCACACGTGACGTGAATCCGATAAGGCCAAGGCTTTGGCCAAGCTCGGGGCCCAGGTCGTAGCGGCCAATCTGGACGACGTTGAGAGTGTGAAGCGAGCGTTTGCCGGAACCTATGGGGTGTTCTGCCTCACGAATTTCTGGGAGCACTTCTCTCCGGAGCGAGAACTGGCACAAGCCAAGGCGCAAGCGGAGGCGGCGAAGGCGGCCGGAGTCCGGCATGTGATCTGGTCGACGCTCGAGGATACCCGCAAATGGGTGCCGTTGTCGGACACTCGCATGCCGACGCTCATGGGCCGATATAAAGTCCCACATTTCGATGCGAAGGAGCAGGCCGACGAGGAATTTACGAAGGCCGGCGTGCCAACCACATTCCTTCTCACGTCGTTCTATTGGGATAATCTGATTTTGTTCGGCATGGGTCCGAAGAAAGGACCTGACGGAACACTCCTGTTCACGTTGCCGATGGCGGACAAGAAGCTGCCCGGTATTGCCGCGGAAGACATCGGCAAGTGCGCGCTGGGTATTTTCAAGAAAGGCACCATGTACGTAGGAAAGAGGGTGGCGATTGCCGGCGACCGTCTCACCGGAGCGGAAATGGCTGCAGCCATGACGAGAGCCTTGGGCCAAACGGTGCGGTACAACAGCGTGACGCCGGAACAGTATCGCAACTTCGGATTTCAAGGGGCTGATGATCTGGGCAATATGTTTCAGGTCAAGCGGGACTTCAACGAAGCCTTTTGCGAACCCCGTGACCCTGCCATTGCCAGGAGTTTGAACCCATCACTGCAGTCGTTTGAAGCCTGGTTGTCTCAGAACAAGGATCGGATACCCCTTACATAAGGAGAGTCCAGAACATCGAGCAATAAACGGGCGACTGATACGCCACGGTTCCTTCATTGGCTATTTTCCCGTGAAGCCATGCGCCATGCCCCATTGGTGCATGGCCTCCACGACCGGTTTGAGGCTGACGCCCAGAGGAGTCAGAGAGTACTCCACTTTGGGAGGGACTTGTGCATAGACAGTCCGTGCCACCAAACCGTGCCGTTCCATATCTCTGAGCTGTTGCGTCAGGACTTTCTGAGTGACGCCATGGAGCGCGCGTTGCAACTCGGAGAAGCGTTTGATGTCTTGAAAGAGATACCACAAGATGACAATCTTCCACCGCCCGCCGATGAGTTCCACCGTTGATTCTGCCGGGCACGTCCGACGTGTGACCATCTGGGCTCCGTCTCACCAGCCGGTATCCAATTGGTGCCTGCCGTACCGAATGGTGCCTTCTTGTCTTCGCCGCGATCCGTCTTATACCGAATCACACGACCCGAGCAAGATCAAAATGGCGGGGCAAGGATCGCCGGAAAGGAGAACTATCATGACGATGACGCGAAACACACAGTAAATAGAACGGAGCGAGATTATGTCGGTTCAGAATCCTTCAGATAGACACTTGGACGAGCTTTCCCAGGCGCTGCTACGACTCCATAAAGCGTTGCTGGACGCTGAACGAGTGTCGTACGAGCGCCTGCACGGCCGTATCGCGTCCAATGGAGCATTTCTGCAATTGGTGTTAGGGGATTCCTGGTTTGCTTGGCTGCGTCCGCTGTCTTACTCTATCACCAGGCTGGACGAACTCGCCGAAACAGATCGGATCTCGTCCGGCACCGAACTGACCGACCTGCTTGACTCGGTACGGAGTCTGCTGACGCCCGCGGAAGAGGGTGAAGGATTCGCCAGACACTATTACGACGCGCTGCAACGGGTGCCCGAAGTGGGTCTGATACACGCCCAAGTGAAACTGTTGCTTCGTCCACGACAAGCGCCTACAAGGAGGGAGCCTGATGAGCACTGATCTCGAAAAGGTGAAGAAGTTTGCCAAGGATCTCCGGAAGACGTTCCCCCGCAGCCCCCGAGAAAAGCTTGGCGGCTATGTGATTGCGGCTCGGTGCATCGACAAGTGCAGGGCATTTCTTCTCGACCTGAACGGTGAATACAATTACTGGCCCTGTTCTTTGGCCAGCCAATGGTTCGCGTTTACCGGGATCACACCGGAGCAATTCAAGGACGCCGTCGCCACCGGTGCGTCGGATGACGACCTCGCCCGATGGATCAATGAGCACTCCAAGGTGAAGGATCCGGACGAGGTGCTGAAGTGGAACAACCGGCTGCGCGACATGAGACTGAGCGATATGAGCCTCCAGGCGCAACAATACCTGGAAGACTATATTCCCAAGTTCGTGCCGAACCACCGCCCTGTCTATGTGTGGTTTGATGTCTACGATCTTGAGGAGAAGCGGCTGTGACGGTTTGATCAACGGGTGCAGGAGAGAAGCCACGAATAAGAAGATACTCGTTGTGCTCATAAAGATGGCCTGAGTGCTCACAGTACTGGTAGTGCGGCATTTGCTGTAGTCGTCGGATCGGCAACGTATGATTCGACCAACGGTCTATGACGATAAAATCGGAAAAAGCCAAGATGCTGGCCGGCGAGCTGTATCGTTCGGCTGACCCGGAGCTTGTCGCAGACGCGGAACGGGCTCAACGCTGGGTGGCACGGTACAATGCCACGCCCAGTGACGCGACGGAAGCCCGCATGGCGCTGCTGCGCCGGCTCTGTGGTTCAGTCGGCGACGACACGGTGATCAGACCGCCCTTCGCCTGCGACTATGGCTATAACATCCGGCTCGGCCGGAAGACCTTCATCAACTTCAACTGTGTCTTTCTCGACTGTGCGCTCATCGAGATCGGGGACAATCTGCAAATGGGACCGGCCGTGCAGGTTTACACCGCCGCGCATCCGCTCGAAGCGGATGTACGGCGATCCGGACTGGAATATGCCCGCCCGATCCGCATCGGAAACGATGTGTGGATCGGAGGCGGTGCGATCATTCTTCCGGGGGTGACCATCGGCGACCGCAGCATCATCGGCGCCGGCAGCGTCGTCGTGCATGACGTCCCGACGGCGAAGGTGATTGCAGGTAACCCGGCGCGCATCATTCGCACTCTTGATGGCAGCAGCGACATGGAGGTGTGAAAACGGAGCAAGCGGCGGCCATGCGGCATCACCGGCATGCGTGTGGTGACCGATTACAAGATATTTGTGAGTTCGGATCGATGAATTGGTGGGAAAATTGTTGTGCTGGTTGGCGGAGCAATCTCCGATCGATGTATCAGTGACCTGACTGTTAAGACGAACTAGGCAAGCAAATGAGCTATCTACCGATCAAAGACTATGGCCTGATTGGCAATATGCGCACGGCAGCGCTCGTCGGTCAGAATGGATCGATCGACTGGCTGTGCCTCCCGCATTTCGACTCGCCCAGTGTGTTTGCGGCTATTCTCGACGATGAGAAGGGAGGCCGATTCGAAATCACCGCCGTTGATACGGACATCTCTTCGAAACAGCTCTACTGGCCGGATACCAACGTCCTCGTGACACGCTTCTATGCGGTGAGCGGGGTCGCCGAGATTCTTGATTTTATGCCGGCCGGTTTGCCTTCGGAATCTCCCTGGCACCATCAATTGATCCGCCGAGTGCGAGTCGCGCAGGGCACTATGGAGTTTCGAGTTCGTTGCCATCCCGCTTTCAATTATGCCCGCACGTCTCACCATACGCAGGTGACGAAGCAAGGAGCTAGTTTTCATTCGCCTGATCTCAGTCTCGGCTTGGCGACTGATATCCCTCTGACACCGGACGAGCGAGGAGTCCACTCCGTGTTTGCTCTCCAGGAAGGGCAGTCGGCGGTGTTCGTCCTCAGACCTCTAGCAGCCGACGGCAGTTGCGGTCCATGACCGTCGTCAGGCGAAGCCGATGAATTGTTCGAGCACACCGTCAGGTATTGGCGCCACTGGCTCTCGCGATGTACCTATACCGGCCGATGGCGAGAAATGGTGCACCGTTCGGCTCTCTGTCTGAAGCTCCTCACGTTCGAGCCGACCGGCGCTATCGTGGCGGCGCCGACGTGTAGTTTGCCCGAAACTTCGGGAGGTGTCCGCAATTGGGACTACCGATACACCTGGATGCGTGATGCGGCCTTTACCGTCTATGGCTTTCTGAAAATTGGATTTACGGAGGAAGCGGACCGCTTCATGGAATGGCTGGCGGCGCGTGCGAAAGAAGCCGGGGCCAATGGTTCTTTGCAGATCGTCTACGGAATCGATGGTCGCCGGGATTTGACGGAACAGACCCTCGACCATCTGGAGGGATATCGCGGCGCGAAGCCGGTACGAATCGGCAACGGAGCTTACAACCAGTTGCAATTGGACATCTACGGGGAACTCCTCGACGCCGTCTATCTGTATAACAAACACGTCATGCCGATCAGTCACGACACCTGGATGAGAATCAGGCATCAGCTCGATTGGCTCTGTGACAATTGGCAGCAGCCGGATGAAGGCATTTGGGAAACCAGAGGCGGACGACGTCAGTTCGTCTTTTCCAAATTGATGTGCTGGGTCGCGATGGATCGAGGCCTTCGCTTGGCTGATAAGCGGTCCTTCCCGGCTGATCGAGGTCGGTGGCTGCACGTCCGAGATCAGATCTATGATGAGATCATGCAGCGAGGATGGAGCGACAAGCGTCAGGCGTTCGTTCAACATTACGGCAGCGATTCGTTGGACGCCTCGAATCTCATCATGCCGCTCGTGTTTTTTCTTTCACCGAACGATCCGCGGATGCTCGATACGTTGGCGGCTATTACACGTTCGCCGAAATCCGGCGGACTGCTCTCCGATGGATTGGTCTACCGATACGATAGCGAAACCGGTGAAGACGGTCTGCATGGGAAAGAGGGGACGTTCAATATGTGCACCTTTTGGCTGGTGGAAGCTCTGGCCCGTGCGGGACGTGTTGATCGTGCCAAGCTTGAAGAGGCACGCTTTCTATTCGAACGGATGTTGGGCTATGCCAATCACGTTGGGCTGTATGCAGAAGAAACTGGGACCGGTGGTGAAGCACTTGGGAATTTTCCTCAAGCCTTCACCCACTTGGCGTTGATCAGTGCCGCGTTCAATCTTGATCGAGCATTAGGGAGGAAATTGTCGTCAAGAGATGAATGAGTTGTGGCTGATTCGACATGGTGAGACGGAGTGGAGCGCGGCCAAGCGGCATACCGGCCGGACCGACATGGCGTTGACCTCGGCGGGTGAGCGTCAGGCTGCCGCCTTGAGCCGGTCGCTGGCCGGTCGTCAGTTTGCATCGGTGCTCTGTAGTCCGCTCCGTCGTGCCCGCCAGACCTGCGAATTGGCGGGTTATGGCGATGCGGCCACCGTGACCGAGGACCTGCTGGAATGGGACTATGGCATCTATGAGGGAAGAACGACGCAGGAAGTCAGATCAGAACAGCCTGGATGGTCGATCTGGACGGCTTCCGTCGCGAAGGGCGAGTCGATCGAACAAGTGGGTGACCGTGCCCAACGGGTGATACAGGCGGCGTCAGCCGCCAAGGGCGATGTAATACTGTTCGCTCACGCCCACATCCTCCGCATACTTGCCGCGTGCTGGCTTGGTCTACCGCCCGACGCGGGGAGGCTCTTCGTGCTTCGTACTGCCTCGATAAGCGTGCTCGGCTTCGAGCACGACACACGCGTCATGACTCGGTGGAACGTCCAACATGAGGACCAGACATGAAAGCGCATTATTTGGGCCACGTTGTTTTCTATGTGAAGAATCTTGAACGATCGCTCGGTTTCTACCGAGACCTACTGGGATTTCAGGAAGTCGGGCGGATCTTTAACGGAGCGGCGGCCGCCCTGACGTCAGGGCGCACGCATCACGAATTGCTGTTGATCCAAGTCGGCGATGCGCCTGGGCCGTCCAATGGACGCCGACGTGGGCTTTACCATATCGGGATCAAGATCGGCGACAGTCTCGAGGCATTGCGCCAAGCCAAGCGGGAATTGGAACAAGCAGGGATTGCGATCGACGGCATGAGCGATCACACGGTCAGCCAAAGCTTGTATCTCAAAGACCCCGACGGGAACGAGGTCGAACTCTACGTTGATGCGGACGAGTCGATATGGAAGAGCAATCCGGCGGCGGTGGTGTCGCCGATCAAGCCACTCAATCTCTAATCGGTTGTTGTTGGAGAGGCATTTCTGCCATCAATGTGATCGAGGCGCCGATGAGGAACCGAATGGGAAAATAGTCGAACGGATGGCGATGTGCAATAGGAGTCCTGCTCTTGTCGATCGCGATCAACGAATATTCAGCCGCGTGTGATATTTCGATCGGCCGGTGGAGTCTTGAATCGATGCCTGTCAATTCTCAGGGTTTTAATTCTCGAGTCCAACGTCTGCCTGGGCAGTCCCAGCTTGACTGCCGCACCCGCAGGTCCTCCGGTTTGACCTCCGCAATCCGCTAATGCGGCTTCAATGAGTTGCCTTTCATGTTCAGCCAGTGTGGTGCTGAGGGGAACCTTCGCTCTCGACCACCGCGGTCCTTCCGGTTTCAGCCAGGTCTCGTCGACGGAAAAGGTTTCGCTTTCGCATAGCACGACAGCCCGCTCAATGACATTTTGCAGCTCGCGAATGTTGCCCGGCCACTCGTAGGCCTGAAAGAGCGCCAGGGTTTCTGTTGGGATGTCTCTGATCTGTTTCCCGGCCTTTTTTGCATAGCGCTCAACCAGATAGGTGACGAGCAACGGGATATCGTCGATTCGCTCGCGCAGCGAGGGGATCTGGATGGGAAATACATTGAGCCGATAGAACAGGTCTTCGCGAAAGGTGCCTGCCGCTATGGCTGCTTTGAGGTTGCGGTTCGTTGCCGCCAGTATTCGCACGTCCACAGGGATTGGCTTGCTGCCGCCGACCCGTTCGATTTCTCTCTCTTGAAGCACTCGCAAGAGCGTGATCTGGGTTTCAGCCGGCAAGTCCCCGATTTCGTCCAGGAAAATCGTGCCGCCGTCAGCCAGCTCAAATCGCCCGAGACGTCGTTGGAGTGCACCGGTGAACGCGCCTTTCTCGTGTCCGAACAGCTCGGAGGCAATGAGCGATGCCGGGATGGCTGCGCAATTGACACGAATAAACGCCCGGGAGGACCGGTTCGAGCGTCGATGGATGGCCCGAGCAACCAATTCCTTGCCTGTCCCGGTCTCACCGAGCACGAGCACCGTGGAATCCGACTGTGCCACTTTGGCGACTTGCGTCAAGACGTTGCGAATGGCTTTTGAGGACCCGACTATCTCTTCAAACATCGACGTACTGTTGATTTCTTCGCGCAACGCCAAGTTCTCTTTGTGAGTTCTTTCTTCGGCCCTTTTGCGATCGTCAATGTCGGTTCCCGTGCCGTACCAGCGGATGATCCGACCCTGTTCGTCCCTTAACGGATTATAGCGGATGAGAAACCAGCGATACCGCCCGTCCTTGCGGCGAATTCGTACTTCGAGTTCAAACGGTGCACTGTGTTCGAGTCCATGCTGACGCTCGGTCTTCACTCGTTCGAGATCATCGGGGTGAAACAGTCGGACGCGAAAGTCATCCGCCATGATGTCGTCTACGCTCAAGCCACTATAATCGAGCACCAAGCGATTTACATACAGCAGGTTTCCATCGGGTCCAAGGACAGAGATGAGTTGAGCGATGGCGTCGGTGATCTGCCTGAGTTCTCGTTCGTCCTGACGAAGTTGATCCTCTGCATATCTCTGCTCAATGGCCACGGTCGCGAGATGAGTGATTTGTCCGATGAGGTGTTGATGCTGTGGGGTCGGGCGACCAGGCTCGCGCGAGTAGATCGCGAAGGTGCCCAACACCGTGTCATTGGATGACAAGATTGGAGTGGACCAACAAGCCCGTAACTCATGTGCCATGGCCAACTCACGCCATCCTGACTTGTCCCATCGCGTGTCCGATGCAACATCGGCCGCAATCACTTGTTCTTTCAGACATGCGGCCATACCGCACGGACCCGCATCGAGATTCACGGGCCTGCCATGGATCGACGTATTGTAGGTCAATGGAAGACTGGGTGCCGCTCCGTGCTTCATGCGATTGTGAATTGCATCAACCAGCAAAATGCTGCAGCAGGACTCGCTCGCAATGCTTTCAATGAGCCGGCACAAGGCATCAAGAATGTCCGGGAGCGGACAGCCGGTGGCCAGCATTTCGAGAATGCGATTTTCTCCGCTGAGCAACGTTTCGGCCTGCTTGCGGTCTCCAATGTCAGTATGTGTTCCATACCAGCGGGCGACGATTCCCTGCTCGTCGTGCAGGGGCACCGCCCGAAACAAAAACCAACGATAGTGACCGTCGAAGCGGCGGATCCTGGCTTCAGCCTGGCCCGGCTGCTGAGCCTTCAACGTCGCGGCCCATGTGTCAATCAAGCTCGGGAGATCTTCCGGATGGATGATGTCGGTGAGCGTCCAGATCCAACCGTGAACCTGTTCCAAGGAGACGCCCGTGTACTCAATCCACTGTCCGTTCAGATACTCGATGGTCCCGTCGGCCTTCGCAACCCAGACCAGATTTTGCGTGGCGGCACTCACGGCATAAAAGAGGTCATCGAGGGTATCTGAGGGTTGATCGGCTGCATGGTGACTGTTGGTGTGCATAGGTTCTCTTCCAGCTGGGGCGTGTTCCACTTCAATCAAGGCCCACCGAAGCGGTCGCCTGCTGCTCTCAAAGAGCTGTTCAATCTTAGCGTTCACGAAAACAACGCAACCCATTCTACTCCCAATGCTCATCACAATTCACCAACCTCCCAGGACAATGGGCAAGCTTTCGACTTGGAATGTGGTTTACGGGGCACATGGCTGAGGAAGGCTGATGGACCATGTCCTTTTCCCTCTTTACTGCTTTGACCTCCGGCCTCCGTGGATATCTGAGGTGAAGCTGAGTTTTCGGCACCGCGCTGTAAATTCAGCGGATCATTCCCAGCATTTCTTTATTGCGCGGGGGAAATCCAAGAGCGAAAGCGTTCATTATTCTTTGGTTTCAATGACATCGATGGCGAGATCGGGCGAAGGTGCCATTGGAATGCGAATTGCCTATCGCCTTCATCATGAAGCGACGAGCACTTTCGTGAATCAAGACGGGAAGGAGATCGCGATGACCAACTCAGTTGCCGAACACAGGCAGCGTTCGAAAGAGACGGCAATAGGCCCACGATCCGACCGTGAGCCTCTCGGCGTTTCGGTAAGAAAGGAGGATGTGAAGATGGATGGCTAGCCCCGCACACAACGATGAATACTGCCGAGAGGAAAGACAAGAATGGGTGATGAGTTGTGGAGAAAAGTCTCAACCCCGTGCGTTCAACCTACAAGGAGGACAGGACCATGCCATTGTGGAAGATTTACCATCCAACTGAAGCATTTACAGCCGACGATAAGAAGACCCTGGCCAAACGAATCACGGACGTGTATGCGGGCGTTCCGATCCCGCGCTTTTACGTCGTGTGCGTATTTGAAGAAATGGCAAAGGGGTCGTGTTTTGTCGGCGGCGAACCGCATCACAAATTCATTCGCTTCAAGGTGGATCAGATTGCCAGAACGATACCTGGCCCGATTCTCAGGGAATGGTGGATGCGGACGCTGGATGACGCCATCGCTCCATTCGTCAAGGACAAGGGATACGATTGGGAGATTTCCATCGACGAAACCCCGTTCGATCTATGGTCGCTCCAAGGAGAACTCGCCCCGCCTTTTGAATCGGTGGCTGAAAAGCGGTGGGTGAAGGAAAATAAGGCGAGTCGCTATACCTTAGCGGAAAAACTTCCGGTCAATTTGGTTCTGGCTCCTGGCATAGCGGATCGGTAAGGTTTAGCTTCGCCAGTGTGGCCCATGTGCAGAGAGTCGTGCCCAGGAAGATGGCGGTCGCCAGGCTGTGCGATCTCTCTTGGGGCACAGTCACCCCTTATGCCATGTGCTTTTGCTGATGACGTGCGCGGAACGACGTACTTTACAGAGGAGATGAAGATTATGCCCTATCAAACCATCAACCCAGCAACTGGAGTGATCGTAGAGACCTACCACGACATACTCGACACCGATCTGGAAGAGGCGATTGCCACGGCACACGCGTGTTATGAGCGGGATTGGCGTCATCGTTCGGTTACGGAACGGGCGCGAATCGTTTCGGGTGCGGCGGCGAAGCTCCGTGAGCATGCGGAGGAGTATGCGCGATACGTCACCCTTGAAGTAGGGAAACTGATCGGCACGTCGCGTGCGGAAGTGTCGTTGTCCGCGGATATTCTTGACTACTACGCCGGCCACGCGGAGGAGTTTCTGAGGACGAGGACACTGCCTGAATCTCCAGGCGCGACGCTTGAAACACGGCCGCTCGGAATTATCCTCGCCATTGAGCCATGGAATTTTCCCTATTATCAGATCGCGCGGGTCCTCGGACCGCAGCTGATGGCCGGCAATGTGGTGATCGTCAAACATGCGGAAAATGTCCCGCAATGCGCGCTCGCGTTCGCACGGCTTTTCGAATCGGCCGGCGCGCCCCCTGGGGCCTATACGAATATCTTTGCCAGTATCCGCCAGGTCGAGCACCTCATCGAAGATTCCAGGGTGCGAGGGGTGACCGTGACCGGAAGCGAACGCGCGGGCTCTGCAGTCGCGGAGCGCGCCGGGCGCAACCTCAAGAAATCGGTGATGGAACTCGGAGGCAGTGATCCATTTATCGTTCTCGAAGACGCTCCGTTGGAAGAAAGCATCGAGGCCGCTGTCTTTGGACGGATGTTCAATACCGGTCAGAGCTGCGTCTCTTCGAAACGGATCATCGTTATTGGAAAAGAACGCGGCAGGGACTTCCTCGAGGGGTTTGTCAAAAGAATGGCGATCCTCAAGGCCGGCAATCCCGAAGATCCGTCTACCACACTTGGTCCGCTATCGTCCGAAAAGGCGATGAACGTCCTGCTGAAACAGATAGACAGTGCAAAAACAGGCGGCGCTCGTGTAGTGCTCGGCGGTGGGCGAATCGATCGACCTGGTTTCTACATCGAACCTACGATTCTCACGGATATTGACCCAAGCAACCCTATCTACTCGCAGGAATTATTCGGGCCGGTCGCCTCCTATTATGTTGTGGAGAGTGAGGACGAAGCTATTGCGCTGGCCAACGCGACACCCTTCGGGCTTGGAGCTTCTGTCTTTACGAGTAATATGGAGGACGGCCAGCGCGTTGCTGAGCGAATCGACAGCGGCATGGTCTTTATCAATCAACCAGCATGGACTGCGCCGGAGTTACCGTTTGGCGGTGTTAAGAATTCAGGATTCGGCCGAGAATTGTCGGAACTTGGTTTCGGCGAGTTTGTGAACAGAAAGCTCGTTAATCTTGCCCCTGCGGGCTCGCCATTCTGGGGTCCGGTGGGCGACAGAGTGATGAGTGGAACTGCCCTGTAAACGACGAGGTGTTGTTATCCAAGCTGGTCTTGGATCTGTTCGCGGTCCTCATAGGGAGATAGTTCACCATAGCAGGGAGTGGACGCTTGGTCGAGGAGCCCATCCGCGAGGAGCAGCCGAATGTCCAACGGATTATGGCCTCACTGGCTCGGATGTGTGTGCAGGCGACGATTATGCAAAAGCTGATCGCCGCAGTGCTTGATCAAGATGGGGTCACTCGATGAGGAACGGAGAGAGTGAGCCGCAATGGACAACAGTCTCTAGACATGATGAAACAGTGGGCGCAACAACGGAAGGGTGGTGGCATAGGCAGCGGAGGTCTCGATCGACGGGATGAAGTGATTACACCGTGAGCCAAAATCTTACCTGAAAGGCCCCGAGGGGAATGAAGTAAAATTTTACGTGGATGCCGATGAAGCGCCGTGGAAGAACAATCCGGCGGCGGGGGTGTCGCCGATAAAGCCACTCAATCTATAAGTGTTCGCCCATGTTGGAGGAGGCTCCAGGCTTCGCTGGAGGCTCCTCCGGCAGGTAAACACAACCGGTGTGCGGGAACCAGCAAGGCATCTCTAGGGCAGCGTATACGTCAGGTTCGGCCAGACGGCATAGCCGACGGCTCGACCCGTCCCTTTCTCTTGCAAGTCGAAGACGATGCTGGTGTGAAACGGGATCGTGCCTGAGATCCCTGCGAATCCTCCAGCACCACCGGTGAACGTAAACTCGCCGCCACACTCCTTCAGCGTTCCTGTGCACTTCCATTGGGCAAAGGCGATGTCCTTGCCCCCATGTGCCACAATCGTGCACAGGCCGTCCTCCGCGTGCTGATCCTGCTTTCGGTTGAGATTCACACGCACGGCACAGGTCAGTTTTGAGGAATGGACCACGGTCTTGGCCTCATCCTTATGACGAGCCATCAGCACCCCTTTCACGATTCCGCTGATGACCTGCTCTCCATCGCCGAAGTTGTGGATCTCGCCGGTGCCCTTCCAGCTGGCATTGGATTCCCCCGCTTCAACGGTCTTCGCGTATGCCATAGAGCCAATGCACGAAAGGACAACCGCAGTCACCGTTACTATGACGATGTAAACAATATTTGTCATGCCATCTCCTTTCGACTTCGATGATGATTTGTAAAGGAGGTTGACTGTAAGGCAGACTGGCGGCGACTTCTGTAATCTAGGTTACCGAATTCCGTTCATGCTGTGAGCTATAAGGGGGCGTTTATGGCACAGACCAACAACACTCAGGTATCGGGCCATTCGTTCAGTCAGCCACAGTGTATTGAAGGCAGCGGTCTCTTTCGCGACTTCCAGATAGAGGAGTTGGACCGCCTTCATGATTGGATTCGCCAAGGCGTCTTTCAAGCAGGCCACGTATTCTATCGACCGGGAGAGCCGGGCGAGGTGCTGTTCATCATCAAAAGCGGCGCCGCGCAGCTGTATCGGATGTCGCCGGACGGCCAGAAATTCGTGTTCGCCCATCTGATGGCCCAGTCGTTCTTCGGCGAAATGTCGTTTCTCGGCCAACGGATGCAGGAATGCTTTGCCGAAGCCGTCGAGGATTCGGAGATTTGTATCCTGACCCAGTCGAATCTCGAACGTCTGATCTCGGAGTATCCGCGCTTTGCGCTACGTCTGGTCGAAGCCATGGGAAACCGACTGCTTCACGCAGAACGGCAGCTTGCCGACTTGGCATTGCAGGGTCTCACTCCTAGGCTGGCCACCTTCCTGTTCAAAGAAGCCAAGGACGGGGTGGTACAGGGATTGTCGCACCAAGAGATCGGTGAACGGCTGGGCGTCTACCGGGAGACGACGACGTACGCTCTGAACGAACTGAAGTCGGCTGGGATCATCGAAATCGGCCGGAAGCAAATTCGTATCGTCGATGTCCAAGGGCTGAGAGAGGCATCCACGAGGTAGCCACGCAGCGGGTGGAGGATGATGCCTCGCTGTGAAAGAAAGGAGCCATCATGGCCGACCGCAGTATCACCATCATGAACAACGGGCCTTATCTTGTGTCGGGTTCCATCCCGCTCTCACTGCAGACGATCGAACCAGACGATGAAGGCGGCTCGGGCGAGTGGGTCGAGGGAAAGGCCATTCCCACTTCAACGCAATATGCGCTCTGCCGATGTGGCGCATCGAACAGGAAGCCATTTTGTGACGGCACGCATGCCACCATCGGTTTTGACGGGACGGAGACTGCCAACCGTGCTCCTGTCATGGATCAGGCTGAACGGCTCGATGGTCCCACCATGCAGCTTGTCGATGCCAGAGAGTTGTGCGCCTCCGGACGGTTCTGCGATCCGCACGGCCGCGTCTGGAATCAAGTGAAACACACCGATGATCCCGAGGTGCGGACGAGGTTCATTCAACAGGTGCAGAATTGCCCCGCCGGCCGATTAATGGCGATCGATAAAGCCACGGGACAGTCGTTGGAACCCACGTTGCCGGTGTCGATCGGCCTGGTCGAAGATCCGCTCTGGGGATGCAGCGGTCCGTTATGGGTGCGTGGGGGGATTCCAGTAATCGGCGCGGATGGCCACACTTATGAACTACGCAACCGGATGACGCTCTGTCGTTGCGGGAGGTCCAAGAATAAACCCTTCTGCGATGGAACCCACGGGGACAGTCCAAAGTTTCGTGACGGGCTCTGAGAACGATACAGATTCCAAACATAATGCGCATCACTGTCAGCCTTGCACGGGGATAATCTCGCCGCAGCCTCAGACACCGGAGCCGTGGTAGTGAACAGCGTTATGCCTATAAAACTCGAATACCATCTTTAATGGCATGACGACATGCGGTATCGTTGGCTGGGACCAGACCAATCCGAGAGTGAAGGAGTGGAGCATGGCTGAAAGCCGATGGACGGAGGTGGGCGCAGTGGAGGAACTGAAGCGCAAGCCTTTGCAAGAAGTCATGTGCGGCAAGACAGCGATCGCGCTCTCATATAGAGATGGGGCATTCGCGGCGATCTCTGGAGTCTGCAATCACGTCGGCGGACCACTCGGTGAGGGCCGGCCCGACGGCGACTACATCGTCTGTCCTTGGCATTACTGGAAGTTTCACTACAAAACAGGGCAAGGCGAATCGGGATATGACCGGGACCAGGTACCGGCCTATGAAACGAAGATCGAGAACGGCCGGCTATACATCGATTTATCGTCGGCCACGAAACGCAAGAAGCAACCGCACGCCCCTCACCCATTGGCTCGCCCTGTCGTCCGGAAACCAGGACCGATTCGTATCGTGGGGATTTCCACGACGGCGATGACGGCGGACCATCCCCGGTTCAGCACCTCTGATACGCTGCTGGAGGCGGCACTGAACCATGCACAACAAATCGGGCTAGAGGCCCAGTGCATCAAGCTCCGGGATCTGAGCTTCCGGGCCTGCGAAGGGTTCTACTCGAAAGCTGCACCGGCCTGCACCTGGCCCTGCTCGATTACGCAGATGGATCCCACGGATCAACTCGATCGGGTGTACGAAGCGATCGTCCATTGGGCCGACGTGATCCTGGTTTCAACACCGATTCGGTGGGGCAATGCCAGCAGCTTGTATTTCAAGATGGTCGAGCGGATGAACTGCATCCAAAACCAAGAGACTATCGCGAAAAAGCACCTCCTTAAGAACAAAGTGGCGGCCTTCATCATCATGGGCGGGCAAGACAATGTACAGGGCGTGGCCGGACAGCTCATGACCTTTTGGGCGGAGGTCGGCTGCCAATTTCCTCAATTTCCGTTCATCGCCCATTCACGAGGTTGGAGCGCGGAGGACATGGAACGGAACGTCAGTGAGGTGCAGAACAGCCGCGAGCTGCGAGAGGGGGCGCAGGAGCTGGTGGCCCGCGCAGCAGAGATGGCCAAATTAATGGTCACCGGACAGATTCCCGATCATCCCCTCGCACCCGGTGGTCGCAAGGCCCATCAGTTGGACAGCGAACCTACCGGCTAGCATGCCCGATTGCACCGAGAAGGTATGTGACGAAAACAGTGAGATGCGTTCTAGGTTTGCCATAGGGGTCTTCGTCGGGGAGCCTCATTATATGACTTCGACGCCTCGGTCATCCGGAGGTTCCGAGGACGGCAAAGGCTGATGTCGGCTTTCGAGAATCGACCGCAATCGGAGAAAGGAAAATTGGTCGGTGAATGCAAGAAGGGAGTCGTCGGCCTGCAACACAGTCGTCCCGTCCGGAACGAAACACTTACCGTTTCGAGCGATCAGGAGTATGAAAGCGCCCTTCGGAAGGCCCAGGTCCAGCAATCGCTGTCCGATCGCCCAGGAGTATTCCGGGATCCGGACTTCAAGGAGCCCGCTCTTGAGGCTGGTCGGCGCGTCCCATATCGGGGAGGACTCCTTGCGCGGCGACAACGGCTCGTCGACCTTCAGCCAGCGAGCTGCAATGGGGATGGAAGTTCCCTGCAACAACACAGATGTGAGGACGATAAAAAACACGAGATGAAATGTCGTGGTGGCCTGAGGAATCTCGGCGAGGAGCGGAAAGGTGGCCAGAATAATCGGCACGGCCCCGCGCAGCCCTACCCAGGCGACCATGGTTTTCTCCCTCAGGCTGAGATGCGTCAACGCCAAGGTCGCAAAGACAGCCACCGGCCGCGCAATGAACATCAGGAACAACGCCAAGAGCAGCCCTGTACCGGCGATCGGTACGAGCTGCGTAGGGAAGACCTGCAACCCTAGAACCAGGAACATGCTGATCTGCATGAGCCAGGCCAGTCCGTCGTGAAAACGGGTCAGACTTCGTTTATGGACGAATTCGCTGTTTCCCATCATGAGGCCGGCCAAATAGACGGCCAGAAACCCGTTTCCGCCGAGCCATGTGCTTCCGCTGTACGTGAAGAGCACGAGCGATAGGGTGAGAACGGGATAGAGCCCGTCATATTCAAGGCGTAGCCGGTTCACCAGCAGCACCATCAACTTGCCGACCCCGTACCCGATCGCTCCGCCGAGAACCATCTGCCGTATGAACATCGGCACCAGGTCGAACGGTGAATCGGAAGTTCCCGTGATCAGGGAAATTATGCCGATGGTGAGAAAGACTGCCATCGGATCGTTGCTGCCGGACTCGAGTTCGAGCAATGGTTTCAAGGTGCCGCGCAGGCTGACGTAGCGTGACCGCATCACGGCAAACACCGCCGCGGCATCGGTCGAGGACACGATCGCGCCGATGAGGAGTCCTTCTAACCATGACATCTGCAACGCTATCGTGGCGAACCACCCGACCAGCCCGGCCGTCACGGCGACCCCCACGGTCGACAGACCTATGCCGATTCCCAACACCCTACGGACGCTCGCCCACTCGGTGTCCATCCCGCCGGCAAACAGAATGAAGGCGAGCGCCACGACGCCGAGAGACTGGGCCAACCAGGGGTAGTCGAAATGTATGCCACCCGGACCGTCCGACCCCGCCAGCATCCCAATACCGAGGAACAACAAGAGCGCTGGGATGCCCATTCTGCCAAACGTTTTACTTGCGATGACGCTCAGCAATAGGAGCCCGGAAGCAGCGAGCAGGATAAACTCGATCGTCAGTGTCATGTCTCCTTACCTATGAGGGCTCGCACGTTCATCGTCAGCACGAGACGGCCGGCTCGGATACGTATCGTTCAACCGTACTTGCTTGAGCGATATGGCAGTTCAAGTGATGGTGAAAGAGGATATCCTCTTCTACCTCCTTACGCGAACTCTATACGGATCGACCCGCCATGGTCGAGTTGTCGCAAGATCACACGGGACCGGAGAACGAAAATACCATAGACCAAGTCAAGAATGCCGCTGACTCATAACGCAATCGTGGTCCGTTAATAGAGAGCAGATCCGGAGGGATATGACGGACGGGAATTGCACGGAGAAGACGGTGCGAAACTCAGAATGAAACGGTATACTTCAGCCCTGCAGTCTGCTCTTAACGATGACAGAGGAGGAACAGATATGGCACAGCCACGCATTGCAGCGAAGGAGCCGGCAGTCCTGACCCTGGAAGCCGGCACGTACTTCTGGTGCCTCTGTGGACGATCAAGAGACCAGCCGTTCTGTGATGGGTCGCATGAAGGAACCGGGATCGAGCCGGTGGAGTTTTCCTTATCTGAAACCAAAGAAGTGGCGCTGTGCCAGTGCAAGCACACCAAAACGCCGCCATATTGTGACGGCACGCACCAGACACTGTGACGAATATGACCAGTGTATGAAGGGTCGGCTGGAAGAGATATGTGAGGCGAGGTATATAATTCTGCCTCGTCGCTCTGGGGAGAGATTCGATGTCTGTGGTCGATCCCCTGGCTGAGCAGTACCGCGCCCTCCTGGAAGTATCCGAATCCATTGCGGCGCACCACGATCTGACCGAATTGTTCCGTGCTCTCGCCCAGCGACTTCCTCGCGTGCTCAAGTTCTCATCCATCGTGCTGGCCCTGCATAACCCGAGTAAGAATGTCATGCGCCTGCATGTGCTGGAAGACCCGCGGCCCTTGCCTGTGTCGCCCGGTCTCGAATTTCCCGTCGAAGACGTTCCGGGCGGTTGGGTGTGGCAGCATCAGCAGCCTCTTGTCTGCATCAATCTTGAGCAAGAGACTCGATTCCCCAAGGTGATGCCGATGATCCGCCAGGCGGGTATCCGGTCATTGTGCATCGTCCCTCTGACTTCGGCGCGTGAGCGTCTGGGTGCGATGGGTGTCGGAAGTCTGGAAGATCATCACTACGGACAAGCGGAGATCGATTTTCTGCAGCAGGTCGCCAAACAAGTCGCTGTCGCGGTTGAAAACACGCTGAACTTTACACGTGCGCATCAGTCTGAGCAGGAAATACGGCGGCAGTATGAGCGTGAGCGCTTGATGCTGGAAATCAACAATGCCGTCGTGTCGCACCTCAGTCTTCGCGACCTCCTCAAAGCAATCTCTCTCAGTCTACGTCGCATCATCCCCCACGATGCCGCGCTGTTGACACTTCACGAGCCCGGGGGCGATCAGCTTCGCCTTCACGCCCTGGATTTGCATATGTTCGGCACAGTTCCCTTTGAGGAGGGGGTGCTCATTTCGTCGCACGATACCCCCGAAGGGCAGGCCATCGCCTCACGGCAACCCGTGTTGGTTGGTCCCGTTGTGGATTTGACGCGATTTTCTTCCCCCTGGGTCCTGCACGCGGTCGAAAATGGCGTGAGATCGGGCTGTGCGGTTCCCTTGATCACACACAACCGTACCGTTGGGGCACTGAGTGTCGTGAGTGTGCACGAAAATGCGTTCGGTGAAGCGGATGCTATGCTGCTCAGCCAGTGCGCCAAGCAAATCGCCATCGCGGTCGAGAACGTCCTGGCGTATCAGGAAATCGCAACCCTGAAAGACAAACTCAACAAAGAAAAGCTCTATCTTGAAGACGAAATCCGGAGCGAATTGAACTTCGAGGAGATTATCGGGGAGAGTCCGGCGATCAAGCAAGTACTGAAACAAGTGGGCATCGTGGCGCCCACGGACTCCACAGTGCTGATCCTTGGTGAGACGGGTACGGGGAAAGAACTGCTCGCCCGCGCCATCCATGACCGAAGCAAGCGCCGTGACCGGACCTTTGTCAAACTGAACTGCGCGGCGATTCCCACGGGATTGCTCGAGAGTGAGTTGTTCGGCCACGAGCGGGGGGCTTTTACCGGGGCGATTGCCACCAAAGTCGGACGGTTCGAGCTGGCGGATGGAGGCACGCTCTTCCTCGATGAAGTAGGGGACATTCCCCTTGAATTACAGTCGAAGCTGCTGCGGGTTCTCCAAGAACAGGAGTTCGAGCGGCTGGGCAGCACCAGAACCATCAAGGTGAGTGTGCGGCTCCTCGCGGCCACGAATCGGGACCTCGCAGACATGGTGGAGAACAAACTCTTTCGGAGCGACCTGTATTATCGGTTGAATGTGTTTCCGCTCACCGTACCGGCGCTGCGGGACCGCCGCCAAGACATTCCTCTTCTGGTTCGGTATTTCGTCCAACAGTTGGCTCGGCGCATGGATAAGAGTATCGACATGATTCCCACCGAGACCATCACGGCCTTATCCCGCTACGACTGGCCTGGCAACATTCGTGAGCTGGAAAACTTAATCGAGCGGGCCGTTATTCTGTCTCAAGGGACCGACTTGCGTGTTCCTCTCGGTGAATTGAAAACCGCGCGAGGCCATGCGGATCAATCTGTAACAACCCTCCAAGCGGCCGAGCGCGACCACATCTTGCGCGCACTTGAAAAAACCAATTGGGTCATAGCTGGCCCCTCCGGAGCCGCTACGCTGCTCGGCATGAAACGGTCCACGTTGCAATCGAGAATGGTCAAGCTCGGAATCTCTCGCCGGCCCTGATACCGATATTTCGGCACCTACCGATATCTCAGCACCCTTTTCATCGGCACCGATCCTAATTCTGCAGCGCATTCACACGCACAATAAGTCCTCTTCGCTCGTTCTTTCCACTATTTGTATTGAATCGTGACTGAGCCGCTGGGTTGGAATGGTCCGTGCTTAATGGCATGGACAACGACGAGTTACTAGGGTTCACCGCCTAGTGGTGTCGGCGTTGAGGCGGAGCAAGCCGCATAGAGCCAACGGTTTGATCAATACCATCTCGTTAGGCCAAGAGAACAGCTAAGGAGGAGAGTATGGAACTCAAGATACCGAATGCGGAACAAGCGTATTGGGGATTGCGTGCCATGAAGACGGTCGCGATGGCAGATGGGGTGCTCGATGCGTCCGAGCGTCGCATGCTGGAATCCATCCAACGGATTTTCGGCACGACACATGATCTGGAGCACCTTGCTCTCATCACGCCGACTGACCTAGCCCGGTCGTTTCCCGATCCGCAGCTCAGGAGGCAGCTCGTACAAGGACTCGTCATCATGACGCTTATCGATGGAAAGGCCGGCCCAAAAGAAACAGATCTTGTTGAACAATTTGCACAAGCGCTGGAGGTTGATGCCCCTGAGGTGAAGAACCTGCGGCATGTCCTGAAGGGAGAAATTCTCCAGCTTCGCCTTGATCTGGTGCGCCGGTTCTGGTTGCGGCAAAAGGCGATCGAGGCCTGGAACAAGGAGGGCCTCAGAGGGCTCTACAAGTTTGTTCGGGGGATGATGGGACGGTATGAAAACAAGGAATTAGCAGCTCGCTACCAGGGGTTGGAACATTATCCGCCTGGTTCCTTGGGTCGTTCCCTTTGGGAATATTGGCATGCAAACAGTTTTGCGCTTCCCGGTCAAGAGGGTGGCGCACCAGAACAGATCCTCTTTCATGACTGCGCCCATGTCTTGTCCGGCTATGGGACGACTCCGGAAGAAGAAGTCCAGGTCGCCTGTTTCAGCGCCGGTTTCCAGCGCCGCGAGCCGTGGATGTTCGTGTTCTTCGTCCTGCTGCAATTTCACGTGGGCATCCGCATGACGCCCATCGCCAAGGCACGGACGGGCATGTTTGATCCGTTGAAGGCCATGATCGCCATCCGCCGAGGGGCTGCGATGAACCTGGACCTGAATGACGGCTGGGACTATTGGCCTGTGATGAATGAGCAGATTGAGGAACTCCGCAGGCGATACAACATTCTACCGATAGAAGCTTTTCGACCGAAGGATCAGCGAGCAACTGCGGCCCTCGCATAAAAAGTATGGCAGCTTGATGCCACATCTCTAGGAAAGGAGAAGGTCATGACGACCGCGAACCGTTATCTGACATCTTGGGAAAGTTATTGGAGTTCGGTGAGTGGCGCACCGGGCGAAATATTTTGGGATGCCGACCCTGTGTATGCCGCTCAACAAGATTTGGATTTGTTTCAGAGTCACGTTGATCCACACCTGCCGTTGATCGATATCGGATGTGGGAACGGCACGCAAACGCGCTTCCTGGGAAGTCACTTTGCGCGAGTGATTGGGACAGAGATCGCCCCAGCGGCAGTCGAACTGGCTGGGAAAACTAATGCGGCTGCGAACATCTCCTATCGGTTGCTCGATGTACTCAATCCTGACGATGCCCAGGTCCTTCACGAGGAGATCGGCGACGCCAACGTTTATCTGCGGGCCGTGCTGCATCAACTGTCACCCCATGACCAGCCGACAGCTGTGCAGAGCATCAAGCGGTTGATCGGGGAAAAAGGAGCGTTGTATCTGGTCGAACTATCCTCAGCCGCTGAGCCGTTCTTTGCTCAACTGATTGAACAGTATGGACCGCCCCCAGGCCTGGCACGGGTATTTCAACACCAGATCACGCCGGGCATGTTGCATGAAGACGATTTGGCATCATTGTTCCCGGCAGATCGCTTTACGCTTCTCAAGACAGGACCGAGTCACATCCGTACCGTTCACAGTCTCCCAACAGGCGACGTTGTGAAGGTGCCGGCCTTCTATGCGATCCTTCGCCGCCGTCAGTAAGTTCAGGGCGAGTCCGTTCGAGAGATGAAAGTGACAGTGGGCCGTATGAAAGGAGCAGCGATGAAAACGTGCGATCCGATAGATCTCATTACACAGCTTGTTACGGCTATGAATGAGCAGGATTTGGAAACAGCTCTGACATTGTTTGAGCCTGGTGCGTCATTCGTCATGAGGCCAGGCGTCGTCGTCAGTGGGACTGCAGGGATACGCCAAGCCTTGGCAGGTTTCATGGCGTTGAAGCCGACATTGACTATTGAAGCACAGCAGATCGTGCAGGCAGGCGATGTGGCGCAGTATTGCGCCAGGTGGAGCATACAGGGAGTCGATCCAACGGGAGCTGCTGTGCAACTCGGTGGCCGATCCTCCAGCATCTTGCGGCGTCAGTCCGATGGGTTGTGGCTCTTCTTGGTGGATAACCCGTGGGGGACGGACATTGTCGTATAGCTCATCCGAAGTGTGTGGTTGAACAAATCAGTCAAACTGAAAGGAGCCGTTATGAGGATCATTTATTACTTCATCGTTGTGGTGGGTTTGGTTGTTAGTCTGGTTGGAAGCGATGGTTCGTTTGCCTCGGCAAAGACTCTTGAAGCTGGGTACGCGAGTACGAGTTGGATAGGCAGCGGAGAGGTCCATGATCTCCCGGATGGGGGGCAGGTCATCAACGCCATCGTGAAAGGGGTGATGGTTGTCCGCCATTCGAACGGCGCGGTCGGTGGGATTGTTCATACGGCCCAGGTCGAATGTCCGATTCGCGTCACCCTCAATAAAACAAATGACCACAGAGTCTACTTCGGACTCTGCACGATTCTCGCCCATGAGGGGAAAGACGTGGGCTATGCCGAATGGAAATGCTCGGGAGGGCCTATGGAATGTGAAGGCGAGTTTACGTTTACAGGCGGGGCCGGTGGATTCAGCGGAATCTCAGGAGCAACTCCGTTTTTTAGCCGGATTGTCTTCGAGAAGCTGGAAGCAAGTAATGCTCGGGCCGTCGGGTACGCGTACTGGCCAAACCTCACGGTTGCATTGCCCTGAGGCGGCCTTACTTTGAGCACGGGATGATTGGCAACGAAGTAGCCGAGACGAGCTGTGGCTGTCTTCCGTGACAGCAGAGGCATAAGTGTTGATAGAGCCCACAGCAAAGAGAGGGGCAGAAGGTGCTGAAGATGACCGAACGCCGAGCGATAAGACAGGCCGTTCCTTCATGCGCCCTTGAAGAGAGGCTGGTGGATTCTTGGGTCGAACAGCTCCAAGGTGGACGGACCCGCTATCCCGACTTCCTGACAGCCAAACTGAACTTGTTTGACTCGGATTGGCGCTATTCAAAACGTGCTGCAATCAGTTAGTTTCAATGGTGAAGGGCGCTCGGCTGTGGTTGGCCGCTTGATGTGCTTGCTTGGGAACAGTTGGCGGTCGCAACTGATCCCGAACAAAGAAGCGGTGCTCATCATCTGATGCCCTGACAGTGTCAACCTCTTGAGCAGTCCTGGGGCGATGGTTCATACTTGTAAAAGTTATGGACCGATCGCCCATCTCTCCTTGTGAAACGCTGGCAGAGCGGTATCAAGCCCTGCTGGAAGTCGCGCAGGCTATCTCCGCTCATCGAGATCTCGACGCGCTCGTCCTGGAGCTTGCGCAGCGCCTGCCTCGGGTCGTCCAGGTCAACTATGTTGACCTTTCCCTGCATGACCCCATGAAGAAGGTGATGCGGTTGCACACCATTCAAGCCAATGTGCCGGCCGATCTTGTGGGCGGCCATGAAGTGGCGGTTGACGACTGCCCTGCGGGATTGGTTTGGCAAGGACAACAGCCTCTCCTCGTGCCAAATTTGGCCGACGAGCAGCGATGGCCCATGGTCATCGGCCACATGAAGGAAGATGGGACGGAATCATTCTGTTTCGTCCCGTTAACCACAGCACGAGGGCGGTTGGGCGCCATGGGGTTCTTGAGTTTGCAGAAAGAAGCCTATAGCGACAAAGACATAGAATTTCTTCAACAGGTGGCGCAGCAAGTGGCGGTTGCGGTGGAGAACGCATTGGCCTTCCATCAGATTGCCGAGCTCAAGGACAAGCTTGCGAAAGAGAAGCTCTATCTCGAGGAAGAGCTCCGAGCCGAGCACGGGTTTGACGATATCCTCGGCGACAGCCATGCCCTCAAGCAGGTACTCAAACAAGTGGAAGTCGTGGCTCCGACGGATTCGACCGTGTTGATCCAAGGAGAAACAGGCACCGGCAAGGAACTCATCGCTCGGGCCATTCATCGGCTGAGCGGGCGAGGCGAGCGCACGTTCGTCAAACTGAACTGTGCCGCCATTCCGACAGGGCTGCTGGAAAGCGAGCTGTTCGGACACGAACGAGGCGCGTTTACGGGAGCCATTTCGCAGAAGGCGGGACGATTCGAGCTGGCTGATAAAGGCACGATCTTTCTCGACGAAGTGGGAGAGATTCCGTTGGAGCTGCAATCCAAGCTGCTTCGCGTCCTGCAGGAACAGGAGTTTGAGCGGCTTGGTGGCACCAAGACCATGCGAGTCAACGTGCGCTTGATCGCCGCCACCAACAGGGATCTCAAGGCATTGGCGGAGAATAAAGAGTTTCGGAGCGACTTGTACTATCGGTTGAATGTCTTTCCCATCACGTTGCCTCCGCTGCGCGAACGCCGCGAAGATATTCCTGTCTTAGTTCGGTACTTCACCCAGCATTATGCCCTTCGCATGAAAAAGAACATCCAAACCGTTCCTACCCGGACGCTGGAGGTGCTCTCCCGCTATGCATGGCCCGGCAACATTCGTGAGCTGGAAAATCTGGTCGAACGGTCCGTCATTCTTTCGCAAGGAACGGATTTACAGGTGCCCGTCAGTGAGTTGCGGACAGAGAACCACGCGACGGTCTCTTCCATGACGTCGCTGGAGGAAGCCGAACGCGAGCAGATCCTGCATGCTCTCCAAGAATCCAGATGGGTGGTCGGCGGGCCGGGAGGCGCGGCGGCCCGCTTACGAATCAAGCGAACCACCCTTCAATCGAAGATGCAAAAATTCGGCATCACCCGTCCTCGTGAATAATCGCTCCCTTGCCGCTCGAGCGGTTCGCATGCCTATATCCTCCGATCGCTGAATCCGTCCCGTAACTATGGCCGTCTTCTCCGATCATCGCTGAGAAGGCCACTGTATCGCTTGTAACCTGCATTACCTAGGATAAATCCTAGTATGGATTGTATAGCGGATCAGGTTAAGGTCGGCCCGCCCGATACACGTATCGGCGCATTGAATCCACTGAAGGTACCTGTAACGAATGACCGGGTAAGCGCCGGGAGCCGTTCACCGGAGTTGCCAGACTAGCACGCTGTCCTTAAAGCATCGCTATCCAAAGGAAGGAGCCAACATGAGAGCTATGAAGTACGGGGTTTGTGTGATCGGGATCGCTCTATGCATAGGAAAATTGGGAGGTTCAGTGGCTGATGCCAAGACCGTTGAGGCAGGAGATTCCAGTTCCAGTTGGAGCGGAACCGGCGAGTTCTTGGAGCTGACACATGGAGAACAGGTCGTCAATGGAATGGTGAAAGGAGTGCTGATCTCCCGTCATAAAGACGGAGGCAAGATGATCGTCCATTCATCCAAACTGACTTGTCCGGTCCGTGTGAACCTCAACAGAACCAAAGATTATCAGGCGATGGAAGGCCTCTGCACGATCGTGGCGCATGAAGGCAAAGACGTCGGATATGGCCACTGGAAGTGCGCTGGAAATTTAAAAGAGTGTGAGGGCCAGTTCACGTTTACCGGTGGGTCTGGTGGATTCACTGGGATGTCAGGAACCACTCCTTTCCAAACAAGTATCATCTTTGAACTGCAGGAAGGGAAAAACGGTCAAGCGATTGGGTATGCGGTCTGGCCAAATTTAACCTACACCTTGCCTTAAAGTGTTCCATGATCCCGTGGCACGAGCCGATCGCTCGGCAGCGTGCCGCGGGATCGGCAGATCGCCCTACAATCCGTGAGCCCTGGCACCTTGTCCATCGAAGTATCACCCCTATCATTTCCACTGTTTGGATAGTGCCGGCTATTCAAGCTGATACTGGCCTATATGTTGCCACTTCAATGAATGTACCCTTAAACGAGGGAGGTCGATCATGGCGGCGGTGGGGTTATTGGCGAAACAACTTATTACAGACCGAGAAAACCAAGCCGATCCCATACGGTGCTCCAGATGCAGGGGACTTATGATCGTGGAAGGATCTTTTGATTCGACTGTCGGGGCAGCCCCTGTCGATTGTCTGGCAAGACGCTGTGTGCAATGCGGAGAAGTCGTCGATCCGGTTATTTTACAGAACCGCCGATCGCAGATTGAGAGTAATCCAACTCGAACCGTAAAGTGACAAGGTTGTAACGTGTTGAAGATCACTCCGCAGCGGGGGGCATCACCAAACTCACTTTTGCTCCTCCTGGAGGGACGATTGGCCGGCCCTTGGGTGAAAGAACTTGATGCGTATTGCCAGCAGATGTCTCGGGATGGCCGACAGTTCACGGTGATCGACTTGGTCGGTGTGACATTCGTCGATGCGGAGGGCAAGTCGCTCTTGGCGCGCCTATGGGGGCAAGGAGCGGAGCTTCGGGCATCCGGCTGTTTGACAAGGTGTCTCGTCGAAGAGATCACTAAAGGCGAGAAGTTCAATTCATCAACGAGGGGGCAAACAGGACTGATCGGCTTCGAGAGCAACGCAAGGTGAAACGTGCGATGTGGGCCCATCCCACGGTCGTAATGAAATGGCCAAGAGATGCCGCCTGTCTCGGACTTGCCGCCGTCTCATGTGTCTGGATACAATGCCGCATTTTGCCTGGCCATGGAAACGGCGATGAAGTTAGGATTAGACGCATGAGTTTTATGGGCATATATCTCTTCAGATCCTTCGCTCTATTGATGACATCAGCCGCGATCGCCGCGGTGCTTGGATGCAAAGATGACGTAGGGTCGGCTCCTTCACCGCCTCCGACCCCGCAGGTGGAAGTCGTGACGGCGGTCGCCCGCACCGTGCCGGATGAACCGGAATTCATCGGACAAGCGGAAGCGTCTCGTCCGGTTGAAATCCGCTCGCAAGTCACCGGTCTCCTGAAAGCGGTGTTGTTTTCGGAAGGACGAGAGGTGAAAAAGGGCGCCAAGCTTTATCAGATCGATCCGGTGCCGTTTGAAGCGGCTTACAAAAGCGCGCAGGCCAGGATCGCGGAAGCGGAAGCGCGCTTGGTTCAGGCCAAGCAGGATCTGGCTCGTGTGAAGCCGTTGCTTGCAGAACAGGCCGTCAGCCAAAAGGACGTGGATGACGCCATCGCCGAAGACCTTGCGGCCAAGGCCGCGGTGCAAAGGGCTCAGGCCGATTTCATCAAGGCCAAGTTCGATTTTGATAACACCACCATCGTCGCTCCAATCACCGGCCTCATCGAGCGAAGCCGGTATTACGAGGGACGGTTGGTTTCGGCTCAAACCGATTTGCTGACCATCATCCATCGTATTCATCCGATGTATGTGGTGGTCAATGTCCCGGAGACGTTTCTGCTCAAGCGACGTCAAGATGCCATCGCAGTGGGGCTTCAACATCCCGGCCTCACTCAGTTGAAAGGCATGGTCATCCTTGCCGACGGCAGCATCTATCCACATGAGGGCGTCCTTGATTTCACCGATGTCGGCCTGCGGACCGAAACAGGATCGAGGCGGGCTCGATTCGTCGTCCCCAATCCCGACGGAGTGCTGCTGCCGGGGCAATTTGTGAGGGTACGTTTCAAGGGAACGGTGAAAGACCATGCCCTGTTGGTGCCGCAGCGAGCGGTCCAACAGGGGCCGCAGGGTCCCATTGTATTTATCGTGGGTGAAGACGATAAGGTGGAAATTCGACCGGTCAAGGCGAGTAGTTGGCAAGAGCAGCAATGGATCATTGAGTCGGGTGTGCGGTCCGGGGAGCGGGTGATCGTCAGCGGCTTTCATACCATACGGCCAGGTGCGCCCGTTCACCCGATTCCCGTCGCCGTATCCCCGGACAATCTTGAGCAGAACAACGGAACCCCAAACGACGTGGCCGACCCCGCCGGAGACCGAACGCCCGAAGCCCCGAAGGACCAACAGTGAGCTCACGTTTCTTCATCGAGCGGCCGATCTTTGCCTCGGTCATCTCCATCGTCATCGTCGTCATCGGACTCGCGGCGCTCACTACCTTGCCGATCGCCCAGTTCCCTGACATCAGCCCGCCCGTCGTCCAGATCGAGGCCGACTATCCCGGCGCCAGCGCTGAAGTTGCGGCGGATTCAGTGGCGCGAACGATCGAAGTCCAGTTACCCGGCATCGACAACCTCCTGTACTACGATTCCACGAGCACGAACGACGGCCATATCAGCATCAGGCTGACGTTCGAGATCGGGACCAACGTGGATATCGCGCAGGTGCAGACCCAAAATCGCGTGAAGCTGGCCGAGCCGCAATTGCCCCCCGAAGTGGTGCGGCAGGGGATCAGCGTCTTGAAATTTTCTCCCGATCTCCTGGTGGTCGTGGCGATGAGTTCGACCGATCCGACTCAGGATTCGGTCTTTATCTCGAATTATGCCTTGCTGCGCGTCTTGGACAATCTCAAGCGGATCCGTGGCGTCGGACAGGCCGTCGTCTTCGGACAACAAAATTACTCGATGCGATTGATCTTGAATCCCGTGCGGATGGCCCAGCTGGGTGTGACGCCCACCGACATCGCCGGTATCGTTCGGGAACAAAACCGCGATTTCCCTGCCGGGCAAGTGGGTCGCGAGCCGGCTCCCATGGGAACGGAATTGACGATCCCCATCATGACGCAGGGACGATTGACGGAAGTAAGTGACTTCGAAAATCTGATCGTTCGGGCCATGCCGGACGGATCGCTGGTGCGTCTAAAGGACGTCGCGCGGGTCGAATTGGGTGCCCAATCGTACGTGATGCAGGGTCGATGGAACGGGAAGCCGAACGTCTTCCTCATCACCTTTCTGGCTCCCGGCGCCAACGCGCTCGAGACGGCCCAGCACATTCGCGCTGAAATGAGCGAACTTGCCAAGGCCTTTCCGCCGGGGCTGATGTACGACATTCCTTACGACACGACCAAGTTCATCGAGGTGTCGATCAAGGAAGTGCTCAAGACGCTCGCCGAGGCGATGACCCTCGTCATCCTCGTCGTGTATCTGTTCCTGCAGAGTTGGCGGGCCACCTTGATTCCCGCCACCGCCGTCCCGGTTTCACTCATCGGCACGTTCGCCGGTATGGAAGCCTTGGGATTTTCCATCAATACGCTCACGCTCTTCGGCATGGTGTTGGCCATCGGCATCGTGGTCGACGATGCCATCGTCGTCGTCGAGAATGTCGAGCGGCACATGAGGGAAGAATTCGTGTCGCCACGGGAAGCCGCGAGAAAGGCCATGGCGGAAGTCACCCGTCCGGTGATCGCGATCGTTCTCGTCTTGGTGTCGGTCTTCGTGCCGGTCGCGTTTCTCGGCGGAATCATCGGCGAGCTCTATAAACAATTCGCCATCACGATCGCCATGGCGGTGACGATCTCGGGACTGGTGGCTTTGACGCTCAGCCCCGCGTTGTCGGCCTTGGTGCTGAAGCCGGGCGGCGAACATCACGAGACGGGGTTTTTCGCGTGGTTCAACAAATTTTTCGACTGGACCAGGGAGCGCTATTCCAGAGCCGTGGATGTCGTCATCAAATGGCGGGCCGTGTCCTTCTCGGTGTTTGCGGTGATCGTGGTCGCGGCCTTGGGGCTCTTTCGCATGATTCCTCCCGCCTTCTTGCCGGACGAGGACCAAGGGTATTTCATCACCATCGTGCAGCTGCCCGACGGCGCGTCCAAGCAAAGGACCGATGAAGTCCTTCAGAAGATCGAACGGTATTTTCTCTCGGTCCCGGCCGTCCACTCGACCGATGCGATGTCCGGCATGAACTTCGTCTTCAATACGCGAGGGCCTAACTCCGCCACCATGTTCGTTCCGTTGCACCATTGGGACGAGCGCAAGCCGGGTGAACATGTTCAGGCTTTGGTCGGGGCGGCCTACGGAGAGTTTGCAAAAATTCCGGAGGCTTTGGTTCTCGCCTTCAACGCCCCGCCGATTCGCGGGATCGGCGCGACGGGCGGATTTTCGCTGCAGGTGCAGGATCCGAGCGGCGGAGATTTCCGGAAATTGGCCGCCGCCACCCAGGAATTCGTGGCGAAAGCCAAGGAGAATCCCGCCATCGCCGGGATCGGCTCCAATTTCCGCGTCACGGCGCCGCGATTGTTCGCCCGCGTGAATCGCGAAAGGGCGAAGGCGCTGGGGGTCCCGATTTCGGAAATCTTCGATACGATGCAGGCCTACTTCGGCAATTTCTATATCAACGACTTTCTCAAATTCGGTCGGGTTTATCGCGTTCAAACGGAGGCCGAAGCCGAGTTTCGCGCGAGCCCGGACGACATCGGGAACGTGTATGTGCGATCGCTGAGCCCGGCCGCCACGGCGCTCGGCGGCAGAAGCGCCACGCCCGGTATCGGCGGCACCGGTCTCGGGGGAATGATGATTCCGCTCGATACGGTGGTCGAGACCGAATTCACGAGCGGTCCCGACCCGGTAACCCACTTCAATGGGTTCAACACCGCCTGGGTGCTGGGAGCCGCGGCTCCCGGCTACAGTTCCGGTCAGGCGCTGGAGGCGCTGGAACGTACGGCGCAAGAGGTGTTGCTTCCCAAGGGCTACACCCTCGAATGGAGCGGCATTTCATATCAAGAGGCGAAAGTCGGCGGACAGTCGGGATTGGCGTTCGGATTCGGCCTGTTGATGGTTTTTCTGGTACTGGCGGCGCAGTTCGAGAGTTGGACCGTGCCGCTCGCCGTCATTCTCGCGGTGCCGTTCGGCGTGTTCGGCGCCATGTCCGCCGTGTGGTTGAGAGGAATGACGAACGACGTGTATTTCCAGATCGGCTTAGTCACGCTGATCGGGTTGGCGGCCAAAAATGCCATCTTGATCGTCGAATTCGCCAATCATCGACGAAGCGACGGCATGCCGCTCCAGCAGGCGGCAAAGGAAGCGGCGCGGTTGCGATTCCGAGCGATCATCATGACCTCCATGGCCTTCATAGGCGGCGTCTTGCCGTTGGCGATCGCCAGCGGAGCGGGAGCGGCCAGCCGTCAATCCATCGGAACCGGGGTCTTGGGGGGGATGCTGACGGCGACGTTTCTTGCGATCTTTTTTGTCCCGCTGTTCTTCGTCACAATACGGAGGATCAGTGAGCGATGGGCGCCGGTGAAACAACGGAGCGACTTACCGGAGGGGCCGCCTGAACGGGCTCGCCAAGAGTACGCCGGGACATTGGTGGACGGAGAGCATTGATCATGTTTGCTTCGACTTGCCGCAGCATATCTGTCCTGGTACTTGCCGCCGCCCTGGCCGCCTGTGCGGTGGGGCCGGACTATGCCCGGCCGCCGACGGACACCGAGGCTCGGTTCCGGATGGCGGAGGGGCCGGCCGATCTGCCCT
>FRDC01001704.1_pt1 | contig 148249 bp, 140 predicted proteins | sample 1106171 | NCBI WGS metagenome assembly FRDC01 (sample SAMEA3930566, study PRJEB13176) | freshwater metagenome | biome: Drinking water system; feature: drinking water; material: water | place: Singapore | collected 2014-12-20 | reverse complement strand
CCCGAAAAGCATACCCTTTGGTATGGTTGAGGGCTACGACGAACCAGTTTGCCATTCGTGCCTTGTCCTTCGGATAGGGTGAAATGACGCGATCTTTATGTCGCAAGCCTTTGAAAGTCAGACGACTTCCTGCAGGCTTGCTCCTCAACCTCGCGCCATGTCCCTCCCACCGTTTCGCCCAAATTAACGGGTCCTGACCCTAATCAGGGCTTGGGGTACGTCGATGAGCATTGAGGATCGACCGAATTGAGGATTAAAGCATATGAGTGAGCCAACTCCCGGACGGCGGCGCGAGCGCCAGCGCTTGTCACGGGCCCCTGCCCTCAGCTTTCCTCCGCTTCCACGGCTTGCCAACCCGTGGAGCCCGGTTGAAATTCTAAGCGCAGAGCAGCTCGAACGCATTCTCTCCGGCGCCTACACGATCCTCGAGGAATGCGGTCTTGAAATCCGCAGTCAGCGGGCACGCGACATCTATCGGCGGTGTGGCGCCATGGTCGATGACGACACGCAGATGGTGCGCCTCGGGCGCGATATCTGCGAGGCCTATCTGGCACATGCGCCCGAGACATTCGTTTTGCATTCGCGCAATCCCGATCGACATCTGCATGTCGGTGGCAATATCGTCAATTTCGGCCCGGTGAATGGTTCCCCGCATATCACCGATACACAGGGCGGGAGGCGTTACGGATCGCTTGACGACTTCAACAACATTCTGAAAATCACCCACGCGCTGGGGATCCTGCACTGGCAGGGCGGTGTCGTGGTGGAACCAGTCGATGTGCCGGTGCCGGTGCGCCATCTCGACATGTATCGCTCGCATATCGAATTGTCCGACATCGTCTGGGCGGCGCGCGGCGTTGGCCTGCCGCAGGCAACTGACGCCATCGCCATGGCTGCCATCGAACACGGCATCAGCGTCGATGAGCTGGCGCGGCGCCCGAGCCTCATGACGGTGACGAATGTCAACTCGCCACGACGGGTGGATGAGGAAATCCTCGACAACATCATGACGCTTGCCGAACATGGGCAGGCAGTGTGCATCACGCCCTTCACATTGATGGGAGCGATGGCGCCGGTCACTCTGGCGGGAGCATTGGTCCAGCACACGGCGGAATCGGTATGCATCCTGGTTCTGTGCCAGATGCTACGCAAAGGCGTACCAGTGATCCTCGGCGGCTTTACATCAAATGTCGACATGAAGACGGGCTCACCCGCCTTCGGCACGCCGGAATATGTGCGTGCAGTTTTGGCGATCGCGCAGATCGGCCGCCGGCTCAAAATTCCAGTGCGCTCCAGCGCGGTCAACGCTTCGCCAACAGTTGACGCACAGGCAACCTACGAAACCGCCTTCTCGCTATGGGCGTCGATCATGAGCCATTCCCATCTTATCAACCATGCGGCAGGCTGGCTCGAAGGCGGGCTGTCGGCTTCCTACGAAAAAATCATCGTCGATGCCGAATTGCTGCGTGGCTGGGCAGAGATTCTCAAACCGCTGGCGTTCGATGATGATGAACTGGCGCTTGATGCCATTCGCGAAGTGCCGGTTGGTGGCCATTTCTTCGGCACAGCCCATACTCTGGCGCGCTTTGAAAACGCCTTCTATCGCCCCCTTCTGTCCGACTGGTCGAATTACGAGAACTGGCAGGAAGCCGGCAGCAAGGACGCGACCCAGCGCGCCAGCGAGATATGGAAGAAAGTGCGTGACGCGTACCAGCCGCCACCGCTTGATCAGGCGGTGCGCGAAGAACTCGACGCCTATGTCACGAAACGCAAACAGGAACTCTCGGCGTGATCATAGCGCTTGGTGATCGGCAGTTTTCCTGTCGCGACATTCTATCGGTTGCGCAAAACGGCAATCAGCTGGCGCTCTCTGCGGGAAGCCGCGCGCGCATCAGCGCCGGGCGCGCGATCATCGAGCAGATGGCAGCCGGCAGCGAGCCGATCTATGGGGTCAACACAGGGTTGGGCGGCAATCTGCGCCACCGTATTCCAGCGGGCGACATCGAGGACTTCCAGACGCAGATCATTTTCGGCCGCATGATCGGTGTCGGACCAGCGCTCGACCCGGTGATCTGCCGCGCAATTCTCCTGTGCCGATTGATTGAATTGTCGAGCGGGGCGACCGGGGTATCTCTCGATACCATCCAGCTGCTGGTGGAGCTGTTCAATCGCGGGGTGACGCCGGTTATTCCCTCGCTTGGGTCCATCGGCGCCAGCGATATCGGCGTGCTCGCCCATCTGGCGGCAGTCGTCATCGGTCATGGCGAAGCCTGGTTTGACGGCGAGCGCATGACAGGCGGCGCGGCGCTCGCAGCTGCCGGCCTGCAACCGGCCAGATTACGCGAAAAGGACGGTATAGGCCTCATCAACCATGCGGCGGCAAGCGCGACGCTGGCCGCTTATGCGGTCTGCGCGTTGGAAGATGCCCTTCTGGCTGCAACCGCTGTCGCGGCCCTGTCCTATGAAGGGTATGCAGCCAATCCGGCCATTCTTGATCCCCGCCTTCATGCGGCGCGCCCGGCCGGCGGGCAGGAGGAAGCTGCGGCGATGATGCGGCGTGCGCTTGCCGGCAGCAGCATCCATGAACCGGGTAGCGCGCGTTATGTGCAAGATGCGTTGTCGTTTCGCCTGCTGGCGCCGACGCTGGGTGCGACGCTTGTCGCGCTGGCCACAGCGCGCCGCGAGAGCGAGATCGAGATCAATGGCGTTACCGTGACGCCAATGATTTTTATTAACGATCATGACATCCTGTCGAGCCCTAATTTTCATACGCCCGCGCTGTCGCTTGCCTTCGACACGCTGGCGATCTCCTTGACCCATTTTGCTTCCCTCAGCGCCTTTCGCCTGAGCAAGCTGATGACCGCTTCGTTCTCCGGCCTGCCACAATATCTCTCGCCGGTTGGAGGAGGGTCGGCGGGCTATGTGTCGCTGCAAAAAACGACGAGCGCGCTTTATTGCGATATCCGCTCCTGCGCCATGCCGGTCAGCCTCGATGCCTTGCCGGTCTCTGATACGGTGGAAGATGTCGCCTCTTACGCGATGCAGGCGATTGTCAAATTGCAGCGACAATTAGCGCGCTTCTGCTATCTGAGCGCCATCGAAGCGCTGGCAGCGGCACAGGCTGTCGACCTGCGCGCCCCGCCCAGGCTGGGGGCTGCCACGTCCTGCCTCCATCAGGCGATCCGTCATGTCGTCCCGCCACTTCAGGCAGATCGCCCGCCAGGGGCTGACGTTGAGGTCGTGGTGAAATGCCTTTCCGATCCGGTGCTGTTGGCGCGCTTGCGCGCCATCATCATGGCGCAGGGAGGGCTGACCTAATAAGACGCGCCCGGCAGGAGCGATTTCGCGACCGTCCGGCCTATAAAATGCCTTGCGGTTAAACGGTATTTGCGTTTCGATTACTGCCAAGCCTGATCTGAATTTATTGTTCGACAGCAGCAATTCTCACTTCTGAATCACAAAGGAGCCCTGACATGAGCTTGAAGATCAATCGCCGTGATATTCTCGCCGGAACGGCCGCCTTCGGCCTTGCCGGGCTGGCATCCGCCCCCGAGCGCGGGCTTGCCCAGGATGCGCCGCGCCGCAATATCGCTGTGCGCGTCGAACGCGATCCCGAGGTGATCGACCCGATCGAGCGCAAGGGTCCGCATGATGGCAATATCTGCCGCGTCGTGTTCCAGAATCTCGTGCGCAACAAGCCCAATAGTGCAGAGCTGGACAATGATGCAGCCGAGGAGATCAAGCAGACGTCGCCGACCATGGTCGATTTCAAGCTGAAGCCGGGCCAGATGTTCACCGATGGCTTTGGCGAAATGAGTGCGGAGGACGTCAAATTTTCGTTTGAACGGATCGGCATCGCCAAGGAAGGCGCCAAGCCATCCACCTACCGGGGCGACTGGACCAATCTGGAGCGGGTTGAGGTTACCGGCCAGTATACGGGCCGCATCGTTCTGTCGAAGCCGAATGCCGCGCTGTTCCAGATTGCGATCGGTGATATATCAGGTGCGATCGTGTCGAAGAAGGCGGTCGAGGCGCGGGGCGGCGAATTCTCAGCCAAGCCGGTTGGGTCCGGCCCCTTCGTCCTTGCCAGTCTCGAGCGCCAGCGCGGCGCCGTGCTGAAGGCAAGCCCCACCTATAAGGGGCCGAAACCGGCATTTGACGAGATCGCCGTGCGCTTCATACCCGACAACAAGGCGACCGAACTGGCGCTGCGTTCCGGCGAGCTTGATTTTGCGGTCGTACCACCACCGACCGCCGAGGCCCTCAAGGGAGCGGCTGGCGTGACGATCTCGCCGCAGCCCGGCCTCCAATATATCTGGTTGGGGCTCAACGTCGAAAAGGGGCCGCTCGCCGATCTGCGCGTGCGCCAGGCTATCCGCCTCGGCCTTGATGTCGATCAGATGCTGCTTGCCGGCTATAATGGCGTCGTGCCGCGGCTCAACGCGCTCATTCCAGCCCCCATTCTCGGCAACTGGAAGGACGCGCCGCTCTACAAGCGCAATGTCGAGGAAGCGCGCAAGCTTCTGAAGGAGAGCGGGCAGAGCAATATCAAGCTGAAGCTGCTGGTTCTCAACCAGCCGGCCTTCCAGAACATGGCGCTCGTCGCCCGCGCCCTGCTGCAGGAGATCGGCATCACGGTCGAGGTTGATGCGCGTGATGGTGGAACGTTCTGGACGGCTGGAAAAGGTGATGCCGGCAAGGACATCGAAATGTATATGACAGTCTTCAACGGCAAGCTTGATCCAAACTTCCTGACGCAGTGGTTTGTCACCAGCCAGATCGGCAACTGGAACTGGCAGCGTTTTGCCAATCCCACTTTCGACATGCTGGTCAATGAGGCTGCCGGCGAGCTCGACCCGGTCAAGCGAGCCGCGCTCATCATTGCCGCACAGAAGGAAATGGACAAATCCGCTGCCTTCGTCTGGCTCACGAATAACGCGGCGCTGGTGGCGCATCGCTCGTGGCTCAAGCCCGCTTCCATACCGGGCTGGCTTGATTGGCAATACGCCAATTTCGCCGCCGGCAGCGCCTGATCCTCGATCCAAGCGCGGCATTGGGCATGGGTATCACAGCAGAGACGGCGCGCTATCTGGCGAGCCGTCTCGTGACGTCCATCATCATCGTGTTTGGTGCGATGCTGTTGTTGTTCACGCTGTCAGCGCTCGTGCCCGGCGATCCGGCAGTGACGCTGCTCGGACCCCAGGCGACCCCTGAACTTGCTGCCCATTTCATCAGGGAAATGGGGCTCGACCAACCCCTCCACATCCGCCTGTGGCGCTTTTTCTCCAATGTGCTTACCGGCAACCTCGGTCAGGACGTTTTGTCGGGTCGTTATGTGACCGGTATGGTGGGTGCGGTGCTGCCTTCAACCATCATACTGACGTTTATGGCAATTTTTCTTGCCGTGCTGTTCGGCGTGCCGCTGGGATGTTTTGCTGCCACGCATCGCGGCAGTTTTTTTGATCATGTGCTGGCGATCCTCTCGGTCACGTTCATCGCCATTCCTTCGTTTGTGGTGGCGATTTTTCTCCTGCTGGTTTTCGCCATCTGGCTGGACTGGCTGCCGGTGCTGGGCACCAGCGGCACGGGTTCGTTTGCCGATGAGGCAAAGCGCATGATCCTGCCGACCATTGCGCTGGCTATCGGCTGGATCGGTTTCATCGCCCGCCTTGTGCGGTCATCCATGCTGGAAATTCTCGGAGAAAACCATATCCGCACCATGCGCGCCTATGGCCTGCCGGAGCGTCTTATCGTCTACAAATACGCGTTGAAGAACGCCTGCATTCCGATCATCGCCATTCTCGGACTGGGCATCGGGCGCCTTCTTGGCGGGGCGGTTCTGGTCGAGATCGTCTTCTCACGGCCGGGCCTCGGACGCCTCGTCTATGATGCGATCGCAGCGCGCAACTATCCCGTGCTGCAAGGCTCGGTGCTTGTGGTGGTGCTGCTGTTTGTGGTCACCAACCTGCTTGTCGATCTGTCTTATTCGGCAATCGACCCGCGCATTCGCCGCCGCGCCGAGCGTGAAGGCATGCCCAAATGATCGTGTTGCGCGCAACGTGGAAGATCCTCACGCAGGTTGCCCGCAGTTTCGGTGGCGGGCTTGGATTGATAATCGTGCTGACCGTGCTGTGCAGCGCGGTTTTTGCGCCGCTCATTGCCACGCACGACCCTGATCGCATCGACGTCCTGCATCGCTTTGCGGCGCCGACGCTTGAGCACATCATGGGCACCGATCATCTGGGCCGCGACATGTTCTCGCGCCTCGTTCATGGCTCGACCGTGGCGATGACGGTTGCGCTCTGCGCCATCCTCTTCGCGCTCACAAGCGGTACGATCCTGGGTATCGTCGCTGCCTTCCTGTCGACACGGGCCGAGCGCCCCATTCTGGTCTTGTTCGACGTCATCTCATCCTTTCCCAGCCTCGTCCTGGCACTCGCTATCGTTGGCGTGTTCGGCGCATCGACCAGCCTGGTCATTGTTGTTGTGGGCATCACTCTGCTGCCGCATTTCGGACGCGTGGCGCGCGCGCAGGTGCTGACATTGAAGAATGCGCCCTTTCTCGAAGCGGAGCGACTGCTGGGGGCATCGACGATGCGGATCATCTTCGTCCATCTGCTGCCAAATATCGCCGGGCCATTGGTGGTGCTGGCGTCGATGGATATTCCGCTGGTGATCACGATCGAGGCAGGGTTGTCGTTCCTTGGCCTCGGCGTCAGGCCACCACTGGCAAGCTGGGGCACGCTCATCCAGGACGGCTACCAATTTCTCTCCCAGAGCGCCGTTCCGGTGACGGTGGCCAGCGTCGCTCTTGGCGTCGCGACACTCGGCTTCACGCTTTTTGGCGAAGCGTTGCGCGATGCGGTTGATCCCCGGCTGGCACGGGCGCATTGAGATGACCCTGTCGCCGCTGATGCAGATTGAAAATCTGTCGGTTGATGCGGCGACCGAGCGCGGGACGGCGCATCTGCTGCACCATGTCAGCCTCGATATTGCGCGCGGACGCATCCTTGGAGTTGTGGGCGAATCGGGGTCGGGCAAGTCAACACTCGCCTCGTGTCTGCTGCGGCTGTTGCCCTCTAACGTCACGCGGGTCGAGGGGCGCCTGATCTTCGACGGCGTCGACCTCATGACGCTTGATGCTGACGCCATGAATGCCTATCGCGGCCGGCGGATCGCCATGATCTTCCAGGACCCGATGACGGCACTCAATCCGCTCTTTACCATCGGCACGCACCTCATCGACGTGCTGCGCCGCCGCGATTCCGGGATTGACCGCGAACTGGCGCTGGCGACGGCGGAAGCCATGCTGACGACGGTTGGCGTACCTGATGCCAGGCTCAGGCTTGGCGCCTATCCGCATCAATTGTCAGGAGGCATGCGCCAAAGGGTGATGATTGCCATGGCGCTGCTGGTGGAGCCTGACCTTCTGCTTGCCGACGAGCCAACGACGGCACTTGATGCCACGATTGAAGCGCAAATCGTGCAACTTTTCGATGAGCTGAGACAGCGCTTTTCCGGCTCGATTGTGTTTATTTCGCATCATCTCGGCCTGGTCGCCGAGTTGTGCGATGATCTGTGCGTCATGTATGGCGGCACCGTGGTTGAAACCGGCCCGGTGGCGGATGTGGTCGCCGATCCGCGTCATCCCTACACGAAGGCGCTGCTGGCCTGCGAAATCGATCCGGATGGCGACGGCAAGCTGCTGTCGATCAGAGGCGATGTGCCTGATCCGGTCAATGAGGGCGGCCAATGTGTTTTCGCGCCGCGTTGTGGCCATGTGATCGCCGGGTGTGTGAGCAACGAGCCGCCGTTGCAGGCGATCGGCGAGGTGCGCCGCGCAGCCTGCATTCGCGCCCATGAGATACTGCCATGACCAAGCAACCGCTCATCGCCATGACAGGTATCAGTGTTGTCTACGAAGGTGGCGTGCGGGCGTTGGACGACGTGACGCTGGAGATCGCAAGAGGTTCGGTCGTTGGCCTTGTGGGTGAATCGGGCTCTGGCAAGACCACCTGCTGCCGCGTGCTGACCAATCTCGTCGAACCGACCTGCGGCACTGTGGCGATCGACGGCGTGCCTCTTGCCGAAATAATCGGGCGTGGGGATCTGGCATTTCGCCGCCGCATCCAGATGCTGCTCCAGGACGCTGTCGCCTCGCTCAGCCCCCGCCTCTCGGTCAGCGCGCTGGTTGAAGAGCCGCTGCGCATCCATGGCGAACCGGTCGCCGAGGGACGCGTACGTATCAGCGAATTATTCCGCCGCCTTGGCCTGCCGGCTGATATCGGCAGCAAATACCCGCACCAGATTTCCGGCGGACAGGCGCGGCGCGTGGCGATTGCCCGGGCACTCGTGCTGCGCCCCGAGGTCATCATCGCTGACGAGCCAACGGCTGGTCTCGACGTTTCGGTTCAGGGTGATCTCCTCAATCTGCTGCAGGAGCTGCGCAGCGAGTTTTCCCTGACGTTTCTTATCGTCAGCCATAATCTGTCGGTCGTCAGGCGCATTACCGAGCGAACGGCGGTGATGTATCTGGGCCAGATCATCGAGGAAGCGCCGACGCCGCAGCTTTTTAAGGCGCCGGCCCATCCTTACACAGCAGCGCTTCTGTCAACCAATCCCTCGCTTGATCCGGGCCGGCGCCGGGCGCGCATCGTGCTGAAAGGCGAGATACCTTCCGTCGTCAATCCGCCATCGGGCTGTCGCTTCCATACGCGTTGCGCTCATGTGCAGGAGCGCTGCCGAACGAACGTACCGCAATTGCGCCCTGCTGGCGAAGGTCGGCAGGTGCGCTGTCATTTCCCGCTCGCGGGGACGGCATGAGGATCACCGGCATCCGCGCAACGCCGGTCAATCTGCCGCTCGAAGCGCCGTATCTGTGGTCGTACGGCTCGCTTGCCGGTTTTTCCAAGACCATCGTCGAGGTTGAAACCAGCGACGGACTGATCGGGCTGGGCGAGGCCCCCTCGCCTGCTGCGGCCCACCTCATCGAAACCTCGTTAGCGCCGCGCCTCATCGGCCGCGACCCTTTCGATGGTCAGGGCGCGGAGGAAGTCTGCGTGCCGGGCTGGCGCGGGCTTGGAACCGACGTCGATTTCGGGCTGGTGCGGGCATTTGCGTCGATCGACATCGCGCTATGGGATATCCGTGGGAAAGCCTGGGGACAACCTGTGTACAAATTGCTTGGCGGCGCGCATCGCACGGCCATTCCGTTCACGGATTACTTTTCATTCCGCGAGCAGGGCGAGACCGCCGGTGGCGAGCGCACCATCGAGGCGGTTGTCGATTACTGCCTGCGACTGAAGGCGGAGCACGGCACGACGATGTTCGAGGGCAAATTCTCGGACAGCCCTCCGGCTGTGTCGATCCGGCTGCTTGAAGCGCTGCGCCAGGCGCTGGGGCCCGAGGCGTTACTCAGGATTGATTCCAACAAGGCCTATTCCCTGACCGAGGCGCGGCGGATCGCCAGCGCGATTGCGCCGCTTGATATCCGCTGCTGGGAGGATCCGGTTGGCAGTTTTGAGGAGATGGCGGCATTGCGTCGTCACTGCTCCATCCCCTTTTCAGTGCATACGCCTGATCTGCGCCGTGCGGTCGCGCTTGGCGTGCCTGATGTCATGTGTACCGACATCTGCGTTCATGGCGGCATAGGTCGCACGCAGCGCTTTATCGCTGCTTGCGAAGCAATGGGTGTCGATTTCTGGTTTTATTCAGGCGATTCAGGAATCGCCAGTGCCGCCTATATGCATCTGGCAGCGGCGACCCCTCATATCCGCGAGCCAAGCCAGTCCCTGTTTCGCCAGCAGCCCGTCGACGTCATCAACGAAGGACCCTTCACGCCGCACCATAATTGTGTCGAGGTGCCGCACGGACCAGGCCTCGGTGTGACGTTGGCACCCGACAAACTCGCCTATTGCCACCGGCATTTTGTTGAAAATGGTGCTTTTGACAAATTCCACGATCCCGACCGCCCCGGCATGCTCAGACGCCTGCCACTTATGTGAAGCCTGAAAGGTTGAGTTATGGACGAATACAAAGCGATGCCACCGCTCTACATCACCTATTTCAACCGCTTCGATGTCGAGGCACTGGGCATGACGGATGACGATGTTCTGACGGCAATCGAGGGCCAGCTTCGTGTGCAAGGCAAGGGCGAGGCGGTGATAGAACCCCGCATGCATCTGGAGCCCGGCGTGGCGCGCGGCCATTTCAACGTGCTGCGTGGTTCGCTCGGCGGCGAGGTCAATGCGGCTGGCGTCAAGGTCGTTTCGGATTTTTACGACAACTACCTCCACAACCTGCCATCAGAGCTGGCAATGCTGATGCTCTTTGATCGCCATAAGGGTGTGCCGACAGCAATCATCGATGCCTCCGCCATCACCGACATGCGCACCGGCGCCATCACCGCGCTTGGCGCCAAGCATCTGGCACGCAAAAATTCCAAAATCCTTGGCCATATCGGCGCGCGCGGAACCGCCTACTGGAATGTGCGGTTGATGGACAAGCTGTTTGATTTTGATGAAATTCGCGTTCACTCGCGGCGCAAGGAGAGCCGCGATGCCTTTGGCGAGCGGCTGTCACGCGATCTGAAGAAGAAGATCGTTGTCACTGACGACTGGGAATCATGCGTGCGTGGCGCCGACATCGTTGTCGAAGCCTCGCGCCTCGTCGAGCCGGAGCCTCTTCTCAAGACGGAATGGATCAAAAAAGGCGCTCTGGTGATGCCTTACGGCACGATGAGCGCGGTTGAATTATCGCTTGCCGATATTGCCGACAAATTCCTCATGGATGATTTCGGCCAGGCTCGTGCCGGCCGCTTCGGGGCACTGCGCCCCCATTTCGAAGCGGGGAAGCTCAATGAATCGCGCTACCACGCTGAACTCGGACAGGTGGTCGCAGGGCTGAAACCCGGTCGTGAGAGCGATGACGAAACCATCCTTTTCTGGCATCGCGGTCTCTCTTTGTCCGATATCGCGCTCGGCCACGCCATGCTTGAAAAAGGTAAGACGCTCGGTATCGGCCAGAGGCTGCGCTACGCGTGAGCGCCCTTGTTGCCAATGCGCGCATGTATGCGGTCACGCCGCGAATTGAACAGGCGTGGCAGGCGCTGCTCGAGAACATCGCCAGCGATGCGGGGGTGAGTTTGACCTATCTCCCCTACCCGGCGCCGCAACCGCTGGAGGTATTATGGCAGCGCGACGATCTCGGCTGCGCCTTCATGTGCGGCTTTCCGATTGCACTTGAAATTGCGGCGGTAACACCGCTCGCAAGCCCAATACCGGTGATGCCATGGGCGCAGGGGCGCGCCGTCTACCGGAGCGATTTTATCGTTCGTGCCGATTCAGCCATCGCCAGGTTTGAAGAGAGCTTTGGCAAGCGGGCGGGCTGGACGGTCGCGCATTCACATTCCGGTTTCAACGCCTTCCGCCATCATCTCCTGGCCTATCGCACGCCCGGACGCCCGACGCTCTATGGCGCGATGAGCGGTGAGTTGGTGACCGCGCGACGCGTTCTTGATGAGGTGACAGCCGGCACCATCGACATCGGTCCGCTTGATGCCTACTGGCACCATTTGCTGCGCCGCGAACGCCCGGAGCTGTTCACCAATATCCGTGTCGTTGCCTCCAGTGATCTCGCGCCCATGCCGGCCTTTGTCGCCGGGCCGCAGGCAAGTGGGCGAGACATCGAAGCGTTGCGTGCCGCTTTTCTCTCTGCATCCTCACAGCCGTGGTTTTCATCACTCGCAGACGACCTTCAACTCGAAGGATTTGCTGCGGTTGATCATACGAGCTTCGCGCTGACATTGCGCTGGCACGAGGAAGCGCTTGCTGCCGGGTATCGTTTTCCCGCCTGAACTCTACTTCATACTGTCATGAGCGCTTATCGATGGCGCCAAGGGCTTGCGTCGGGTTTCCTTTTTCATGCTAGCATGACGGCAAGTTCCGCAGCTGACGGAACACGAGCAGGAAGCGCATGAACGAGGTTGTTGCCGAGCGGCTTGGATCGGGTGTCGCGGCGTTATCAGCGATCGGGGTTCGCGATCTTGATGTGTGTTTTGGTAGCGACCAGCCTGTGGTGGCGCTCGACAAAATCACGTTTGACGTTGCTGACGGCGAATTCCTGGCGGTCGTCGGGCCCTCGGGTTGCGGGAAATCAACACTTCTCAAAGTGCTGGCCGGGCTGCTGGCGCCAACTGCCGGCCATGTATCGCTGCGTGGCGAGGTGGTATCCCGCCCGCGCCGCGATATCGGCGTTGTCTTCCAGTCGCCGGTGCTCTTTCCCTGGCGCAGTGTCATGGAAAACGCCCTTTTGCCAGCTGACGTGATTGGCCTTACCGGTCCGGCGATCACGTCCCGCACCCAGGCGCTTCTGAACCTCGTCGGCCTTGCCGGCTTCGAGAAACGGTATCCGCGCGAATTGTCGGGTGGCATGCAGCAGCGTGTGGGCATCGTCCGCGCACTCGTCCATAATCCGTCGGTCCTGCTGATGGATGAGCCCTTCGGCGCGCTTGACGCGCTGACGCGTGAAATCATGAACCGTGAGCTGCAACGTATCTGGCTCGAAGAGCGCAAGACGGTGCTCTTCATCACTCATTCGATCGCAGAAGCAGTTTACCTCGCCGACCGCGTTCTGGTGATGACACCGCGTCCGGGGCGCGTCGCGCTTGAGGTCAGGGTCGATTTTCCGCGCCCACGGCCCCTCTCGGTTGTGAACACCAAGGAATTCGGCGCGCATGTTGCCCGCATCCGTGACGTGCTTGATGCCAGCGGAGGGATCGAATGACGAAGGGGCTGACCGGCTGGAGTTTAAGGCTGGCGTTGATCGCGGCGCTCCTGCTCGTCTGGGAGGCGCTGACCGTTCTTCTCAAAGTACCAAGTTTCATCCTGCCGGCGCCAAGCCAGATATTTATTGCCCTTTATCGCGGCCTCAGCACCGGTATCTACGCCGAGCACATCCTTGTCACCTTATGGGAGACGTTGCTGGGTTTTGCGCTCGGTGCCACTCTGGCACTGGTGCTGGGAACCGCGCTCGCACTCAGTCGGCGGGTCGAGTATTTCGTCTATCCGCTCATCGTCATGTTCCAGGCGATGCCGAAAGTAGCGCTGGCGCCGATGATCGTGGTGTGGTTCGGGCTTGGTCTCACCTCGAAAGTCGTGAGCGCGGCACTTGTGGCCTTTTTTCCGCTGATGGTGAATACGGTAGTCGGCTTGCGCTCGGTTGATGAAGACCGGATCAATCTCATGCGTTCGCTGGCCGCCTCGCACCGCCAGATCTTCACCATGCTGCTGTTGCCCAACGCGCTGCCATATATTTTTGCGGGGCTGGAGGTGGCGATGGTGTTTGCGCTCATCGGGGCGATCGTCGCCGAGTTCATCGGTGCGCAAGCGGGGCTCGGCATGCTGATCCAGAGCATGAATTCGACGCTTGATGTCGCCGGGCAATTCTCGATCCTGCTCATTCTCTCGCTCATCGGCGTCAGTCTCAATTCTTGCGTTGTGGCGGTCAGGCGCCGCGTCTTGTTTTGGGATCGGCCACGCGATCTGCTGGCGCCCTCATCCACCAGTTCAGGGAGGACGACATGATACGATTTCTTATCCTCGTCATAGGCATTGTGTGGGCGTTTGCAGCGCCGGCGCAGGCACAGACAACCGTCAAGGTCGGCTTTTGCGCCCGCACTGTCAGCGCTGCCGCGGCGCCGTTCGCCATTGCCACCAAATTTGGCTGGTTTGCGGAAAAAGGCATCAAGGTCGAACTGGTGCCGCTGCCTGGATCAACCGATTGCGTCAAGCTGGTGGCGACCGGTGAAATCCCCTATTCGATACCCTCCATCGAACCCGTCGCGATCATCCGCGCTTTGGGCGTCAAGGTCGTTAATTTCTACACCGCCTACCAGGGCAACATCTACGGCATGGCGGTGCCCGCCGACAGCCCGATCAAAACGCTCGATGACCTGAAGGGCAAAACGATCGGCGTCACCTCGATGGCCTCTGGTGGCGTGCTGACGGCACGCGCCCTTGTCGCCAATCGTGGCCTCGACCCGGCGAAAGATGTGCGGATCGTGGTCGCTGGCGAAGGGGCGCAGACTGCGGCTCTGCTGCGCACCAACCAGATCGACGCCATTTCGCAGTTCGATACGCAGTATACGCTGGTTGAGAACGCAGGCGCGGCGCTGCGCTATCTTGATGTTGGCGAACTTGCAAGCTACCCGTCCAACGGTTTTGTTGCGACCGAGGAAGTGTTGACCAAACGCCGTGGCGATGCGGTCGCACTCGGTCAGGGCTATGCCAAGGGGACGATCTTTGCCATGGCCAATCCGGAAGCAGCGATCCGCATCCTCTACGAGGTCTATCCCTTCACCCGCGCCACCGGCAAGGACGAGGCGACGGCGATTGCCGATGACATCAAGACGCTGAACGCACGCGCCAAGAACTGGCGGCTTGAAGCCGGCCGGGTCAGCAAATGGGGCGAGAACAACGTCGCCAACTATCAGGCCTATCTCGATTTCCTGCTGCAGTGGAACGTGCTTAAGGAGAAGGCGAACGCAAGCGAGCTGGTATCCAACGAGTTGATCGCCGACATCAACGCCTTTGATCAAGCAGCGATCGCAGCGCAGGCGAAGGCCTACAAATAGGCGCTATTTCACCGCCGCGCTTTTGGGGCGGAAAGCCACCACCACCGCCGGGTCGGTTTCGATGAACGGACCACCGATCAGGTCGATGCAATAGGGGATCGCCGGCAGCACCGCTGACAGGCATTCGCCGATCGCCTTCGGCTGGCCCGGCAGGTTGACGATCAGACATGTGCCGCGAATGCCCGCCGTCTGGCGCGACAGGATGGCGGTCGGCACGTATTTGAGGCTGACGGCGCGCATGAGTTCGCCAAAGCCCGGCATCATCTTGTCGCACACGGCTTCTGTTGCTTCTGGCGTGACATCGCGCGGCGACGGCCCGGTTCCGCCCGTGGTGATGACAAGGGCGCAGCCCTCATCATCGGCCAGCATGCGCAATGCCTGCTCGATCAGACCCTGCTCGTCGGCAACGATCCGGCGCATCGGCTCCCAGGGCGAGGCAAGCGCGCGCTTCAGCTCTGCCTCGATAGCCGGGCCGCCGCGATCCTCGTAGATGCCTTGCGAGGCGCGGTCGGAGATCGTGAGAATGCCGATCCGGGCGGTCTTCAATTCAGGCATGATCGGGCTCCTGCCAGGGTGCAATGTCGCCACGTGCCCACCCCTCGCGCACGGCTGCGGCGTAATCCTGCAAACCGCCAGCAGCGATGGCCTGACGCGCTCCCGCCATCAGTTCCTGATAATAACTAAGATTGATGGCCGAGAGCAGCATGGCGCCCAGAAATTCGCCGCAGCGTACGAGATGGTGAAGATAGGCGCGTGAATAATCGCGCGCGGCCGGGCAAGCAGCGTGTTCATCCAGCGGGCGCGGGTCGTCGTGGTGGCGCGCATTGCGCAGGTTGATCTTGCCAAACCGCGTGAAGACCTGCCCATGGCGACCAGAACGTGTGGGCATCACACAATCGAACTGGTCGACACCCAGGGCTATCGCCTTTAGCAGATCATCGGGCGTGCCAACGCCCATCAGATAGCGAGGTGACGTTAACGGCAGATGCGGCACGCTGGCAGCGATCATGTCGAGCATCACCGCCTGCGGTTCGCCGACAGCCAGACCACCAATGCCATACCCTTCAAAACCGATATCGACGAGCGCACGCGCGCTCTCAGCCCGCAAAGCAGGCTGATCACCGCCCTGAACGATGCCATATTGCGCATAGCCCTCAGTGTGGCGGCCGCTTGCGAGAAACGCGCGGCGTGCGCGTTCGCCCCAACGCATCGACAGGCGCATTGCGCGCTCAACGTCTGCCGGTGTGGCCGGCAGTTTGACGCATTCATCGAGTTGCATCTGGATGTCAGCACCGAGCAGGTTCTGGATATCAACCGCGCGCTCGGGCGTCAGCTGATGGGCCGAACCGTCGATATGGCTGCGAAACGTCACGCCGCTTTCATTCAATGTACGCAGGCCGGCCAGCGACATCACCTGGAAGCCGCCGGAATCGGTCAGGATAGAGTGCGGCCAGTTCATGAAAGAATGGAGACCACTGAGCCTGGCGACGCGCTCAGGCCCTGGACGCAGCATCATGTGATAGGTGTTGACCAGAAGGATATCGGCTCCGCTCTCGCGCACTTCGTGCGGATGCATGCTCTTCACGGTAGCCGCTGTGCCAACCGGCATGAAGGCTGGTGTGCGGATGACACCGTGCGGTGTGGTGATCTCGCCCGTGCGAGCCGCGCCATCGAGCGCCTTGAGCGCAAATGAAAAGCGGGGCATGGCGTCAGCCCTCCGGCAGCAGCAGGCAGGCATCGCCATAGGAAAAAAAGCGATAGCCTGTGGCAATGGCGTGGGCATAAGCCTGACGCATGACATCATAGCCGGCAAAGGCACACACCAGCATGAAGAGGGTCGAGCGCGGAAGATGGAAATTGGTCATTAGCCCGTCGACAGCCGCAAAGCGATAACCGGGTGTCATGAAGATGTCCGTTTCACCACGAAAAGCGTTGACTGAACCTGATGGGCGTGCCGCGCTTTCGAGCAGGCGGGCTGCCGTGGTGCCAACCGCAATCAGTCTGCCGCCCCCTGCCCGCCGTGCTGCGAGGCGGGCAGCGGTCGCACTGTCGATTTCACCCCATTCGGCGTGCATGCGATGGTCAGCGATCGCCGCGCTTTTGACCGGCAGAAAGGTACCGCCACCGACATGCAAGGTGACGCGTTCGAGCCCGATCTCGTGTACTGCAAGGCGCGTCATCATCTTCTCGGTCAGATGAAGCCCGGCCGTCGGCGCCGCGACCGAGCCATCGCGGCTAGCATATATCGTCTGATAATCGGAGCGATCACGCTGGTCAGCGGCTCGGCGCGAGGCAATATAGGGTGGCAACGGCATATCGCCGACAGCCGCAACCGCTTGGTCGAGCGCCACGCCGGCGCGATCAAATTCCAGCAAAACCTCCCCACCTTCACCCTTTTCACACAGCCTTGCCATGACGGTGAGTTTTTCGTCGGCAGAAGAAAACACAAGCATGTCGTCAACCGCCAGCCGGCGTCCGGGTTTTGCAAAGGCCCACCAGGCATCCCCGCGTGTGCGCCGGTGCAACGTGACATTGAGCGCAACGCGCGCCTCGCCACGCTGACGATACCCTTTGAGCGCGCAGGGTATGACCCGCGTATCGTTGACAATCAGCGCATCGCCACCGCGCAAATAGAGCGGCAAGTCGGCAATGGTTGTTTCGGCGATGATGCCGCGATGTCGCTTGATCACCAGCAGGCGGGCGCATTCGCGCGGCACCGCCGGGCGCAGGGCTATGCGCTCTGCTGGCAACTCGAAATCAAAATCATCGGTCTGCATTGCCGCTTGCCGGCCACGCAAGTCTGCCGGCTGCCGCCGTCAGGCCTCGGCACCTACACGCATCGTGACGATCTTGTCCGGGTTCTTCGGCGGTTCGCCCTTGGCAAGCGCGTCAATGACGTCCATGCCCTCGGTCACCTGACCCCAGGCGGTATACTGGCGGTCAAGGAAGGTCGCATCGTCGAAGACGATAAAGAACTGCGAATTTGCCGAATGCGGGGCATTGCTGCGTGCCATGGAGCAGACGCCGCGCACATGCGGCTCGGCGTTGAACTCCGCCTTGAGATCGGGAAGGTCCGACCCGCCCGTGCCGCGGCCATCAGGACAGCCGGTCTGTGCCATGAAGCCGGCAATCACGCGATGAAAAATGATCCCGTCATAAAATCCCTGCCGCGCCAGTGTCTTCATGCGCTCGACATGGTTAGGCGCCAGGTCGGGGCGCAGGGCAATGGTTACCCGGCCTTTTGTGGTTTCCATGACGAGGGTATTTTCAGTGTCGAGCGCCACGCTGGTGATTCCTGTTCGTTGGTGTCGTGAACAAAACGCAGGCGGTTCACGCGGCCTGCGATCCTGCTGCCAAGGCTCGCTGATAGCGGAACCGGGGTACAGACTTCAAGCATATTGAAGACGGCAGCACGATATTTTTTGCGCAGCCCGGTGAAACGTGCAGGTGAAAAATAGCTGATCGACGGTTAGCCGATGACGCTACCATCACTGCGCAGGGCAAAGGAAAACGTGACTTCAATCCTCACGCCCGGCAGCGTTTCGCGTGGTGGAACCCAGCAGCGCGACAAATAAGCGCCTATTTCTTTGTAATCATACACCAACTTCTCTTCGGCCTTCACCTTGCCGGGACACAGAAAAATACCCCCGACAATGATCAGAAAATAGCGGCTCAACACGCGCTCATTCAGCCGCAAGACGTACCTTTATCATGCGATCCGGCGGTGCGGTCACAAGACCATTTCCGCCAGTGCCGCGCTTGATTGCGTCAACAAATTCCATGCCTGAGACCACTTCGCCAAAGACAGTATACTGGCCGTCCAGCCATTGTGAGCGCTCGAAACAAATAAAGAACTGGGAATTGGCTGAATCGGGGCTCTGCGAGCGCGCCATGCCGAGCGTGCCGCGGCCAAAGGGTGCCTGGGTGAACTCAGCCTTGAGATTGGGCAGATCGGAGCCTCCGCTCCCCGTCCCGGTCGGGTCGCCCGTCTGCGCCATGAATTTGTCGATGACGCGGTGGAAGACCAGCCCGTCATAAAATCGACGTTTGGCCAATTCCTTGATGCGCTCGACATGTTTGGGCGCAAGGTCCGGGCGCAGTTTGACGATGACCGTTCCGCCCTTGAGTTCAATCAGCAAGGCATTCTGTGGATCAATCTCGGCAGGCAATTTGGGCGTTTGGGCGAAAGCTTTGCCGGCAAAAAGCGAGCCGGCTGCGATCAGCACATGGCGTCTGTTCATCGAACTGTCCTCGTTTGATATTGCGGAGCGCGTTGTGGCGTCATGAAAACTTGCGGGCGAGATGCTTGGCAACGGCAGGAGGCACAACACCCGACACATCGCCACCCATCGCGGCGATCTGGCGCACCAATGTCGCTGTAATGTGGCGATGCCCTGGCAATGCCGGCAGGAACACCGTTTGCAAGTCGGGCGCTAGCCCGGCATTCATTCCCGACATCTGCATTTCGTAGTCGAGATCTGTTCCATCGCGCAGGCCACGAATGATCAGCCCGGCTTTTTTTGTGCGCGCGAAATCGACAACGAGATTATCGAAAGTGGCGATTTCGAAGTCGGCGCCAGCCGTCTTTGCCATCGGGGCTACAACGTTCCTGATCATCGTCATGCGCTCACGGGTGGTGAACAGCGGCTTTTTGGCCGGATGAACGCCGATGGCGATGATCAGGCGATCAACAAGGCGCAGTGATGCCTCCAGCATGCCGACATGGCCGTTGGTCAGCGGATCGAACGATCCCGGATAAACGCCGATGCGCATGGATCAGCCCTCGTCACCATCAACGAGCGGGGCCGCATCGTCGCTGATGTCCTCACCCTGATCGGAAATACGTTCGACCGACACGACTTTCTCGCCATCGGCGGTGTCAAAAATCGTAACGCCTTGGGTGTTGCGCCCGGCGATGCGTATGTCATCAACCGGAACGCGGATCATCTGGCCGCCATCGGTCACCAGCATGATCTGATCGCTTGGCTCCACCGGGAAGGCGGCGACCACTCCGCCATTGCGGGCGTTGGTGATCATGGCGACGATACCTTTGCCACCACGCCCGGTGACACGATATTCGTAGGCAGATGAGCGCTTGCCAAAACCGCGCTCCGAAACGGTGAGCACGAATTGTTCGCCGGCTGACAGGCCAGCGTAACGCTCCTGCGACAATTGAACGTCGGCATTGATTTCCTCGCCTTCCGGCTCGCCGGGCTGCCCTTCTTCGCCGGCCGTCACAGCGCGGCGCATGCGCAGATAAGAGGAGCGCTCCTCGGCTGACGCCTCGACATGGCGCACAATGGCCATCGAGATCACCGCATCGCCTTCGGCGAGCAGGATACCGCGCACGCCGGTCGAATTGCGGCTCTGGAAGACGCGGACTTCAGGCACCGCAAAGCGGATTGACTGGCCAAGCTTGGTGGTGAGCAGAATGTCATCGTCCTCGGTGCACAGCTGCACATCGACGATCGAGGTATCGCCCTCCAGCTTCATGGCGATCTTGCCGTTGCGGTTGATCTGTACAAAATCGGCGAGATCATTGCGGCGGATATCACCGTCAGTGGTGGCAAACACCACGTGGAAGCGCGCCCATTCGGCCTCATCCTCCGGCAGCGGCATAACGGTGGTAATGCGCTCGCCTGCCGCCAGCGGCAACATGTTGACCAGGGCCTTGCCGCGCGATTGCGGAGCGGCAATCGGCAGGCGCCACACCTTCATCTTGTGGACGATACCGCGCGATGAGAAAAACAGCACCGGCGTATGGGTCGAGGCGACAAAAAGGCGAGTGACGAAATCCTCCTCGCGGGTGGCCATGCCGGCTCTGCCCTTGCCGCCGCGCCGCTGCGCACGATAGGCGGAGAGCGGCACGCGCTTCACGTAGCCAGCATGCGAGACGGTCACCACCATCTCTTCACGCTGGATCAGATCCTCATCCTCGAAATCGCCCTCGGCTTCGAGGATTTCGGTCTGACGCGGGGTGGCAAAGGCTGCCTTGGCCGCCAGCAATTCGTCGCGAATGATCTCCTGGACGCGGGCGCGAGACGTGAGGATCGCCAGAAATTCGCGGATTTCAGCTGCAATCTTTTCCAGTTCAGCCTGGATTTCCTCGCGGCCCAGCGCAGTCAGGCGCTGCAGGCGCAGGTCGAGGATAGCTTTGGCCTGTTCTTCGGAGAGATGAATGGTGCCGTCATCGGCGAGCCTGTGGCGCAGATCGTCGATCAGGCCGATAATTGTGGTGATCTCGCGGGCGTCCCAGGCGCGGCTCATCAAACGCACTTTGGCGGTTGCCGGATCGGGGGCGGTGCGGATGGCGGCGATCACCTCATCGATATTGGCCACCGCAATCGCCAGCCCCACCAGCACATGGGCGCGGGCGCGGGCCTTGGCGAGCAGGAATTTGGTGCGCCGCGTGATCACCACCTCGCGTGATGACAGGAACGCTTCGAGCAGGTCCTTGAGGTTCATGACCTCCGGGCGCCCGCCATTGAGCGCCACCATGTTGACGCCAAAAGAGCTTTGCAGCGGCGTGTAGCGGTAGAGCTGGTTCAAGACGACGTCGGCAACCGCATCGCGCTTCAGTTCGATGACGATGCGGATGCCTTCGCGGTTTGATTCGTCCGCGACATTGGAAATGCCCTCGATACGTTTATCACGCACGAGTTCGGCGATTTTTTCAATAAGCGTCGATTTGTTGACCTGATAGGGAATTTCGCTGACGACGAGCTGTTCGCGGTCCTTGGCGCGCGTTTCGACCTCGACACGGGCGCGCATGATCACCGAGCCGCGGCCGGTATTGTAGGCCACGCGGATACCGCCGCGCCCCAGAATTGTTCCGCCGGTTGGAAAATCAGGCCCAAGGACGATCTCGTTCAGTTCCTCGATCGTCATCTCCGGTTTGACGATGAGGCCCACAACCGCATCGACGAGTTCGCCAAGATTATGCGGAGGTATGTTGGTTGCCATGCCAACGGCGATGCCGCCGGCACCATTGAGGAGCAGATTGGGTATGCGCGAGGGCATAACCACCGGCTCGCGCTCGGTGCCGTCGTAATTGGGCTGGAAATCAACCGTATCCATGTCGAGATCATCGACAATCTCGCCGGCAATCCGCGCCAGCCTCACCTCGGTGTAGCGCATGGCGGCCGGGCGATCCCCATCGATGGAACCAAAATTGCCCTGGCCGTCAACCAGCGGGGCGCGCATGGCAAAGTCCTGCGCCATGCGGGCGAGCGCGTCATAGATCGACTGGTCGCCATGGGGATGATATTTACCGATGACGTCGCCGACGATGCGGGCCGATTTGCGATAGGCCTTGTCGTAGGTAAAGCCGTTCTCGTACATCGAAAACAGGATCCGCCGATGAACGGGCTTCAGCCCGTCCCGTGCGTCAGGCAGCGCCCGGCTGACGATGACGCTCATCGCATAATCGAGATAGCTGCGCCGCATCTCGTCGGCAATCGACACCGGCCTGATTTCAGACGGATCGCTGCCGGGCAGGCCTACGGTATCCTTGTTATCGCCGCTCACAGGCTTCTCCTCAACCGGCTGTCTGGCAGCTGCCTGGCACTGGGGGCCTCAGGCCCCCAAAGCCGCGCTTGCTGTTGCCTGTCATCACTGTCGCTGTCTCGAGGTCGGCTGCACCCGCGCGCATGAGCGCCTGAAACATTGCCACCTGAATGTAATTAGGCGATTCCGTCGTGATCGCCAATCAAAACAGGCAGTATCGATAGCCGATATGACCGTCGCCATGCAAATGGCAAAGCGGCAGATGTCACAGCAAAGCGCGTTGGCCGGTCACGCTCAGCTGTCATCAGGCAAGATTGCTCTCAAGCAGCCCTTCAATCAGCTTCTGGCGCGGCAGGAGCGATGATAGCAGCGCATATTCCTGAAGCGTGTGCGCGCCATCGCCATCAACTCCAAGCCCGTCAAGGGTTGGACATCCGACATCAGCCGTGAAATTACCATCTGATCCACCGCCGGTGAGCGGAACATGATCGAGCGCCCAGCCATCCCTGGCGGCGATCGCCCTGGCAATGGCGAAAAGCTTCATCGTCGCATCATTGGGGGGAAAGGGCGGACGATTAAGCCCTCCGCTTACCGCGATCGTCGTATCGGGATCATGGGTCTTAAGTTTATAGAGTGCGGCCTCGACCTCGGTGGCGCCGGCGCGGTCGATTGCCCGGAAATCCACTTCGAATCGGCAGGTCTGCGGCACGACATTGCGGGCACTGCCACCTGTGATGACACCGACATTCGTGGTGATGCCACGGGCATAATCGGTCATGGCCTCTATCGCAAGGATCTGGCGGGCCGCCTCCCGGATGGCGCTGCGCCCGCGCTCATGCTTGACGCCGGCATGGGCAGGCGTGCCGGTGATCATCACATCGACGATACCTACCCCCTTGCGTGCTGTCACGATCTTGCCGCCGTCGCGCGCCGGTTCGGTGACGAGTGCCGCGGCGGCCTTGCGTCCATAATCTTCCACAAGACGGCGGCTCGTCGGGCTGCCGATTTCCTCATCTGGCGTAAAAATAAACACCGTTGGCGCCACCAGACTGCCGCGCAGCGCTGCTGCCTTGAAGGCTTCCAGCGCGAGAAGTGCACCCCCCTTCATGTCATAGACGCCGGGGCCATAGAAGCGATCGCCATCAACCCTGATGGCAAGCGGCCCGGATTTGGTGCCTGCCGGATGAACCGTATCGACATGGGAGAGCAGCAGAACAGGCTTTGCAACGGTCGCCGGTCCGGCCTTGAGGATGATGATATCACCCAGCCCTTCACGCCCGGCGATCCGTTCGATGCTGACCGGCGCGCCCGCCACATAAGCCGCCACCGCATCCACCATGCGGTTAACGCCGGCAACATCATGGGTGAAGCTTTCGATGTCAGCCCAGTCCCGCAGCGAAGCGATCAACTTGTCGGACATGCGTCCAAACTCCGGTTGACGATCATCAACATCCGGCGTTGACGTGCACACCTCAGAACGGCACCTCGTCGTCGAGATCGCCGCGCGACATCGCGGCAGGCGCTGTACGCCTGGCGGGTGCGCGCGGTTCGCTGCTGGCGCCCATACCGCCATCCTCGACCATCCGCTCCCCGCCACCCCGGGAATCCAGCAATGTCATCTCACCGCGGAAACGCTGAAGCACCACTTCCGTGATCTTGCGCTGATTGCCATCCTTGTCGGTATACTCGCGCGACTGCAACTGGCCTTCGACATAGATCTTCGAGCCCTTGCGTACGTATTGCTCGGCCACGCGCCCGATGTTTTCGTTATAGATGACGACGTTATGCCACTCGGTCTTTTCCTTGCGCTCGCCGGACGCCTTGTCCTGCCAATTCTCCGACGTGGCGAGCGAGAATTTAACTGCCTGTCCACCTTGCGCAAAGCGTTGAACCTCCGGGTCGCGACCGACATTGCCGACCAAGATCACCTTATTGACGCTACCTGCCATCCTGTTTCTCCCAATGGCGCACCTCACCCGGCGCGAGGCTACGGCGCAAGCAAATAAATCGCTTCTCAACAGCGCAGGCAAGTAAAATGTTCTTACAATGTTCTTATTTTTCGCCTACCCTCTCGCTTGATCATCCGATGAGTCGCCGTATATCCCCGCTATCGACCTGCCTGTCGCTTCAGTCTAGAATGGGCTCATTCTGACTGTGTGCGTCCTGGTGAACGCTATGGAGTGGTCCTGATGCTTGCACGCCTGCTTGTTCACGCCCGCTATCTCACCATGAATGCTGTCCTTGCAGTGAACATCGCCGCATTATGTGTTGGCGGCGCCTGGCTGGTGAGCGGATTTGTCCTGGCGCTTTTTCTGGCAACAATCGTTGACGAAGCGGTTGGTGACGACAAGGCAGCGTTTGGACCGGCATGGACCTGGTTTCTTGATCTTCAGCTGTTTCTGGCGCTGCCGCTGCTGGCGCTCAATGTCGCGCTGTTCGCTTTCCTTTGTGGATCGAGCGATCCTTTCTCCCTCATCCCGCTCCTGCGCGGCTTCGGGGTTGATCTTGAGGCGGCGCGTGCGGCCACCGGCGCCTGGTCGCTTTTCGGCGGCATGCTCGCCATCGGCCTGTTCATCGGCGCGGCCGGCACCAATGTCGCGCACGAGCTGATCCATCGCACCAATGACCGGCTGGCGATGTTCGTCGGGCGCTTTCTTCTCGGTTTTTCCGGCGACACGTCTTTTTCCATCGAGCATGTCTACGGTCACCACATCCATGTGGCCACCGACGCTGATCCGGCGACTGCACGGCGCGGGGAATACGTCCTGCGTTTTGCCGTTCGCTCCATCATCGATGGCAATCTGTCGGCGTGGCGTATTGAAGCGGCGCGACTGGCACGGCGCAAGCTGCCGCTATGGTCGCCGTATAATCGCTGGTTACGCGGTCAGATGTTTACCCTGGCGATTTTTGCCGCCGCCGCCGTGCTGGGCGGATGGCTCGGCCTTGCGCTGGTCATCGGTTGTGCGATCCAGGGGAAGCTTTACCTCGAAGTGGTCAATTACATCGAACATTACGGGCTGGTGCGGGTTCCCGGCCAAAGGGTCGAGCCGCGGCATTCGTGGAACTGCGCCCGGCTGGTCTCGAGTGCCATTCTCTTCAATCTGCCGCGCCATTCGCATCATCACATGTTTGCAACCAAACCCTATTGGCAGCTCGCCTGCGAGGCGGATGCGCCGACGATGCCTTATGGCTACAAGACAATGATCATCATCGCGCTCATGCCGCGCCTGTGGCAAAAGGTCATGGAACCACGTTTGGAAATTTGGGATACCAGGTTCGCCAACGAGCAGGAGCGTAAAATCCTGGCCGAGCGTGGCTGGCTGCAAACGGCTGCCTGAGTCAACGCAATGCTATCTGACCAGTTTGAAGCGTCGGGAACGGCGCCTTCTTCGTTTTGGAATATGACATGACAAATCCCGCTACCCGCGCGCTGGCGTCGAAATCCATCGTCATTCGCGGCGCCCGCGAGCACAATCTGAAGAATGTCGACCTCGACCTGCCGCGTGATTCACTCGTGGTGTTCACCGGCCTATCGGGATCGGGAAAATCATCGCTGGCGTTCGACACTATCTACGCTGAGGGCCAGCGCCGCTATGTGGAGAGCCTGTCGGCCTATGCACGGCAATTTCTGGAAATGATGCAGAAGCCTGACGTCGACCAGATCGACGGGCTGTCCCCGGCCATCTCCATCGAGCAGAAGACGACCTCGCGCAATCCGCGCTCGACGGTCGGCACGGTGACGGAAATCTACGACTACATGCGCCTGTTGTGGGCGCGTGTCGGCATCCCCTATTCGCCGGCGACCGGCCTGCCGATTGAAAGCCAGACGGTGCAGGAGATGGTCGACCGGATCCTTGCGCTCCCTGAGGGTGTGCGGCTGTTTCTGCTGGCGCCGCTGGTGCGCGGCCGCAAGGGGGAATACCGCAAGGAGATTGCCGAGCTGCAGCGCAAGGGTTTCCAGCGTCTCAAGGTCGATGGCAATTACTACGACATCGCTGCGGCGCCCGTGCTCGACAAGAAGTTCAATCACGATATCGATGTCGTCGTTGACCGCATCGTCGTACGCGCCGACGCCGCCGCCAGATTGGCCGATTCACTGGAGACGGCGCTGCGGCTCGCCGACGGGTTGGCGGTGATGGAATTCACCGACGAAAAAGACAGCGATGGCAAGCCGAAGCGTCTCATGTTCTCGGAGCGTTTTGCCTGTCCGGTCTCGGGCTTCACCATCCCCGAAATCGAGCCACGGCTCTTTTCGTTCAACAGCCCGCATGGCGCCTGCCCGCATTGCGCCGGGCTCGGCTCGGAACGCAAGGTGGATGCCGATCTGGTCGTTCCCGACGATACGCTCACCTTGCGCAAGGGCGCGATTGCGCCCTGGGCCAAATCGTCATCGGCCTATTCCCTGCAGACGCTCGAGGCGCTTGCCCGACATTACCGCTTTTCGCTCGACAAGCCGTGGTCGAGCCTGACTGACACCGTCCGCAAAAAGATCCTCTACGGCTCGGAAGGCGAAGACATTGCCTTCAAGTTCGATGATGGTCTGCGCGCTTATGAGACGAAAAAGAGTTTCGAGGGCGTGGTGCGCAATCTGGAGCGGCGGTGGAAGGAAAGCGAGAGCGAATGGGCGCGCGAGGAAATCGGCCGTTACATGTCGGAAACGCCGTGTGCAGTGTGCGGCGGCGCCCGTCTCAAGCCAGAAGCGCTGGCAGTGAAATGTGCCGGACAGACGATTTCCGAGGTGACTGCATTGTCGGTGCGCAAGGCGGGCGGCTGGTTTGACACGCTGCCCGCTCACCTCAGTGAGAAGCAGAACACGATTGCCCGGCGCATCCTGAAGGAAATTCAGGATCGCCTGCGCTTCCTCAATGATGTCGGGCTTGACTATCTGACGCTGTCGCGCGCGTCGGGCACGTTGTCAGGTGGAGAAAGCCAGCGCATTCGCCTCGCCTCGCAGATCGGGTCGGGTCTCACGGGTGTGCTCTACGTGCTGGACGAGCCATCGATCGGCCTCCATCAGCGTGATAATGCGCGCCTCATCACCACGCTCAAGCGCCTGCGCGATCTCGGCAACACGGTGATCGTGGTCGAACATGACGAAGACGCCATTCATGCCGCCGACCACATCGTCGATGTGGGGCCGCTGGCAGGCATTCACGGCGGGCGGATTGTCGCCCAGGGGCAGCTTGAAGATATTCTGAGTGAGCCAAATTCGCTCACCGGCCAATATCTCAGCGGGGCACGCGAGATTGCCGTTCCGAGTGCGCGACGCAAAGGTGATCCCCGGCGCAAGCTACGGGTCGTGGGAGCGCGCGGCAATAATCTCAAAGGGATCAGCGTCGATTTTCCGCTTGGCACTTTTATCTGTGTTACGGGCGTGTCTGGCTCGGGCAAATCGACGCTGCTCATCGACACCCTTTATCTCGCAGCCGCCCGCCGTCTCATGGGCACCAAGGAAAACCCGGCTGCGCATGAGCGGATCGAAGGGCTTGAGCATCTCGACAAGGTGATCGATATCGATCAGTCACCGATCGGGCGTACGCCAAGATCAAACCCGGCGACCTATACCGGCGCCTTCACACCCATCCGCGACTGGTTCGCGGGTCTGCCGGAAGCCAAGGCGCGCGGCTATGGGCCGGGGCGCTTTTCCTTCAACGTCAAGGGCGGGCGCTGCGAAGCCTGCCAGGGCGACGGCGTCATCAAGATCGAGATGCACTTTCTGCCGGATGTCTACGTCACCTGCGATGTGTGCAAAGGCAAGCGCTACAACCGCGAAACGCTTGATGTGCATTACCGCCAGAAATCGATCGCCGACGTGCTTGACATGACGGTCGAGGAAGGCGCGGCTTTTTTCTCAGCCGTACCCTCGATCCGCGAAAAGCTCGACATGCTGGCGCGCGTCGGGCTTGGCTATGTCAAGATCGGCCAGCAGGCAACGACGCTTTCGGGCGGCGAAGCGCAGCGGGTCAAGCTTGCCAAGGAATTGTCACGCCGTGCCACGGGCCGCACGCTTTACATCCTTGATGAACCGACGACGGGGCTGCATTTCCATGATGTCGCCAAGCTTCTCGAGGTGCTGCAGGAATTGGTGGAACAGGGAAATACGGTTGCCGTCATCGAGCACAATCTCGATGTGATCAAGACAGCCGACTGGCTGATCGACATTGGCCCCGAAGGTGGCGATGGTGGCGGCGAGCTGGTGGAGCAAGGCACGCCCGAAATGATCGTCAGAAACGAGAAAAGCCATACCGGAGCATTTCTGCGGGAGCTTCTGGCGCGCCGGCTGTCGACCAGGACGTCGGTCAAGAAACCGGCCGGAACGACAGTCAAGGGTCGAACAAAGCAGATCACGCGTCCGGCGGCTGAGTAGCCGGCGTGCAAACGATTGGACGCTATCTGCCGGCGGCCTGCGTCTGGTGCGGGAATGCCACAAGGGCGGCGCAAGAAAACAGGAACGAGGTTAAGTAGGGAAGGATACTCATCGACCAGGCCGGTATGCTGTTATGGTAGGAGGAAACATCGGCGCCGGTACACAGTGGCGGTATCGCTTGTTTTGACGCCGCCACAAAGCAAGATAAATCCTGTTCCCTTGTTTCAACGCACGAAAATGTGGGCCAATGTTTGACGCAATGAGTTTCGCTGGCGGCGGCAATCGCTGCTACTGGCAAAACGGGGTCTATGAGGTGCTTGCCGAGCGCTTCGATCTCAAACCCTCGCTGGTGGTGGGGGCAAGCGCCGGCGCCTGGCAGGCCGTTGTGGCACTGCTTGGTATCGGCGCTCAAGTCCTGCCGAAAATCGTCGCGGGCTGCGATGGCAGCGTGCCCAACATCGACTGGCGGCGGCGCCACATCTCGCACGATTTGTTTCCGGTTGGCGCTCTGTATCGCTCGCTTATGGAATTCTTCGTCGATGATCAGGCCCTGAAAAAGCTCCAAGCCAAGGCGCGGGTCCTGGTGGCGGTATCACGCATTCCGCGCGGCCTGCCGACATTGCTGGCGCCGGTGGTCGGGATTGCCGCCTACCAGATCGAGAAGCATCTTTTCGGCCCGGTGCATCCACGCTTTGGCCGCGCACTGGGGTTCAAGGCGGAATTCCTGCCGGTGACCGCCATGGTGCACGGGCGTGAGCTGATCGATTGCCTGATCGCCAGCGCCGGTGTTCCGCCCTTCATGCCGATCATGCGACCCAATGGCCGTGTGGCGCTTGATGGCGGGCTGGTGGATAACGTACCGGTCGCGCCGTTGACCGAAGTCGAAGCACAGGGGGGCAAGACGCTGGTTCTGTTGTCGCGCCTTTATCGCAACCTGCCGATCGTCAAGGGTCGGACCTATATCCAGCCCTCGGAACGTATCCGCACCGGCCAGTTCGACATCACCGATGGCGAGGGAATTGCCGCTGCCCATGATCTTGGCCGGCACGATGGCGCGGCCTTCGTCAAGGACTTCGACGGCAGCAGAACGAGGATCACACGATGAGCGAACCTGTCCATGTGATCGGCGCCGGGCTCGCCGGCTCGGAAGCAGCCTGGCAGATTGCCAGCGCCGGCGTACCGGTCATTCTCCACGAAATGCGGCCGGTGCGCGGCACCGATGCTCATAAGGGCGACGCGTGCGCCGAGCTGGTGTGCTCGAATTCGTTCCGCTCTGATGACGCTGAACAAAATGCCGTTGGCCTGCTCCACCAGGAAATGCGCCGGCTGGGCTCGCTCGTCATGGCCAAGGGTGATGCGCATCAGGTTCCAGCCGGCGGCGCGCTGGCGGTTGACCGCGATGGATTTGCCGCGGCGGTGACGGCGGCACTTTCGACCCATCCGCTGATTACCATCAAGCGCAGCGAAGTCGATCGTCTGCCTCCTGAGGACTGGGACAAGGTGATCATCGCCACCGGCCCCCTCACCTCGCCCGATTTGTCAGCCGCCATCCGGCAATTGACGGGCGAAAAGGATCTCGCCTTTTTCGACGCCATCGCTCCTATCGTGCACAAGGACAGCATCGATTTCAGCAAAGCGTGGTTTCAGTCGCGCTATGACAAGGCGGGCCCCGGCGGCACCGGAGCTGACTACATCAACTGCCCGATGACCGAGGGCGACTATCGCGTGTTTCTTGATGCCCTGCTTGCCGGCGACCAGACCGCGTTCAAGGAATGGGAAGCCTCGACGCCCTATTTCGACGGCTGTCTGCCCATCGAGGTCATGGCGCAGCGAGGTGTCGAAACCTTGCGCTTCGGGCCGATGAAACCGGTTGGTTTAACCAATCCCCATAGCAGTGAGCGGCCCTACGCAGTGGTACAGCTGCGCCAGGACAATGCGCTGGGAACGCTTTACAACATGGTCGGATTTCAAACCAAACTCAAATATGGCGAACAGGCGCGCGTTTTCCGGCTCATTCCAGGCCTCGAGAACGCCGAATTTGCCCGCCTCGGCGGACTTCATCGCAATACCTATCTCAATTCGCCAAAGCTGCTGGATTCATGCCTGCGCTTGAAATCCATGCCGCGCCTGCGCTTTGCCGGCCAGATCACGGGCTGCGAGGGTTATGTCGAAAGCGCGGCTGTGGGCCTGATGGCGGGGCGCATGGCGGCCGCCGAACGGTTGGGAAAGCCATTTGAGTTGCCACCGCAGACGACGGCGATCGGCGCCCTGCTCGCCCACATCACGGGCGGACATATAGCGGTGGAGGAAGAAGGCAAACCATCATCGTTCCAGCCGATGAACGTCAATTTCGGCCTTTTTCCACCGCTGCCGCCGACACCGGGCGCCAATGGCAAGATGCGGCGACCGCCCAAGGGAATGGAGCGGCGCAAGGCGATGACCGACCGGGCGCGGACTGATTTCGGCCTTTGGCTCGGAGACGCCACGCAAGCGGCAGCGGAATAAGGCTCAGCGGCGGCGGCGCAGGGGAACGCGGTAAACGCCGTTGTTGAGATAGCCGCGCGGATTCCAGGGCGCCTGCCCGAGAGGTTGCCGGTTGCCCGCCTCATCCATCGCGCGCGATACAAGTTCGATCTCACCTTGCGGCGGACATGGAAGGCGCGCTTCAAAGCGACGCCAGCCAAACCGTGATGATGGCGCGGCGAGATGAGCGTCCTGCCAGCTTTGCCCGCCATCAGCCGATACGCCCACCTGCACTACCGGAACGTGCCCGCTCCACGCATAACCGGCGACAGCAATCTCCCCGCTGCCGATGACCTCGTCTTCCTTGGCGGGCGATGTGATCAGGGACTTCACTCGCAGATCGGTAATAACTTCAAAGTCATCCGCATCATAGGGCGTCCCCGGCGAGACGGAGTGCGTTGGCAAGCGGTAATTGAGGCCAGTCATTTTCTCGCCATCATGGACGCAAGCGCGAACCCAGACCCGATGCAGCCATTTCTGCCAGGCAGAACCCGGAAACCCCGGCGCGACGATGCGCAAGGGAAAGCCATGGACGAGCGCAAGCGGTTCACCGTTCATGGCGAAGGCCAGAAGCGTTTCCGGTGACAAAGCCTTGGCGATGGGAAGGCCGCGCGACAAAGCAGGACGCGTTGAATCATCAAGGCAACAGTCAGGGCTTTCAAAGCCGACATAGACGGCTTGCGCCGTCACGCCGGCCTGTCGCAGGACATCCATCAGGCGAACGCCGCGCCAGATCGCGCATCCAACCGCTCCCGGACCCCAGGGCAACCCATCAGTCGCGGGCGAAAAGCCGGCGCGGCCATTGCCGGCGCATTCGAGGACACTTTCAACGTCGACAATCTCGAAGGATGATTTGAGTTCATCCAGACCAATCGTGACCTGCCGCTCTACCTCCCCGTCAATCGTCAGCGTCCAGTTCGCCATCGCGCGCTCATCGAGCGCCGGCATGCCGCCATTATTGCGGACAAAAAACCGCGACAGAGGCGTCAGCGGCGCATCGAGAAGCGCAGGCGGCGTCTCGAGATTGATTTCGCGGCCCGGAATGGAACGCAGACCCTGCTTATAGGCGATTGCCTGGGTGGACAGCGACGACATGCGCTCGATCTGGCCTCCGTTTCAGATGCGCATCGCATCCCAAGGAAGTGTAGCACAAAACGTCGAAGATACCCAGTCTTGGTCGCCGGCCTATCGCCGGGACGCCTGCCAGAGGGCAAGCTGACGGCGCCATTGTGCCACATCGGCAAGGCGCGTGAACGGCCGGCTTGCGGTTCGCTCGAGTGCCCGCAGATAGGCCGGGACGAGCGCCATCGGCAGGAATGCCGCGCGCACGCTCTCGTGAATGTCGACGATTGCCCGCCGCGCTTCGCTGGCGTGGTATTCGGCCTGTTGGCGCAGCGCCAGAAGAACGCCAGCCAGTGCGTCACTGGCTTTACCGTTCACCACATCATCGCGGTCAACACCGTGATGGCGCATGATATCAAGCGGCAGATAACACTGACCGCGACGGGCATGATAGGGAAGCGCGCGCATCAAGCCGGTCAGCGCATAGGCGACACCGGCATGGCCCGCACAGCGCGCCGAATGGGGGTCAGCGCCACCCGCCAGGCAAAGCGCGGATAGCTGGAACAGGGCACTTGCCGTCTCGCCGCAATATCCTTCAAGCGCATTAAGGCTTGGCATGGGATCGTCGTACAGATCGAAAGTGCGGGCGTCGATCATGTCGAGAAGCGCTTTTCGTGGCAGACGGCATTGCACGATACAGTCGAGCAGCGCGCCGGCGACCGGGTGCGAGTGCACGTCGCCACGGGCGGTGCCCATGATGGCATCCCGCCACCACTGGAAGCGCACCTCACCGGGCATGGCGTCGGAAATCACCTCGCGCACGCGGGCAATTTCGATGTTGAACGCAGCGAGCGCGAACACAAAACGGCGCTCGAATGGCGGAATGAAGAGCGCTGCGAGATAGCGATCCTTATCGGCCCGGCGAACCAGATCCTCGCACGCCACATAGGCGCCCTCTACGCTGCGCGCGGAGGCAGGCGAAGGGGGGGAAGCCGGCTCCTGCATCACGGCACGGCCAGAAGGGCGGCGGCAACAGGGCGGCCTTCACCCAGCATGATGTTGTAGGTACGCGCAGCGGCACCCGTTGCCATGGCGTCAAGACTGATACCGGACCCGTTGAACATGTAGCGCAGCCTGTCGCCTGGCCGCAGCATGGTTGCGCCGGTTCCCAACACGAGGAAGCTCAACTCCAGACCTCTCTCCGCAAACACTGGCGCGAGGCTGGAACGACTGACGTCTGCAAGCGTGCTGGCATCCCAGGCATAGATACCGCTTGGCAGGCACAATAGCGAGCCGCGATGCGACATGGTGGAAAAGCGGAAGCCGCCATTACCATAAGCCTCGATCAGCGCCCGCCCGGGTAAATGCGGCAGCGCGTGGTGGCCGCTCATGGGCGCGTGGCGGCCTTGGCGCTGCTCTCGTCGTCAGCCTCGATCGCGACACCGTCGCGCAGGCCCAGATAGATCAGGATGGGTGACGAGATGAAAACGGCCGAATAGGTGCAAACGACAACGCCAAAGAGCATGACAGCCGCGAAGCCTTCGATGGCGCGGCCACCGAAAATCACCAAAGCGAGGATCGACAGGAAGGCGCTGGTCGCCGTCATCGCCGTCCGCGACAAGGTTGAATTGACGGAGAGATCGAGCAGTTCCTCCGTCGACATTTTCTTGTAACGGCGCATCAACTCCCGCGTGCGGTCGAAGACGACCACCGTTTCATTCAACGAATAGCCAACGATGGTCAAAATGGCAGCAATCGACGTCAGGTTGAACTCGGCCCGGGTGATGACGAAAAAGCCCATCGTCAGCATGATGTCGTGCAGGGTGCCGATGATGGCGGCGACCGCGAGCTGCATCTCGAAGCGAAACCACAAATAGATCAGCACAGCGACGACCGACAGCACAACGCCGAGCGTTCCCGTCTGCACGAGTTCGCCCGATACCCTTGGCCCGACTGATTCAACGCGGGGAAAATCATACTCGCCCTGGAACGCCGCGCGTGTTTTTTGTACGACGAGCGTTTGCGCTGCCTCGCCGCCCGGTTGCAGGGCAAACCGCAGGCTGATACCGCCGGCATTGCCGAATTCCTGCACTTCCGCTTCGCCAAAGCCCAGCCTGTCAGCGACTTCGCGGACATGGGCGGTGTTGGGGGCGCCCGCTTTCGCCTGCATCTCAATCAGCGTGCCACCCTTGAAATCAATGCCGAAATTGAGACCGTGCCACAGCAGCAGCGCAATCGTCGCCAGGCTCATGAAAGCCGAAATTGGATAGCTGTAACGACGGAAGCGGACGAAGCGAAACGTCGTTCCATCGGGGATGATACGCAGGAGGCGCATAGGTGTGATCCCCGCTCAAAAAGGTAAGGTTTTGGGTCGCGACATGCGATACCAAAGCGCGATCATCATGCGGGTCATGGTCACGGCGGTCACAACCGTCGTCAGAATGCCGAGCAGAAAGACAACGGCGAAACCGCGCACCGGCCCACTGCCGAGAAACAGCAAGATGAGGGCGGCAATCGCCATGGTCGAGTTAGAATCGATGATCGTGGCGAATGCGCGGTTGAACCCGGCTTCCAGTGTCGACACCAGGCTGTTTCCGCTTTTTGCTTCTTCGCGCATGCGCTCGTAGATCAGCACGTTGGAATCAACTGCGGTGCCGATGGTGAGCACGATGCCGGCAATGCCGGGCAGCGTCAGCGTCGCGCTCAGAAGCGAGAGCAGCGCGAAGATCATGCCGACATGGACGATGAGGGCGATATTGGCGAAGAGGCCAAACAGGCCATAGGTGATGAACATGAAGCAGACGACAAAGATCGTTGCCACATAGGTGGCGATCTTGCCGGCTTCAATTGAATCCTTGCCAAGACCCGGACCGACGGTACGCTCCTCGACAATCGACAGCGGCGCGGGCAGTGCGCCCGTACGCAGCAGGATTGACAGCTCGTTGGCGCTTTTGGGCGTGAAGGAGCCGGATATCTGCCCCGAGCCGCCGAGAATGGGTTCGCGGATGACGGGTGCTGAAATCACTTTGTTATCGAGAACGATGGCGAATGGCCTGCCGACATTTTCCTGCGTGACGGCAGCAAAGCGGCGTGAACCGTTGACGTTGAAGCGGAAGGAGACAATCGCCTCATTGGTGCGCTGATCAAAACCCGGCTGGGCGTCGATCAGGTCTTCGCCCGAGACGATCACCCGTTTTTCAACAACCGCGCGACCAGTGTCGCCATTATATGCGTCCAGCAATTCGGAATCCGGCGGCGGGCGCCCTTGCGCGACCTGTTCGGGCGATACCGACGTATCGACAAGACGGAAGGTGAGCTTGGCGGTCTGACCGAGCAGCGATTTCAGCGCCTGCGGGTCCTGAAGCCCTGGCACCTGCACCAGAATGCGGTCGCGTCCCTGACGGGTGATCGATGGCTCCGTCGTGCCCAGCTGGTCAACACGGCGGCGAACGATCTCGATCGACTGGTCAACCGCGAGCCGGACACGCTCAACGAAGCCAGCCTCTGTCATGCGCAGTACGAAAAAGCCTTGTTCCGGCTCCGCCAGCTCGTTTTCGCGCGTTGCGTTGCCAAATGACAGGGCGCTGTTCACTGGCTGCGTCAATTGCTGAAGACGTGTGCGTGCCGTTTCGATCTGGGCCACATCGCGCACGCGCACCTGAACCGCGTCATTTTGTATGGCAAGGCCCGTATAGCCGATGCGCGGCTGTTCGGTGAAGACGCGGCGGACATCATCGCGCAACGCTTCCTGGCGATCCTTGCGCAAGGCGAGCGTATCGACGGCCAGCAGAATGTGCGAACCGCCCTGCAGATCGAGCCCAAGAACGAAACGCGGCAAACGCAGCGCGTCGGCAGTCTGGCGCGGCAGGAAATTGCTCAGCGCCAGCAGCACCGCGCCCACACAGAGCACGATGATAAACGCCACATACCATCGGGAAAAACGCAGCATGGTTCAGATCAATCCTTCGCGGTGAACCAGATCAATTGTCCTTGACCGGTTCGCCCTTGCTGCGCACTTCAGCGATCATCTGTCGCAGGATGCGAACACGGACGTTGTCGGCAATATCGACCTGGATGTCATTATCCTCACCCACCTTGGCGATCTTGCCGATGAGCCCACCCGCCGTCACGACCGTATCGCCACGACGCAGATTGGCGAGCATTTCCTGCTGCTGCTTCATGCGCTTTTGCTGCGGACGCAGGATCAGCACATAGAGAATAACGAAAATGAAGGCGAATGGCAGGAGTTGCACAACCAAATCGCCTCCCGGCACACTGCTACCTGCCCCTTGAGCCCACGCACTGGTGATCAGCATTCCATTCTCCAAACCGTGACGGACCCGAATGGGCCTGATGCGGCGCGGACTATAGCGACGAAGTGCGGGAAATCAATTGCCGAACGTCGCTGGCATTTGCGCCAGGCAATCATCGTGCTAGGAGCCGCTCGCTATCATTGCGCCGGAGGCTCGCTTGCCCGAATTCGAAATGTCCGATCTTCTTGCCGAAATGCGGGCTTTGCGCCGCGCTGTCGAGGATCTGGGACCAAAGCCCCACACGGCTCTGGCACTTGAGGAGGCGGAAGGGTTCGTGTGGGTTGCCGAACAGCGCCACGCCCAGGCAGTCGCGCGCATCAACCGCGTTCCGCTCGCTCTTCTTGTCGGCATTGAGCGCCAGCGCGACACGCTGCTGGCCAATACGGAGCGCTTCGCTGCCGGCTTGCCGGCCAATAATGCCCTCCTGTGGGGCGCGCGCGGCATGGGCAAATCCTCCATCGTCAAGGCGGTCCACGCCGATGTTGCTTCGCGGGCGAGTGCTGCGCTCAAGCTGATTGAAATCCATCGTGAGGATATCAGCACCCTGCCTGATCTGATGAACCTTGTCCGCGCGCGGCCGGAGCGGATCATCGTCTATTGCGATGATCTGTCGTTTGACGCCACTGACACGTCCTATAAATCGTTGAAAGCGGTGCTCGAGGGCGGGCTTGAAGGGCGACCCGACAACGTCATTTTCTACGCAACATCAAACCGGCGCCATCTGCTGCCGCGCGAGATGATGGAAAATGAGCGATCCACCGCCATCAATCCGGGAGAAGCGGTCGAGGAAAAAGTGTCGCTCTCTGACCGATTTGGTCTGTGGATCGGCTTTCACCGCTGCAGCCAGGATGAGTATCTCGACATGGTGGCGGGCTATGTCGATCATTTAGGTCTGACGGTCGACCAGGCGACATTGCGTGCCGAGGCGCTTGAATGGGCAACCACGCGTGGCTCGCGCTCAGGGCGCGTTGCCTTCCAGTTCGCGCAGGATCTGGCCGGGCGATTAGGACAGATCAGCAGCTGAACATTCAGCCGCCTGCCAGATGCGTCATCGGGTCGACCGGTGTCTTGCCCTTGCGGATTTCAAAATGGACCTGAGGCTGGCTGACATTTCCCGTCTGGCCGGCGCGGGCGATAATCTGGCCGCGTTTGATCTGGTCGCCGCTTTTCACATCGATATTTGAATTGTGCGCGTAAGCCGTCACCCAGCCATTGGCATGGCGAACGAGCACGAGGTTGCCATAGGGCTTGAGTTCACTGCCGGCGTAAGCGACGACGCCGGCCTCGGCAGCGTGGACAGGTGTCCCTTGCGGGACCGCGATCTTGATGCCGTCAACATTACCGCCGCTCGGCTGCGGACCAAATTTGGCGATCACACGGCCGCGGACTGGCCAACGGAAGGCGAGCTTCTCCGTTTTGGCGGTCGCCGGTTCGACAGGTTCATCTTCAGCCTCTGGAGCAGGCGCCTGCGGAACGGCCGTCACCACTTTGCGTGGCTCGACCGGTGTCGGGACGGCTGCAGCTTTCGGCTCAGGAATACGCGGCGGAATGGCGGAGGTGGTAATCTTGTCTGCTTGAGGAGCATCGCTCGCCACGGGCAGGCGGACTGGTGAAGTCAACGCCAGCTTCTGTCCGATCTGGGGACGGTCACTGGGGCCAAGATGATTATAGCGGGCGATTGTCGCGGCAGGCACGCCGTATTGCGTGGCGATGCTCGCCAGCGTCTCACCGGCATGAACAGTATGGGTCGACGGTACAGCAGCGCGCGGCGCGGCGGCGGGTTGCGTCCAGGCCAAAGGTACGGCTGGCTCACTTGTCTTGGGCAATTTCAACTGCTGGCCAGAGGTCGCGATTGCGCTCTGGCGGACCGGACCGGGCGCTACAGCAACAGGCGCGGTTGGCAACGGCGCGAGCTTGGGCGAAGCGGGTTGCGACCATTGTGGCGGAGTAGCCGGCGGCGTCCATTGCGCTTTCGGCGCGGCGACTGGCGGCAGCGCCGTTACGGGCGGAAGCGGCTTGGCGTAGACGGTACGGGCTGCGTTCACGGATGCGTCTGGCTGGATAGAGCCTGTCACATCGCTGTTCTGCGGCTGCCAGGCAGGGGCTGCCGATTGCTGCCAGGACGGCGCAGACTGCCCCTGACCCTGCCAGCCCGTTTCCTGCCCAGCCACCGGGGGGCGCTGCGAAAACGTCTGATTATATTGCTGTTGTGCTGAACTCCAGGGCGGCGGCGGCGCGTAACGGGCGCCATCGCTCGCGCAGGCCGCCAATGTCAGCGCGCATCCCAGGGACGCCGTATATTGCAGCATTCGATAGGGTGCACCGCGCTTCGACGTAACTGACATGACGCTCACTCACGCAAGAGAAATAACTCCAACGCGGCGATTAAACGCGAATTAAGTAAAATTCGACTTAACATCTCGAAATCGACGTCAGTTTTTCGCTGCAATCAGATCGCCGCCGCAAGGCCCGGCGTCAACGGCACAAACCGTACCTCGCCAAGGTCGATGGTTGCCGGATGGCCGCGCCCCTGGCGAAAAACCAGCAGGCGCTGGGCGGTATGGGGTGGTCCGACGGCGGCGATGATCGCGCCATCAGGGCGCAATTGGTCGAAGAGCGGGCGCGGGATTTCGTCAAGCGACCCGCCAACCAGAATGCGATCAAAGGGCGCGTGGTCCTTGTCGCCGGCCAGACCATCCCTGACGAGCACGGTCGCATTGCCGACACCATGGGCCCCCAGATGGCCGCGAGCGATTTTGGCCAGCGTCCGATAGCGCTCCAGCGAGATGACCTGGGCGGCCAGCGCCGCAAGGACCGCCGTCAGCCAGCCGCTGCCCGTACCGATTTCAAGAATCTTATGGGCCTTCGAGATATCGAGCGCCTCAACCATGCGGGCAGCGATACTGGGACGCTCGATCATCTGCCCGCAGGCAATCGGCAGTGAGCGGTCAGCGAGGGCGAACTCGGCGAATTCCCGGGCGACAAAAAGGTGGCGTGGCACCCTTTCAAGCGCGGACAGAACATCGCGCGAGCGCACGCCGCGCGCGCGCATCTCCATGATGAAGCCGGCGCGCCGTTCGGTATCGCGCGTGTTCAGCGCGTGCGTTGCCTGGTCAGTAGCGGGCGTGTCATCATCGGCCCCCACCGCCGCCCCTCACGACATGGCAGCAGAAAGAAGCGGCATGGTATGGCGATCCGTCAGGTCAAGCTGCAGAGGAGTGACGGAGACATAGCCGGCGCGCAGCGCCGCCAGATCACTGCCCTCGGCAGCGTCCATGGTGCGACCGCGATACGTCAGCCAGTAATAATTAAATCCGCGGCCATCGATCCGCGCATCGACTTGCAGCAAATTCTGGTCGCGCTTGCCCTGACACGTGATCTTGACGCCCAACACATCACTCGCATCGCAGTCAGGAAAATTGATGTTGAGCAGAGTGCTGGACGGAATGTCGGTCGCCAGCAGGCGGGTGATCAGTTCAGGGGCCAATGTTTCCGCTGTAGCGTAACGCACGAGGTTGCGATCAACAGCGTGGTTATAGCCTTGCGACAGGGCGATGGAGCGTACACCTAGCAAGATTCCCTCCATAGCCCCCGCCACGGTTCCTGAGTAGGTGACATCATCGGCAACATTAAGGCCGCGATTGACGCCAGAAAGGACAAGATCGGGCGGATTGTCGGCAAGAATCCGGCGCACCCCCATAATGACACAATCCGTCGGCGTACCACGCACCGCGAAATGGCGCGGAGAAATCTCGCGCAGGCGCAGCGGTTCGCTCAAGGTCAAAGAATGGGCAACGCCCGACTGGTCGGTCTCAGGTGCAATCACCCACACATCATCCGAAAGGGATCTGGCGATGCGCTCCATAGCGCCCAGCCCGTCGGCATGAATGCCGTCGTCATTTGTCACCAGAATGCGCAAGGCAAGACCCTTTCAGGAAGCAGGAATGATCATATCGCGACCGCCCATATACGGTCGCAACGCCTCGGGGATGACAATGGAGCCATCGGCGTGCTGGTAGTTTTCCATCACCGCTACCAGACAGCGACCAACCGCCACGCCTGATCCGTTGAGCGTGTGCACAAAGCGCGGCGCGCCCTTGCCATCCATCGGACGGTAGCGGGCATTCATGCGCCGGGCCTGAAAATCCCCGCAATTCGAGCAGGACGAAATCTCGCGATAGGCGTTCTGCCCCGGCAGCCAGACTTCGATGTCGTAGGTTTTGCGCGCCGCAAAACCCATGTCGCCCGTGCACAGGGTGATGGTACGAAACGGCAGTTCGAGGCGACGTAAAATGGTTTCCGCCGCGTTCAGCATGCGTTCATGCTCGCTGTCCGACTGCTCGGGCGCCGTAATCGACACCAGCTCGACCTTCATGAACTGGTGAACGCGGATCATGCCGCGCGTATCGCGCCCCGCCGAGCCAGCCTCCGAGCGGAAGCACGGGGTGTGGGCGGTATAGCGATAGGGCAGCTTCGCCTCGTCCTGAATATCGTCGCGCACATAATTGGTGACCGATACTTCGGCGGTGGGGGTAAGCCAGAAATCACCACTGACGTGGAACAAATCCTCAGCGAATTTCGGCAGATTTCCCGTGCCATAGGCGGTATGTTGACGGACGAGCAGCGGGGGGTTGGTCTCGGTATAGCCATGCTCGCTGGTGTGAATATCGAGCATGAACTGGGCTAGCGCCCGCTCCAGCTGCGCAAGCTGGCCCTTCAGGACGACGAAGCGGGCGCCAGAAATCTTTGCCGCCGTTTCAAAATCCATCTGACCAAGCGCTTCGCCCAATTCGAAATGCTGCTTTGGTGCAAAATCAAACGTCTTCGGCGTTCCCCAGCGGTGGCGCTCGACATTACCGCTTTCATCGCGCCCATCAGGCACTTCGGCAGCCGGGAGATTGGGAATGGCGGCTAACAGGGCGGTGAGTTCGGCCTCAACGCGTCGCTCATCGGCTTCGAGCGCCGGCCTATCCTGCTTCAGCGCCGCCACTTCGTCCATCAGGCTCCTGGCGCGGGCCTCATCCCGGGCAGCTTTAGCCGCGCCGATTTCCTTTGATGCGGCGTTGCGCCGCTCCTGCGCTGTTTGCAGCCGCGCGATAATGCTGCGGCGCTCCTCATCAAGGCGCAGAATCTGTGGCGCCATCGGCGACAGACCTCGTCGTCCGAGCGCACTGTCGAAGGATGTTGGCTGATCACGAATCGTTTTGATGTCATGCATGGCAGTATCCTTGATCGCCCACCGCAGGCCGGCAGATCAAGCCCGGCGAATGCGCGATGCAGCTTTTCAGGTGGATGATTGGCGCAGCTTGTCAGCCGCAGCGCGACGCGCCTCGATGATTTTGACGACGTAGATGCTGGCCTCATAGAGAAGCAGCGTCGGCAATGCCAAAATAACCTGACTGCCGACATCGGGGGGCGCCAGCACGGCTGAGGCCGCAAACACACCAACAATCGCGAAACGACGCTTGTCGCGCAGCCCTTGGGACGTCACCACGCCAACCTGCGCGAGCAGCGACAAAATGACCGGCAGTTGGAACATCAGTCCAAAAGCCATCATGAAGGTCATGAGGAAGCTCAGATAGCGCTCGGTCGTGGGCAGCATCTCGATCGACACGCCAGAGAGCGAGGCACCGCCCAGTTGCTGCATGCTGGCAAAGAAGCGGAGTGCCGCTGGCGCGGCTACAAAATAAACCATCAGGCCGCCCAGCAGAAAGAAGGCCGGTGTGGCGATCAGATAAGGGCGGAACGCATTGCGCTCATGGCGGTAAAGCCCGGGCGCGATGAAAGCGTAGAGCTGGTAGAGGAGAAACGGGCAGCAGATAAAAATGCCGCCAAAGAGCGCAATCTGCAGCTGCGTGAACAGATATTCCGCCGGCCCGGTGAAGACGACGCGGGCGATCTGATCGCTCGGGAGAGCGCCCTTGTAGGGGTAGAGCAACAAGTCGAAAATCGTATTGGCAAAAAAGAAGCAGACGACGACGATGGCCAGCAGCACGACAAATGAGCGCACGATGCGCGAGCGCAACTCCAGGAGATGCGACATCAGCGGCGCGCGCGACGCCTCGATATCGTCCTTGCCATCGTCAATAACCGTCATCGGTGATGTCTACCTTCTCTCCCCGTGCAGGCGCAAGTCAAACCGCACATCGGTCTCAACCCGACTACGAGGCTTTGGCAGGGCGCGTCGTATCCTCGACCGTGGGACCTGCCTGCGCCGACGTATCCACCGAGGGCGCGGGCGTAGAGGGAGGTTCAGAGACAAAGGCCGTCAGATCGACCGGCGGGGCCGGTTCGACAGGCGGCAACATCGTTTCGGTTGGGTCCCTGGCAGCGGGTGAGGAGGGCAAGGGGGCGATTGTCTGTCCCGGTGCATCGCCCAGCAACGTCCCGGTCTGTTCGATTTCATTCTTGATATTGCGCGTTTCATCCGCAAAACGCGACAACGTCTCGGTCACCTTCTGCACAGGTGATAAATGACGCATATCGCGCACTTCATCGAGCGTCTTGCGTACATCATCGAGATTGGCATCGCGCATGGCATCGTTGAACTGCCCCTGAAATTCGCCAGCCATCTGCCGCGCCTTGTTGATAAGGCGTCCAAGCGAGCGCATGGCGTCAGGATAGTCCTGCGGCTTCAAAACCAGCAGGGCGATCACGCCAACCAGCAATATTTCGGTCCAGCCGATGCCAAACATGCGGCAAAACACTCCAGACAGCGCAGCTTTGCTGCAAAAACAGCAAATGCCTTCGAGACACCATGTGAGACATGGCGCGCAAGCAGCCAAAGGTCAATAGAAAGACGTGCCCCGCAGCACCCGCAAACAACCATCCGTGATCAGGATTGCCTGTCGATCACCGGCGGTTCGCTCACCGGCTGAGGTTCATCGCGCGCGTCGGCGTCAATTTCTTCAGCCGTCCCGTCGTTCAATGGTTCCAACTCGTCCATCGCCTCCGAGCCGTCGAGCGGATCCTCATCGGGCGCCAGCGCCGGATCGTCGGTCGGTAGCGGGATGGCAAAGCCAGCGGGCAGCCGCACATCGATCAGGCCGGTCCCCTTCAATTCGTCAAGGCCGGGCAGATCGCGGATGGCATCGAGCCCGAAATGAACCAGAAATTGTTCGCTTGTGCCCAGCGTGACCGGGCGGCCGGGCGTGCGCCGGCGGCCACGCATACGTATCCAGCCTGTATCGAGCAGAATGTCGAGAATGCCCTTCGAGGTCGCCACGCCGCGAATTTCCTCGATCTCGGCGCGCGTCACCGGCTGGTGATAAGCGATGATCGCGAGCGTTTCGATTTGCGCCCGCGTCAGTTTTTTTACTTCAACCGTTTCATCGCGCAAAAGAACCGCCAGATCATCGGCGGTGCGCAGCATCCATTTTCCGGCGATGCGGCGCAATTGCACGCCACGGTGTGCATAGTCGCTGACGAGATCGGCAAGAACGGCGGCAAGATCAACGCCGTCGGGCATGCGGCTGGCGATTTTTGCCTCGTCAAGCGGCTCTGCGGCGGCAAACAGCAATGCCTCGGCAACGCGCATCGCCTGTTGATGCGGCGTCACATCGACCGGAGGCTCAAAGAGATCATGGGGGTCGAGGCGGCGCCCGGCATCAGCCATGCGTGTCTTCCTTATGGCCATCGGGCTTGTGGCGCCTGACATAAATCGGGCGAAATGCTGCCTCCTGGCGCAATTGAACGGTTCCGTCGCGCGCCATCTCCAACGATGTCGCAAGACTTGATGCCCTTATCGTGGCGCGCTGACCAGGCTCGGCGACATACGCGATCAGATATTCATCAAGACTGGTCCACTCGCTTGCCATTCCAACCAGACGTTCGAGAGCCTGGCGCGCATCGGCGAGCGACCATACCGGTCGGCGTTGCAATGTGACGCGCGCCAGAGCGGTCTTTGATCGTTGAACCGCGTAGGCTTTCAGAAGATCGACGAGATTTGCGTCCCATTGGCTGGTGACGCTCGCCCGCACCCCCTCGGGTGCGCCACGCGCGAACACATCCAGCCCCAGGCGATGACGCGCCATCAGCCGGGCGCCCGCCTGACGGATGATATCGAGCCGGCGCAGACGCTCGGTCAGTGATTCCGCCAGATCTTCGCCCGACGGCTCGCCCTCGCCGCGCTGATCAGGGAGCAATAATTTGCTTTTCAGAAAGGCGAGCCAGGCTGCCATCAGCAGGTAATCAGCGGCGAGTTCGATACGCAGACGTCGCACCTTGTCGATAAAAATCAGATATTGCTCGGCCAGCGCAAGGATCGACAGACGCTGGAGATCAACTTTCTGCTGGCGCGCCAGATCGAGCAGCAGATCAAGCGGCCCTTCATAACCGCCAAGATCAACGACGAGGCGCGGATCGCTTTCTGCCCGCCCTTCGGCCAGATCGATGACCGCGCTCATATCAGTGCTGTCAGACATGGGCGAGGCTGCCGGGCGGCGAGGCGGCCGCCACATAGGCATCGGCGGCGCCGACGAGCGCAAGTAATTCGGTGAGCCGTGCTTCGGCCTGTCGGCGATCAAACGCTTGCGACGGCTGCAGCCGCGCCATGGCCGTAGCGCAACGGCTTTGGGCCATCCCGGTCAATCGCCCTGCGCCAGCCGCAACAGCCCGCATTTCCTCCATATTGCCGCTGCAATGGAGAACAAGATCGATCCCCGCCTCCCGGCAATCGGCGGCAAGCCTGTCCATTGATCCCGACAACGCCTTCATGCCCAGATCATCGCTCATCAGCGCGCCGCGAAAACCGATGTCACCACGAATGATGTTGCTGATCACGTCGGGCGACAGGGTGGCAGTGCGCGCGCCGTCGATGGCGTCATAAATAATATGGGCGGTCATCGCAAACGGGCAATCGGCCAAAGCGGCAAAGGGCAGAAAATCACTTGCAGCAAGAACATCTTTCGCAAGCGAGACGCGCGGTAACGCTACATGGCTATCGGCAAGACTGCGGCCGTGGCCGGGAATATGTTTAGCAACCGGAAGCACGCCCGAGGCCAGATAGGCCTCCATGCTCGCCCGACCGAGCGCCGCGATCACCGCCGGATCGCGCGACAGGGCCCGGTCGCCGATGATGTCATGGGCACCGGGGATAGAGAGATCGAGGCAGGGCGCGCACACGGCGTTGATGCCAAGCGTGGTCAGATCATCGGCGATGAGGCGCGATTGGAGTGCGACCCCTTCAAGCCCCCATTCCGGGCGCTTGTCATAGAGCAGCCCGAACCATTTCGCTGCGACAAAACTGCTCCAGAAAGGCTGGCGCAGGCGCTGCACCCTGCCCCCTTCCTGATCGATGAAGATCAGCGCCCGATCATCCTGCAGCGCGTCGCGAATAGCCGCGCAAAGTGCGATGACATCAGCCGGCTGACCGATATTACGGGCGAACAATATCGTCGCAAAAGGCCGCGTATGGTGCAGAAAATCGCGCTCGTCGTCGCGAAGGACTGTACCTGCCAGTCCGGTGATGAAAGCGCCCTGATTCATTGCCGCATTAACCGCGTGGACGGGCTGATGGTCAAGCTGCCACGTCAGGCAGGCAAACGCCATCCCCGCCTTTTATCGTGGCCAGATGCCGTTGCAGGGCGATGCAGCTGTCGCAAGCTAGCTCGCGCTCACCACGCAGCTGCCGCCCGCTGCCTTGTATTTCGTACAAAAATCCGCAGCTTCAGCGCGCGATTGCAATGGACCGACACGCACGCGGTAAAAGGTGCCTTTGCTTCCCAGATCCACTTCCTGGATGTCGGGTGACTGCCCGGACAGCAGTGAGGGGTAGCGCTTGCGCAAATTGGCAAAGCTCGCCACTGCCTCGTCGCGGCTGCGCTGCGATGAAATCTGCACCATGAAGCCAGCCGCATCATTCTGGGCCTGTGGCGCCTGAACAACCGGCGCCCGGCTGGCTGGTGGAGCTTCACGCACCACCGGCTGGGCCAGCGCGGGATTAGGCGCCTGAGCCTTGGGCTGGGCAGATGCAATGGTTGGAACGCTGACCACAGCCCCAGGCGGCACGACTGTTGATGGCAGCGGATTGCCCTGGCCATTGCCAAGCCCTGTCGGTGAGCCAGCGAGAGCGTGGGTCGTTGTCGTTTCCGGGCGAACCGCAGGGCCAGATGCCGAGGGCGGCTTTGTGGGTTCGCTTTCGAGCGACCCATCAGGCTTTACCCGGATTGTCGTTGTTGACACCCGGCGTGGCTCGGACAGTTGGGTTGCTGGCGCTGTAGCGCCGGCTGGCTCAGACGGGCGCGCCGGCAGGCTTGACGCCGGCTGTTCCTCACGCGGGACAAGACGCTCGACTGGCGCTGCCTTTCCCGCTTCAGGCACGCGATCAAAAATGACTTTGTTCGATGCCCGGCTTTCCGGAGGCAGTTCAGCGACCACGCGACTCGGCCGCGGATCGGCACGGACAATCACCGGTTCAACTCCTGCCGATTTCGTGCCCTTCCAGGCGAAAAGCGACACGCCGGCGACGGCAGCCAGGCCGACGACAACAAGGCCGAGGACGACGATGACGGTACCGAGCCCCTTCACCCGCCGGCCGCGCCTGGCTGACGCCGGCTCGTGCGGCGTGGGCGCCAGTGCGATACCATCATCGAAATGAGGCGCCGCCTCATAGTCAAAATCCGTATCGCGCGCGGACGCTTGCCCGCTGCGCGCCGCTTGTGCCGGTTTTATCGGACTGGCTGCGCTCAAGTCGCGCTCGATTGCCGAAAACATCGCCTGATCGAGTACTCTTTCCTGCGTTCTTGCGACGGGTGGCGGCGGCTCTCGTGCCGCAACATCATCCGCCGCAGCGGGACGGGGCTGGCCCTTGCTAAGCGCTGCCTCGAAGGCGGACGCGTCAATTCCAGAAAACAAGTCGTCAAGCGATGGGTCGCGACGGGGGGCAGGCGATGGCTGCGCGCGCTGCATCACGGGGCGTCGCGGATTGATCGGCGCGATGCTGCCGTTCTGACTGAGGGCGCGCTGCAATTCCTCGAGAGGATCACTGCTGGCCGAAAACGCGTCGCTTGCCGGCGCCCGCATCTGATTGGGTTGTGGCGTCCAGTTGGTCCGCCTGAGGTTACTCTCATTCATCGCTACCGCCTTGCAGTATCACCTGTCGGACCCACCGGAAGCACACCCCGCGTGAAGCAACGCTAGCGCATTTCCTGCGGCGCCGAGACGCCAAGTATTCCAAGGCCACTTGCCAATACGCATTCGACTGCACGCACCAACGCAAGACGAGCCACGGTCAACAATCTATCATCTGAGTTAATGAACCGTAATTGTGGCATGTCTTTGCCGCGACTCCAAAGCCCGTGAAACTGGCTTGCCAGTTCATAGAGATAGAAGGCAATGCGGTGCGGCTCCCTTGCATTCGCAGCGCTGGAGATCATGCGGGGATAGGCGGCGAGCAGCTTGATCAGACCAAGCTCCTGCTGTTCCGTCAGCCGCGCTACGCTTGCCAGATCCGGAACCGCATAGGGGTCAATATCGGGCATGATTTCGCGCGCGTTGCGGTAAACGGAGTGCGCCCGCGCATGGGCGTATTGCACATAAAAGACCGGATTATCCTTCGATTGCTCGACGACTTTTGCCAGGTCGAAATCGAGCGGCGCGTCGCTCTTGCGCATCAGCATCATGAAACGCACGGCGTCACATCCAACTTCGTCGATGACTTCGCGCAAGGTGACGAACTGTCCCGAGCGCTTGGACATGCGCACAGGCTCACCTGCCCTGAAGAGGCGCACCAGCTGGGTGAGAACGATATCAAGGTCAGCCTTGCCGCCGCTGATTGCTGTCACAGCCGCCTTCATGCGCTTTACATAGCCGCCATGATCAGCGCCCCAGATATCGACCTGCCGGTTGAAGCCACGCCGATACTTGCTGCGATGATAGGCAATATCGGACGCGAAATAGGTAAAACCGCCATCGGATTTCAAGAGCGGGCGATCGACATCATCGCCAAAGCGCGTTGAGGCAAACAGCGTCTGCTCGCGGTCTTCCCACTCCTCGCTCGTCTGGCCCTTGGGCGGCGGCAGGCGCCCGACATAAACCAGGTTCTGCCGGCGCAATTCCTCAAGCGATTCGGTAATCTGGTCGTCGTGACCGGCGCCGAGCGATTGTTCGGAAAAGTAGACATCATGAACGATGCCGAGCGCTGCCAGATCCTCTCGAATGAGGTCCATCATGGCGTCGATCGCGCGCTGCCGGAACAAGGGCAGCCATGCCGATTCGTCGGACGCTGCAGCGAAGCGATCACCATAATCGCGTGCCAGCGCTTCGCCGACCGGTATCAGATAATCACCAGGATAAAGCCCTTCGGGAATGGCATCGATCACCGTCCCAAGCGCCTCGCGGTAGCGCAGATAGACGGAGCGCGCCAGCACATCGACCTGCGCGCCTGCATCATTGATGTAGTATTCTTTGGTAACCGCCATGCCGGTCCGCGCCAGCAGGGCAGCGATTGCATCGCCAACCACAGCGCCACGGCCATGCCCGACATGCATCGGCCCGGTCGGGTTCGCCGACACATATTCGACGTTGACCCTGTCTTCGGTGTTGCGCGGAGAACCGCCGTACGCCTGTGGATGCTCCAGGATATCGACCAGCAACCGATGCCAGAACGCGTCACGCAGCGAAAAATTGACAAACCCCGGCCCGGCAATCGTCGCGTCAGTCACATCGCTGTCCTGCGCCAGCGCCGCAGCCAGCACTTCTGCGATCTCACGCGGCTTCAACCCGGCAGGTTTGGCCAGAACCATGGCGGCATTTGACGACAAATCACCATGGGCAGCGTCGCGCGGCGCTTCAACCGACACATGTTGCAGATCGGCATTCTTTAAAACAATATCTTTTATAACAGATGCTTGTAAATGTTTCTTTATGCGATTTGTAAAGTCGTCGAAAACATCCATATCCGTCTCCTGCGGCGAGGCTCGCTAACGCAAATCAGCGGTTTCGTCAAAAAGCCGCACACATTCCTGCAGGGCGAAGCGATCGGTCATGCCGGCGACAAAGTCGCAGACGTGGCGGGCTCGGGTCGCGGGATCGCTGCCCCCGTGAGCGAGCTGCCAGGCAGAGGGCAGCGCTTGTGGGTCGTCCATATAGCGCAAGAATAACCGGCTTACTGCGTCCTCAGCCCGGCGCCTGACCGCCATCACCGGACCTGAGCGATACATGTGATGGTAGAGGAATGTTTTCAACTCGCTTTCCGCCTGCGCCATTGCGGCGGAAAAGGCGATCACCGGCGCGTCGTGGCGGCGGATGGCGTCGGCGCCCTCGCCTGTCACGCCGGCAAGCCGCAGCTGGCTTTCGACGATCACGTCCTCGATCAGCCGGGTAATCACGCGCCTCACGACCTCATAGGCCCGCCTCTGGCTCTCAAGACGCCGGTATTTGTCGTCCACCTGCTGCAAGATATCTTTGACGAGCGGTACTTCAGCCAGGTCATCAAGGGTAAACAGGCCGGCCCGCAGCCCATCGTCGACATCGTGGGCGTCATAGGCAATGTCGTCGGCAATTGCCGCGCCTTGCGCCTCGGCGGATGGCCATGACCACAGCCACAGATCGTGGAGGCGGGCATAATCGATGACGCCGTAGGGCAATCCGGCTTTGTATCTGCCGATTGGCACGCCCTCGCGCGAGGTCAGCGGACCGTTATGCTTCACCAGGCCTTCGAGCATCTCCCAGGTGAGATTAAGCCCGTCATAAGCGGCATAGCGACGCTCAAGGCGGGTGACGATGCGCAGCGCCTGGGCGTTATGGTCAAACCCGCCGTGAGCGTCCATGCAGGCTGACAGGGCATCCTCGCCCGAATGGCCAAAGGGCGGATGGCCGAGATCGTGAGCAAGCGCCAGCGCTTCGGCCAAATCCTCATCCATACCCAGCGAGCGGGCAAGGGCGCGCGAAATCTGCGCCACCTCGATGGTATGGGTGAGCCGTGTGCGATAATGGTCCCCCTCGTCATAGACGAAGACCTGCGTCTTGTCTTTCAGGCGACGAAAGGCGGTTGAGTGGATGATGCGGTCACGGTCGCGCTGAAAATCGCCACGCGTCGGGCTTGCCGGTTCAGTAATCAGGCGTCCGCGCCCGGCCTGGCTCGACGCTGAAAATAGTGACGCACACCGTCCGACGACCGCCATGTCTCTCTCTGACGCATTGACCCTGCAGGAAAGCGTGCTTATCTGCTTATCACGATAGAGCAAGGGCTACGACTTGCGACAATGAGCTTGCGAGGAGCAAATGGCCAGCGAAACGCAACAGATTACGGTCACTGAGCGCGCGTTCAGCCGCATCGCCGAGATTTTACGCGATGAACCGGGCGCAATCGGGCTGCGGGTGTCTGTATCAGGCGGCGGATGCTCGGGGTTTCAATATGGCTTTGATATTGAAAAAGAGACGCATGCGGACGACGTGAAGGTCAGCCAGGCGGCGGCGGCGGTGATCGTTGATGAAATGTCCCTGCAATTCCTGCGGGGATCCTGCGTCGATTTCGTCGATGATCTGATCGGCGCCCGTTTCGACATCAAAAATCCCAATGCCAAATCATCTTGCGGCTGCGGCACGAGCTTTTCGTTGTGACGTCGACCGGGCGTTGCGGCGAAAGCCCGTTACTTTGACAAACGGGAAGCGGCGCTGATGCTGGTGACGATTGCAACCTTCAACGTCAATTCGGTTCGCCAACGCCTCGATGCCCTCATCGCCTGGCTGGGAGAATCCAAGGCTGACATTGTCTGTCTGCAGGAACTCAAATGCGAGGATCACGCTTTCCCGCGCCAGGCGATTGAAGATGCAGGCTATCATCTAGCCGTTCACGGCCAGAAAACCTTCAACGGTGTTGCCATCCTCTCGAAATTTCCGATCGACGATGTGCTCGCCGGCCTGCCCGGCGATGCCGAAGACCAACAGGCCCGCTATCTGGAGGCTGTAATATCCCTGCCCGGCCGCGCCATCCGCGTGGCGTCGATTTATCTGCCGAATGGCAATCCGCTCGGAAGCGACAAATTCCCCTACAAGCTTGGCTGGATGAAACGTCTGCATACCCATGTGCAGGGCCTGCTTCTTCACGAAGACCCCCTCATTCTGGCAGGCGACTACAACGTCATTCCCGAGGACAGAGATTGCCGCGACCCTGCTGCGTGGACCAATGATGCATTGGCGCAGCCCGAAAGCCGGCAGGCATGGCGGGCGTTGACACATCTGGGTCTGACGGAAGCGTTGCGTGCTATAAGCGACGATGCCGGGCGTTATACGTTCTGGGATTATCAGGCCGGCGCCTGGCAGCGCGATAACGGCATTCGTATCGACCATCTGCTGCTGTCACCGCAAGCAGCTGACAGTTTGCGTGGCGTTCGCATCGATAAACATGTCCGCGGGCGTGAAAAGCCGTCTGATCACGTGCCGGTTCTGGCACAGTTCGAGTTCGCGGCGGCGTGACGGCACAGGCGCTCGCTTGCTGTTGGCGGCAAGGGGGATTATTATCGGCTGATGATGGCCCGATGCCTCCTCGTCATTGCCTGCCTGCTGGTGAGCGGACTTGCCGATCAAAGCGCGCATGCGCAGCAGGAATTTCGACCGGGCATCGATTGCCAGTGCCGCGGCCCGCAAGGTCAGATGTTCGATCTCAAGGAAAAGACCTGCCTGCGCAGTGATGCCGGCAATCGAATAGCCACATGTGTGATGAACCAGAACGTCACATCATGGCAGTTCAGCGATGAATCCTGCGATGTATCGCTGCGTCAGGACCGCCCCAAAGGGACAAAAACAGCGAGCTTCAAAGCCGCCATCAACTGACCCCGCGACCGATAGCGATGAGCGGAAGGCCCATCCGACCCATTCGGTCATCGGACGTATATGGCTCGCATCACTTTTCCGACAAGGCAAGCTGGCGCCGCGCGATACGCGCGGCCTGGGTGCGCTCATTGATGTTGGCAAGCGTGAAGGCGTCCTCAAACGCGCTGATGACCCAGGCATCGCGCGGCAGCTTCGCACGCTCGCGGGCAATCGTCAGCCAGCCAAGACCTTCGGCGGGGCGGCGATCAAGCCCAGGCCGGCCGACAAAAATCAGTTCGCCGAGTGTCGCCTGGGCTTCCACATGGCCCTTGACGGCAGCCGTGCGCAGCCAGTTTGCGGCCATGCGAGGGTTGGAATCGACACCTGAACCGTCGAGATACATCCGGCCGATCTGATACTGCCCCTCCGGGTCACCGAAGACAGAGGCCGCATGATAAAACATGCGCCAGGCCAGCGCGAAATCCTGCTTGATTTCAGTGCCGGGAATGCCGGCGAGATAGTAGGAACCCAGCGCCACGAATGCCCGCTTGGCATAGGGCGCCTGCGGCGAACTCACATCATCATCCGCATGATTTTCGATAATCTGGCTGAACCAGTTAAAGGCCTGCAGGTCATCACGCTTGACACCCTCGCCACGAGCGTACCGCCTGGCGAGCCGCCATTGCGATTCCGCATCGCCCTGCTGGGCTGCTTCCATCAGGGTTTCTATGGCTTCGATAATGGGGTTAAGACGACGAGGACCCGCCGCCACCCCACCATCGCTCGTCACGGGTGTTCCCGTCGCCTGCGGCGATGATGGCGTACCGTCAAAGGCTGCCGCCGCACCGCAAAAGAGCGTAAAGACACACGCAAATGCGCTTGATCGACTAAACATCCGCATAGCACCGTTTCTCATGTTTGGCGCCAGGATGGGTCAGCGCGCCATCGCGGGCGCTGCCAACTTGCTGGGCATACTTCCAGAGTGCGCCGGAACCGAAATTTTCAGGCGGCTGTTTCCAGGATTTGCGACGTTCAGCCAGCTCCTGATCACTCAGGCGCACGCTCAACGTGCCGTCAATCGCGTCAATATCGATGATATCGCCATCTTTCAGTAGCCCGATGGGCCCGCCAACGGCCGCTTCCGGTCCGACATGGCCGATACAAAAGCCCCGGGTAGCGCCGGAAAACCGCCCGTCAGTGATCAGGGCCAGTTTGCCGCCCATGCCCTGCCCGTACAGAGCGGCGGTTGTCGACAACATTTCACGCATACCGGGGCCGCCCTTCGGTCCCTCATAGCGAATAACCAGAACCTCGCCCTCTTTGTAGGCGCGGCTGGCGACGGCGGCGAAACAGTCTTCCTCGCAATTGAAGACGCGCGCCGGCCCGGAAAACCTGAGTTCACTCATGCCGGCAACCTTAACGATGGCGCCTTCAGGAGCGAGATTGCCTTTCAAGCCAACGACGCCACCATTGACGGTAATCGGCTTGTTGGCGGGGCGCACCACATCCTGCTCGTCATTCCATGCCACCTTGGCAAGGTTTTCAGCCATGGTCCGACCGGTCACTGTCAGGCAATCGCCATGGAGGAAGCCGTGATCGAGCAGGGTTTTCATGACCAGCGGAATACCGCCGACTTCGTACAGGTCCTTGGCGACATATTTTCCGCCGGGTTTCAGATCGGCGATGTAAGGCGTGCGCTTGAAGATTTCAGCAACATCAAACAGGTTGAAATCAATGCCCGCCTCATTGGCGATCGCCGGCAGATGAAGGCCGGCATTCGTCGATCCCCCGGTCGCGGCAACGACCGCAGCCGCGTTTTCCAGCGATTTCCGCGTCACGATATCGCGCGGACGGATGTTGCGGGCGATGAGCTCCATCACCTTCTCGCCCGCCAGCGCGGCAAAGGCGTCGCGCAACTCAAAGGGCGCGGGTGCGCCGGTTGAGTAAGGCAGCGCTATGCCCAGCGCTTCGGCGACGCAGGCCATGGTGTTGGCCGTGAACTGGGCGCCGCAGGAGCCAGCCGACGGGCAGGCGTGACGTTCCAGCTCGTCAAGATCATCAGCCGACATGTTGCCGACCGAGTGCATGCCGACAGCCTCGAAGACATCCTGCACGGTGACAGGTTTTCCCTTGAAGGTGCCAGGCAGGATGGAGCCGCCGTAAATGAAGATCGACGGCACATTGAGACGCACCATGGCCATCATCATGCCAGGCAGCGACTTGTCGCAACCGGCAAGGCCGATCAACGCATCATAGCAATGGCCGCGCATGGTGAGTTCAACTGAATCGGCGATGCAGTCACGCGACACGAGCGATGATTTCATCCCCTCATGGCCCATGGCGATGCCGTCGGTGACGGTGATGGTGCAGAACTCACGCGGCGTGCCGTTAGCAGCAGCCACGCCCTTCTTGACCACCTGCGCCTGGCGCATGAGCGAAATATTGCACGGCGCGGCCTCATTCCAGCACGAGGCAACGCCGACAAGCGGTTGATGGATCTGCTGCGTCGTCAAGCCCATTGCGTACAGGTACGAGCGATGGGGGGCGCGTTCCGGCCCCTCGGTCACGTGGCGGCTTGGCAGCCGGCTTTTATTGAATGTCTTGGCGTCCATCATTCCCTCGCGAACCGCATGCGTGATCACCGCAGTAGCCACACGCCACCGCCAGTGATCGCCGTCTGACCTTCAGGCTTGCAGCGGACCGCCCCCGATCAAGGCGCGCTTGCCCAAATTTCCACGGACACCAAGCGTTCGACGCGTCTACTCATCCCTGTTTCATGGCCAAATCTGGGCATGTCGAGCCCATCACGCATCCGTAATGCGTGCGATCTCAAGATTGAAAATGGCTGTTGCAAAAACGCCACGAAACGCGGCGTCAACCTGCTTCCGCAAGTGCTGCGACGCCTTCTTTGACGCGCATCAGCCGGGACTGGGCACTGGCGCGGCGCTCATTTTGCTCTTCGATCACGTCCTCGGGGGCACGGGCGCGGAAATCAGGATTACCGAGCTTGGCATCGATCTTCGCGATCTCTTCGCCGAGCTTTGCCTGTTCGCGGTCAAGACGCTTTCGCTCCGCCGCCAAATCAACAATTCCGGCAACCGGCAGCGCGAGAATGGCCTCTTCGGCGACAACACGCAGGGATCCTGGCGGCGGCTGATCGGACAATACAATATCGGAAAGGCGCGCCAGACGGCGCAACGTCTCGTCGTGAACGCTGAGGCGGTCGAGGGTCGTCCTGCCGGCGCCGACGATGACGGCGGGCATCATGGCGCCGGCTGGAACGTTCATTTCGGCGCGAACGGCACGAATGTCCTGGATCAGCCGCACCAGCCAGTTGATCTCGGAGCGCGCCACCGCATCATCAAGGCCGACGAGCAGCGGCCAGTCGCTGAGAACGAGGAGTTGGTCACGCGCGCGCTCGCCCGCCATGCGCGCCCATAATTCCTCGGTGATGAAGGGCATGAACGGGTGCATGATGCGGATGATATGATCGAGAACGAACGCGGCAGTTGCCCGCGTTTCGTCCTTTGCCGGCCCATCAGGGCCTTGCAACACGGGTTTGGTCAATTCGACAAACCAGTCGCAAAATGTTCCCCAGACAAAATGATAGGCACCATTGGCCGCGTCATTGAAGCGATACGCCTCGATGGCGGCAGCAATATCGCCAATCGCTGCCTGCAACTCACCCAGAATCCAGCGATTGACCGTTGCGCTCACGCCCTCAGGCTTGAATGCCGGATCAGCGACACAGCCGTTGAATTCACAGAAACGGGCGGCATTCCACATCTTGGTTGCGAAGTTGCGATAGGATTCAGCAGTTTTGACGCCGATCTTGGGATCGCGCCCCTGGGCGGCGAAGGTGGCGATGGTAAAGCGCAGCGCGTCAGCCCCGTACTGATCGATCACCACCAGCGGGTCGAGGACGTTGCCGACGGATTTCGACATTTTCCGCCCCTTCTCGTCCCGCACCAGGCCATGGAGATAGACGGTGTGAAACGGAGGCTGCCTCTCCGCCGGCAAATTTCCTTGCGTCGCGGCTGCGGCCATCATCATGCGCGCCACCCAGAAAAAGAGAATATCGGCGGCGGTCACCAGGACGGAGGTCGGGTAATAGCGGTCAAGTTCTGCGGTCGCATCCGGCCAGCCCAGCGTTGAAAAGGGCCAGAGCGCCGATGAAAACCACGTATCGAGCACGTCCGGATCGCGAGTGATTGCGGCTTGCGATCCCCATTTGGCATCCGCCAGCTGACGCGCCTCGTTCTCGTTTTCCGCAACGACAAAATCGCCGTCCGGGCCATACCAGGCAGGAATTTGGTGGCCCCACCACAATTGGCGCGAGATGCACCACGGCTCGATATTCTCCATCCAGCGGAAGAAATCAGCCTCGCGCGCCTGCGGAACGATCCTGATCGCGCCCTCGCGCACCCATTGCATCGATTTGTCAGCCAGCGGCTTGACGTTCACGTACCATTGGTCAGTGAGGAACGGTTCGACCGGCACGCCCGAGCGGTCACCATGCGGCACCTGCTGGAGATGGGGCTCAACCTGGCGCAGCAATCCCGCCGCTACCATCAATGCAACCACCTGCAGACGCGCCTCGAACCGGCCAAGGCCGACAAGTGCGCGCGTCGTCTCGGGCACGACATCGAAATCGGCGGAGGAAAGATCAACCCGCCCGTCCTTTGTCAGCATATTGACGGTCGACAACCCGCAGCGCTTGGCGACCTCGAAATCGTTGAAATCATGGGCCGGTGTGATCTTGACGGCACCCGTGCCTTTTTCAGGGTCCGCGTACTCATCGCCAACCAGAGGAATGAGCCGTCCAACCAATGGCAGCACCGCATTGCGACCGATCAGGTGCTTCAGCTTGTCATTTTCAGGATGAATGGCAACGCCGGTATCGCCCAGCATGGTCTCGGGCCGGGTGGTGGCGACGGTAATATAAGTCGCCGAATCGTCGGCATTGAACGTTGCGCCCTCAAGCGGATAGTCAAAATAGTAGAGGTGACCGCCCGGCTCACGGGTCAGAATCTTGCGCAGGGCGGATTCGTCGAACGGTTTGGGGTTACCTTCCTTGTCCGTCTCGCCGCGATGCCAGGCGAAGCTGCCCTTAATCTCGCGCTGCTCGACCTCGAGATCAGAGATGGCGGTGAGCAGTTTAGGGTCCCAGTTGACCAGTCTCTTTGCTTTATAAAGCAATGGCTTGTTATCTTTATCTAATGTTTTGCTCAATGTCGTAAAAAACGCCACGACGGCGCGCTGCATCTGGCCGCGCTCGCCCTCCTCGCGATTACCCATGGTAAAGCGCTCGCGCGACCAGTCACACGACGCGCCAAGTCGTTTCAACTGGCTGACGATCGTCCCGCCCGATTCGGCTTTCCACGCCCAGACGCGTTCAAGGAAAGCGTCTCGTCCCATGTCGCGCCGCGATGGTTGCTGGCGCTCCATGAGCTGGCGCTCCACAACCATCTGGGTCGCGATCCCGGCATGATCAGTGCCCGGTTGCCAGAGCACATCCCTGCCCTTCATGCGCCAGTAACGGCAGAGAATGTCCTGCAGCGTGTTGTTGAGCGCATGCCCCATATGGAGCGAACCGGTGACGTTGGGTGGCGGAATGGCAATGCTGAAGGGCGGGGCACCCCGGCGCTCGGACCGGCCGGCTGCAAACGCGTCAGCCTTCTCCCAGGCTTGCGCCACGCGCGCCTCGATCTCGGCGGGAGAATAGGTTTTATCCAGCATGACGTTACGCTCACCACATCTTTGGAGCGAGGTTTGAAGCGGCAAGCGGCATGCTTGTCAACGGCACGATGTGCGCGACAGGGAAACGAACTTAACGCCTGCCACGCGCGACGCGGGAAATCTCCTCCCGGACCAGCCGTTCAACAACGGAGGGCAGATTATCGTCAAGCCAGGTCTTGATCATCGGCCGCAGCAATTCCTTCATCACGTCTTCAATGGTTCGCGGCTCATTGGAGAAGATCGCCTGGGTGAGCGAGCTGAAGGCGGCGGCAACCGAGGCTTCGGTATCCTGCGACAGCAAGGCGGGTGCTGCAGCAGCGGGCGGGCTTGCCATGGAAGCCGGCGCGCTGACCGCGCCTGTCGACCGCGTCGCCACAGGCGCCGCGGGCATCATCACAGGTGCCATCGGCTCTTCGTCAACAGGCTCTTCGAAACCGAGATCCTCCTCGACCTCGACAACCGGCATCGCCTTGGCGGCGGATTTGGCAGGGGCCGCGTTATTGCTGACATCGGCGGCCGCCCGAACCATGGCAAGATCAAGCGCTTCTTCTTCGTCGTCCGCCTCGCTTTCCGCGACTTCCGGAACGGCAGCCGGCTCGTCCTCACCGGCATCCATCGCCGCCAGCATGGCGTCGATATCATCCTGGCTGGCCGGCTCAGAGGCTTTCGGCGCAGGTGTCGGTTTAGGCGCGGCAGGCTTGGGGGCGGCAGCCTTTGGTGCCTCGGGTTTTGGCGGTTCCGACTTCGCGGCCGGGGCTGCTGGCGCGGCGTCACCATCGGTGATGATGCGGCGAATCGACGCCAGTATTTCTTCCATCGATGGTTCGGCTGCCGCGGTCGCCTTACTCATGCCTGTGATCCCACCAAACGCCTTGCTGACCTGCCCTACATATCAACCCGTCGCCCGAAGTCCCCGAACAGCGCGACACTATCGGCCTGTTCGAACCGACGCCGACCAAGCATCTGCAGTTTCGACCAGACGTCCCAAGTGGACACCAGAACGAGCAGCTGCGATGGCTGACACGCTGCCTGATAGTCATGCGCATGTCTGACTTGATTCGCAATGCAAACGCCGGCTTTTTGTTTGTATTTTCCAGAGTTTTGCGTCGTCAAATGCGACCTATTCGCCGCTTGGCGTCCGCAGCCCGTGCCAGCGATCACGCACCTGCTCGTAGTGCTGGGTCGGATCGTGAAGGGCGACGGCGAGTTGCAATTGCTCCGCACTCAGGCGGCCGATGGCGCCAAGCAGCGTGTAGGCAGCGACGGTGCGGTCATGTTGCGAGCGCACGAGCGCTACTTGCGCATTGAGCAAGATCTGCTGGGTGTTCAGCACGTCGAGGATCGTCCGCTGGCCGACGCGCGCTTCCTCCCTAATACTGTCGAAGGCGATCTTTGCCGCCTTGATCTGCGCCTGCGAGGCGTTGACCTGGGCGCGCTGGCTCTCGAGATTGCCCCATTGGGTGGCAACGAGCGCACGGATCTGATCGCGGACCACGTCAACCTGGATACGATTCTGGCCGAGCGTCTCTTTGGCCTGCCGCACCCGCGAGGGCGCAACGCCCGCCTCGTAGAGGGGCACCGTCACGCGTCCCACAACCGCGTAGGACTCCGACGTATTGTTGCCGATGGCGCGATTGAAGCCGGTTGACGCGGTGCCGCCGACGGTGATCGTCGGATAAAGTGCGGCCTCGGCGATCTGAATGGCGAAGGCGGCGGAATCAACATTATAGGCCGCTGCCCTTATCTGCGGGTGTTCGCTGGCGCCGGCTTCAATCGCTGCGGCGACGGATTTCGGCAGCGTCCGCTCGACATTGGTCTGGGGATTGAGATTTCCTGCTTCCTGGCCAATCTGCTGGCGATAATTGGCTTTGCTCGCAATCAAAGCCGCTTCAGCTGCGCTCACCTGAGATATACCGCCCTGCAATTGTGACTCTGCCTGTGCCACGTCGGTTCGCGTCACTTCGCCAACCTTGAAGCGATCACGGGTCTGCCGCAGTTGCTCGGTCAGCACGACGACGTTGTTTTTTTGCAGTTTCACGATCGCCTGATCGCGCACCACATCCATGAAGGCGGTCACGGCAAGCAACATGATGGATTGTTCGGCGGTACGCAGGGTCTCGCGCTGGGCACGTACCAGAGATTCGGCCTGACGGACCTGATTGTCAGTCGAAAAGCCGTTGAACAGCGTCTGGTTGACCGTAAAGCTGTAACCCGCAGGTGTCTGGTTTGTTTCCTGACGGCCAGCGCCCGCTGTCGTCTGCGATCCCCGACCCGTGGTGTTGATATTGTGCTGGGCGCCGAGATCGGCGTTCAGACTGACGGTCGGGCGATAGCCTGCCAGTGCCTGCGGTACGCTTTCGTTGGTGACACGAAGCGCGGCGCGCGCGGCGTTAAGCTGGGGATTGTACACGTAGGCGCTGGCCAGCGCGTCGCGGATGGTTTGCGCCCTCAGCTCACTTGCATGCCCGCCAAAAATAACACCGAAACCGAGGAGCGCGATGCATGATGGAAAACGTAAGCGCATTGTTAACCTTTTGGCCTGCACAATCCTCGACATTGCCGTTGTCGGGGTCGCTGATGCAATGCGCGAACCATAGCGGGTCCGCGCTTATTCACAATGACAGCGTCGTACAAAGCTGCGATTTGCCGCAAGTGAAGCAATGTTGCAACGTGTGAACACGTTCATTCCGCTGCCGGCCTATGCAGAAAACTCGAAAGCCGGTTGCGTTTCGAACCCCGCCAGTGTCGGGACAGCCACATCGAACATCGCCTGACCCGATACGACAGCCTCCTGGCGGCGATAAAGATGCGCCTTGGCCGTTCGCCCGCGTCCGACCACAGCGACCATACGCCCGCCGGGAGCGAGCTGTGCACTGATTGAGGCCGGCAATGCGTCGATTGCGCCTTCGAAGATGATGCTGGCAAAGGGCGCATCGCTTGGCACGCCCGCCGCCATTGCACCATGGTGAACATCGACATTGGCGACACCGTTGGCGCGCAGTGCTGATTTGGCCGTGTTCGCCACATCACGGTCAGCCTCGATGGCAACAACATGGTGGACAAGCTCGGCCAGAATAGCAGCGCCGTAGCCGCCTGCGCAGCCGATCATCAGCAGCTTGCCATCGCTTGTGGGGGCGAGAAGCTGGACGAGACGTGCCCAGGCTGCCGGCGATGGCAGCACGCGCGACTGGTTCATCTCATCGACGCCAAGCTCGCCGTCACAATAAGCGATCTCTCGCCAGGCCGGCGCAATGTAGGCCTCGCGCCTTATTTTCAGAAACGCAGCGATCACCTGCGAATCCGTCACATCGACCGTGCGGATCTGGCTGTTCACCATCGTTTCGCGGGCAAGATCGAAATCCATGACAAATCCCAGGCTTGAGTGAGCGACAAACTTTAACGACGCGCCACGTCAGTCGCAAGCCGGCATCTTGGCAGGCCGTAGCGACAAGTGTGGAGGCCTCGTCCGGAATCGAACCGGAATACACGGATTTGCAGTCCGCTGCGTAACCATTCCGCCACGAGGCCTTGCTGGAGATATCGTCCGCGCGGCGCTATAACAGGTCGAGGGCGCGACGCCAAGCTGTTCTGCGAACTGTTGTCGCAGTGGCGTTCCACAACCGTCTCATTTGCCCGGGGATCGCCGGGATGCCTCGCGGCGATCAACAGAATTTCCAGCCGTTCCGGTGACGAATCCACGGCACGATACGGCGCCGCAGCCGCAGGTGAACCCTTCTGCCGCCTCGTTGCAGAATGTCGCGTAATCGAGCGTCAATTCCTCGCCTTCGGCAATCGGGCGCAAAGCGATCACGTCGAGGCCGTCATAGCCTGTATTGGGGTCGCAGGAATGGTTCTGCGGCGCCCAATCGTTCCAGTCTTCCGACCACAGAATATAAACCTCGTCGCTGAGCGGATAGGCATATTGGGCAAACAGGCGCTGGTCGCTGTCATTCCACTTATTCGTGACATGGCGTCTGGTTGCGAGGCGCTGCGCACGCTCCTCACCTTTGAACACAATGTCGCCCGGCGCCAAAGCGCACGTTGCCTCGATACCAAGCCCCGCAAGCCCGTTGTCGCGTACGCGATAGGATTTACGGCGCGATCTGTGGCGGGCAAGCCCATCGGCAACAATCAGACGCAGGAAGGCCGCCGTCCCGAACCCGTCACGCGCCAGGATATAATCAGCGGTGCCGTGGAAGCCATCAGGATAAAAGACCGAGCAGGTGAAATTGGCATCGAGAACATGGACGGTACCATGCGCGTCCAGTCGAAAATCAAGCCGGCAATAGCCCTTGGCCCCAAAAGCGAGGAATATCCGGCGCGCCGCATCCTTCAACTGTGTCGCGAGCGCCTCATCGGTTACGGCGATGTTCAGCTCAGGATGAAACTCGGTGTTCTTCAACGCATAGGATTTGAAGCGTTCACCGGGTGGAAATACGAACTCGATCGGCGCGAAGGCGCGCGGCATGCCGGGCGATCGCGGATCAGCGGCAACCAGCACGGAAAATTCGCGGCCGCCGATGAATTGCTCGATGAGAATGTCATCAAACGCAGCCAGAAGTGCCGCGCCTTTTGCGATCAGTGCGATTTGATCATTCACCAGATTATCGCTGTCGATACCAAAGCTGTCGCCACCCTCGTTAGGCTTCAGAAAAAGTGGAAATGAGAGCAACTCGCCTGCCCGCTTTACATCCTCCAGCCGGCTCGCCCTGACAAAGCCCGGCGTCGCGACGCTGCTATAGCGCGCAATGATCTTCAGCGCGCCCTTGCGCGGCTCATAAAGATCGGCGCTTGGCCCGGTATAAGGAAGTCCGAGCGCGTCCAACGCATGGATGACGTCAATTGACGGAACGTCCCATTCGAGATGCCCCTCGCACAGGTTGACGAACATATCAAAATTGTCACGTTTCAGCGCTTTCAACTGGCGGTAGACAGTCGCTTTATCAAGAAAGACATGGGTGAATTGCCACTCCGGAACCAGCCCTGACAGATCACGGGGTGGATCATTCCTTGCGTAATCCGCCAGCATCTCGGTGCGCTGATAGGAGGGTTGAAGGACACAGATTTTCACAACGCCCTCGCCTCGCCATCCGTCAGAATAAGGGCGATCAGGTCCGCCGAAGACATCCCCGACATGGCAAGAATACCGCCGACTGACGATGTGTCGTCAGATGACAAGGCGCAATTGGCGTTAACCTCGAGGACATAGGCTTCACCCGTGCGGCGCGAGGCGCGGATGTCAACGCGCGCATAGCCACTGCCATCAACCGCGAGATAGGCGCGGCGCGCCAGATCAACCAGATGGGCGTGATCGCTCGAGGGGGCTGGCGCATAGCCGTAAAGGTCAATGCCGTCAGGCAGGCGCTCATCATGGGAATACTCTCCGCAGACGCGCTCAAAGGTGAGAAAGCGTTGATCCTCGGGCAGCGCCGGATGGAACACGCGCTCGCCGGGCTCAAGCACCCTCACACCGTGCGGCGCGCCGATATCAGCAACGCACAGCACCGTGAATTCGCGGCCATCGAGATAAGGCTCGGCGAAAAAGCCTCCCGGCGCGACATGGCAATCATGCATTCCAGCCAGCAGGAGCGTGGCATTGGCCTGCGCCTCGTCCAGCGTCCTGGCCAGTGAACGCAATGTGATGCCGGCAGCGCCAAACGAGACATCGGGCTTCAGGAACAGCGGAAAGCCGATCTCTCTGGCCGCCGTTTGCAGATCGCGGGTAACGTCGTTGATCACGACGTAAGGAGCGGTCGCGACACCGGCAGAGCGAAACCGTTCCTTCATGGCAAGCTTTGACGTGGATATCTCATAAAATCGACGGCGAGCGCCGGTAAAGGCAAGGCGCGCTGCTTCAAGCGCCCGCACGACCGACAGGCCCGGATAGCCATTGATGTCATCGCCGTCACAGAGGTTGAAAACGCTAGCGCCAGCGCGGCGCGCATCGTCGATGACGGCCTCGATGTTGTGCGCTGTGACGCGGACCCATTGCCATTGTCGGCCCAGGGCCTGCATCCATTGCGCAACATCAAAGCGCATCTCAGCCGTTTCGAAATACGGGCTGATCAGAGCCTCGCCAGCAGCGGCATAGGGTACGAAGACGTGCACGGGTGGTGGCGGGATATGGCTGGCGCGGGCGAGGGGCGCGGTCATCTCGCAGCCTCGACACTTTCGCGCAATATCAGCCGCACCAGATCGCTGAAGTCATAATGCGCGGCGGCGAGCGCTGGAGCGATGCTCAGCTCATCACGCGACAGCGAGCAATTGGCATTGACCTCAAGCAGGAAGGCAGCGTCGTCGCCATCGCGTATCCTGACATCAATGCGCGCGTAGCCTACCCCATCCACCGCTCGGAACGCAGCGATTGCCAGGCGCTTCAAGGGTTCATGAAAGACGTCGGGGGCTGTCTGATAAACAACACGAGCCGCCGTGCCCTCGTCGCGCTGATTGCCAAAGGGATCAAAATCGCGATGCCCCTTGAAGAGGATGCGCTCGCGATCAGGGATGCGGGTATCAAAGACGCATTCGACAGGCGCGAAAGCGCGCAGGCCTGTCGCCGCGCTGTCGTCCTCGACAACAAGCACACTCATTTCGCGGCCTTTTACGAAGGCCTCCACATACGGCATGCGAGCGCCAAACCCGTGGGCGAGCAAGGCCGCGTGCTCGTCTTTCAGGTCGTCAGCACCAGCCACAACCGATCGTCGGGTCATGCCGATGCCATCAGCGGAAACATCGAGCTTGAGAATACAGGGATAACCGACGACGGTCTTAGCCAGCGCGATCGCTTCATCGTGGTCAAGGCGGATGAACGGGGCCGTCGGCAGGCCGGCGGCAATGAAGCGCTGTTTCATCGCCAGCTTGGAGGACGACAAGCCATAAAACCGTGGATCGGCGCCGCTGAAAGATACTCCCGATGCCGCCAGCGCCGCGACAACGGAGGGTCCGGGATAGCCATCCTGCTCGTCACCATCGCAGAGATTGAGCACGACCGCACCGGCAGCGCGCGCCTCACTGACAGCGCGCGTCAGCGACTGCTCGTCGAGCGTAATCACGCACCAGCGCCACTCGCGACCTGGTGCAAACCAGCCTGGCAGTTCAGCGCGGAATTCGGCGGTATCATAATAGGGGCTGGCGGCGCGCCCCTCGCTCAACTGGTAGGGAACGAAAACATGGACCGGCCGCAGCCGCGCGCTTGCCGGCTGCTGATCGCGCGGGCGGTTTTCAGCCCTGATCGTCGATGCGCGAGGCAATGTAGGGCGACAGGCGGGCGGCGATACGTTGACGCTGCGGGCCGGAGAGATAACGGAAGCCTTGGACGACACGCACGCATCCGGGCTGACCACAGCCGCAGTCAAAAGGAGATGCCATCGACCATTCGGTGGTGTTGTAATCGAAGGAGAGCTCTTCGCCTGCCTCAATGGGGCGCGCAGCAACCATGCGCCGGTTGGCGACATCGACGACAAGATTAGGCTCACAGGAATGATTGACCAACCGCCACAAGGCGCGCCGCGTCAGCACGTGCTGGTTAGGCGATAACTGGATGGTGTATTTGTTTGGCGCGTCCACAATGTCGCCGGTGAGGAAGAACACAAGCTCTCCCTGACGCAGGGCCCGGACGGCGCGGATCATCTCGCCGAAGGGACCATAATCGACCTGTACGCGCATCACTGCCTGATTCATGGCGAGGACCGTTTGGCGCTGTGCCGGCAGCGCGTTGGTTTGTCGAACAGCACCACGCGGAGTACCCGCCCGGGCCGAGGCTCTCAGCAGTGAGCCTCAAGCTGCAATACATGACAGAGCGGCGACAAGCGAGAGTAAACCTCGATAATTAAAGGTTATTTTGCGGGATCTGGAGTCTATCCACAGAAAGCGACTCAACGATATCGAAGCGGTATTTATGATGGGACAAAACAAAATAAAAACTATAAACGCAGCCTGACAACGCTAACGTCTGTATAGACGTAATTTATGTATGTAACACCTCGTCCATTTTCACTTGACAAGATTTCATAATAGAGCTGTCACGAAAATCAGTATTGCCATATGGCGACCCCGGCAGGGCTCGAACCTGCGACCTAGTGCTTAGAAGGCACTTGCTCTATCCAGCTGAGCTACGGGGTCAGACGCATACTCAATGGGTCCATTGACCAATGCGCGTGAATTTGAAGTTGTCGGAGTAGGACATCGCGGGTGATTCCGATGCCGCCGATTCGCTGACTTCGTAAGCGATTCCCTGGCGCTCGGCATAGGCTGCGGCAGCTTCCCGGGTCTCAAACCACAGCTTCACCTGCGTCTGCGTGTCGCCGGATGATACCCACCCCATCAACGGATCAGCGCCACGGCGCTCGTGCGGCTGGAATTCAAGCAGCCACATCTTGGTCTTGCCGCGCCCTGACTGCATGGCACTGCGCGCTGGCTTGTAGATCCTCGCGGTCATCACCTGCTCCTGTCATCTGATGATCGATTGGCACGACGAGAGAGTGGTCGGGGCGGCGGGATTTGAACTCGCGACCTTCTGTACCCAAAACAGATGCGCTACCAGGCTGCGCTACGCCCCGAATTCTCAGTCTACCGACGGTGCGATGACACGGCTGTGCAGCGCTCGTCAAGACTTGCTGCCACCGGCCACCCGCCCGTCGGCGAGAAAACGATGTCACAGATTGCCAAAGATAACGTTGCGAATGCGGTCGCCCGGTTTCACACCGAGACGTTTCACGGTTCCGGCCGGCACTTCAAGCACGGCGCGCACCTGGACGCGCGAGGAAATGGTTGCAAGCGAGAACGGCGTTGTTTGCTCCACCACGTGCGCTACCGTTCCATCGGCTTTGATAAACACCATATCGAGCGACAAGATGGTGTTCTTCATCCACATCGTCACGATATCGTCACGGCCGAAATCAAAGAGCATTCCGCTATCGCTCGCCAGCTCGCGGCGATGCATCAGGCCGACTGATCGCTCCTCATCGCCGAGCGCCATTTCAACGGTAAAGTGATGAACGCCGCTGGCCGCCACGATATCAAGTGCCGCCGTGCGCAAACCCGTCTGCGGCTTGTCTTGCGCCAGGGAGAGGCTGGCGAACATGACAACGAGACCAAGCACTGCCGACCACAGATGCCATGATCGTCCGCGCTCAGAACGCCGGCTCGATCCCGTCCTGATGTTCCAGACTGTCGTCCGCATATGTCACCCGTCTGCCATGATGCAATGAACGCCTGTCTGCCAAAGGCAGCAGGGCGCACCGTTCATACCGACACATGATGGCATCGATCAATGCGACTGTGGAATATTTCCGCCGCTTTCGGGGCGCACTTCTGCAGCCATCAACCCTTTGGGGCCTTCACCAAAGCGGGCCATGACCGTCTGCCCCGGTCGCAATTCGGTGACACCGAAACGGCGCAGCGTTTCCATATGGACAAAGATGTCGCGACCATTCTCGCCATGGGTGAGAAAGCCAAAGCCCTTGGTCCGGTTGAACCATTTGACGATGCAGCGCTCGAGTCCCGACGTCGGGGCTACCTGAATATGGGTTCGCGCCGGCGGCAATTGCGAGGGATGAATGGCCGCTGATTCATCCATCGCTTTGACGCGTAACGCCTGCAATCCCCGTTGACGGTTCAAAACCTCAACCACCACGCGGCTGCCTTCGTAAGCCGTCTGGAAACCATCGCGGCGCAGGACGGTCACGTGCAGCAACACATCCGGCAGCCCGTTATCTGGAATGATGAATCCGTAGCCTTTAGCGACATCGAACCATTTGATGATGCCGGCGATCTCGACGACGTCGAGCCCTGCATCCGATCCCGAGCCTACATCGCGGTCGAGGCCCCGCCCCTCATTCGCACTCATTTGGCACTCCGCCGCCCCAGCAATGCTGATTAACACAAATTTAAGCTTGCCATGATTCGAGCAAAAACGAAGTAGGCGCAGTATCAAAATTCAAATAAATTGAGGCGTAATTGTATGTATTCCTCCGCATTTCCATGTTGTTGTTGCGCCTTTCCTAGGGAAAATGAGGAGGGAAACAGGCGGCGATTTCGGTGCGCAATACGAGGTCGGCTTCTTCATCCAGCGCCGTCTTCTCGCGATTGATGATGACAAGGCGGGCGCCGGCGTCCCGCGCGACAAGGGGGATGGCTGCGGCGGGATAGACGACCAGCGAGGAGCCAACGACGAGGCAAAGGTCGCATCGCTTTGCCAATTCGCCGGCGCGCGTCAACGCGCTCTGCGGCATCGCCTGACCAAATGAAATGGTCGCACTTTTCAAAACGCCGCCACACTCCATGCAATCGGGCGGCGTGCTGTGCTGCTGGAAATATGCGCGGATCGGCCCCAATTCGTGACGTTTTCTACACTGAAGGCAACGCGCATAAGTGGTGTTGCCATGAAGTTCGATGACGTCTTCCTCGCTCAGGCCGGCAGCCTGATGCAACCCGTCGATATTTTGCGTTATCACCGCCCTCGCTCGCCCCTCGCGCACCCAATTTGTCATGACATGGTGGGCGGATGTCGGCTGCGCCCCGGCGAAGCTGTCGTCCATAGCGAATTTTCGCCGCCAGCCCTCAATGCGGACCGCCGGCTCCGCGACAAAGGCCGCAAAGGGGATCGGCTTGTTGACGGTCCACAACGAGCCCGGCGAGCGGAAGTCAGGGATACCGGCATCCGTCGAGATACCAGCGCCGGTGAACGGCAGGATCGAGCGCGCGGCAGCAATCTCCTCATGCAACCGCATGCGCGCTTCATCACCATCCGTGATCAGGATCATGGCCGCCCTATTCCTGCCTGCCGGCTTTGCAGATAGGTTTTAGCCGTCCGCACCGGAAATGTGCACGGGAAAAGGGTGCGACAAAACGATCCATAATTCCAGGGGCCCTCATTGGTCGCTATGAGAAGCGGCTTGGACACAGGATAAAGACCAAGGCACATAACGAGGCTTGACCGGGATCACAGCTGAAGGAGACGATGATGCGCTATCTGCACACTATGGTGCGCGTGAGAAATATCGAAGAGAGCCTTGATTTCTACGTTACCAAATTCGGCCTCATCGAATTGCGCCGCATCGACAGTGAGGCTGGCAAATTCACCCTCATCTTCCTGTGCGCCAAGGAGGATGAAGCTGCTGCCCGCGCGGCCATCGCCGAAGGGCGGCGTGATGCGCCAATGGTCGAACTCACCTATAACTGGACGCCGGAGGATTATGGCACTGCGCGCAATTTCGGCCATCTCGCCTACGAGGTGGACGATATCTACGCGACTTGCGCCAGGCTGCAGGCTGCCGGTGTCATCATCAACCGCCCGCCGCGTGACGGGCGCATGGCTTTCATCCGCTCGCCTGATCTCATCTCGATCGAGCTGTTGCAAAAGGGCGAAGCGAAAGCGCCAGCCGAACCGTGGGCGTCGATGCCCAACACCGGCGTATGGTAAGCTTGGCGCGTGATGGGCGCATAGCGGCCTTCACAAGGCTGATCTAGCGCTTGCACCGTGCAGCGCACCACCTTATAAGCGCCGGGCGTCGGGACGAAGTTTCCGGCGCAGGCTCCCGTCGTCTAGTGGTTAGGACACCAGCCTTTCACGTTGGGTACACGGGTTCGAATCCCGTCGGGAGCGCCAAATTTTCATTATTGCAATTGCTTGTATGTTCTGACCGATCGCGTCACATCGTTGATGCAATACGATAATTCCGGATGTACATCCTGACCGCTTTCATTGACCAGGGTTGATCGGCCGGATCGCGAGCAAAAGTTTGGCCGCGTGGCAGAGTGATCGGTTGCCTCTGGCGCACAGCTGTCACCAGCCGCCATTCTCAACTGCCGACCGCATTCGACAACATGCCGCAATACAAGGCTCGAATCCGGGCCTAATATCGTTGCCGGAGGCAGGATGGCGACAGGATTCGATATACCGACCTATGGCGATGCGCTGGTCGTGCTGGGAACGGCGGGTATTGTCGTGCCGCTGGCGCGCCGCTTCGGCTGGAGCCCGGTCGTGGCCTATCTCATCGCCGGCGCGGTGGTTGGTCCCTACGGTCTGGGATCACTCGCGGCTCTTTATCCGTGGATGGCATATATATCGATATCGGATGGAAAGAACGTCGGAAACATCGCGGAATTCGGCGTGATATTCCTTCTGTTTCTCATCGGCCTCGAACTCTCCTACGAGCGGCTGATCTCCATGCGCCGGCTCGTCTTCGGGCTTGGCAGCCTGCAGATTATTGTCTCAGCTCTGACGTTGAGCGGGGTTTTACTGCTGCTTGGCCTTTCGCCATCCGTGGCGGTGGTCATCGGCTCGTGCCTGTCCCTGTCCTCCACGGCGATCATCATCGAACTCCTGTCGCAACAGGGGCGTATGGCGACGGCGACCGGGCGCGCGAGCTTCGCCATCCTGCTGGCGCAGGATCTCTCCATCGTGCCGCTGTTGATTTTCATCACTATCCTGGGCAGCCGCAGCGGTGGTTCGGTCACCATCACGGTACTGCTCGCGCTCGCGCAGGCCGTGCTGGCGATCGCTGTCATTGTCATCGTCGGCCGCCTGCTTTTGCGCCCGCTGTTCCGGCTGGTGGCAGGAGCTGCATCCAGCGATCTCTTCATTGCCGCCATCCTGTTCGTGATTGTCGCCACCGGCGTCATTGCCGCGCTTGCCAATTTGTCGATGGCGCTCGGCGCCTTCATCGCCGGCTTGCTGCTGGCTGAAACCGAATATCGCAGGGCCATCGAAACGCTGATCAAACCGTTCAAAGGGCTTCTTCTCGGCATCTTCTTTTTTACCGTCGGCATGGGCATTGACGGTCGCGTGGTTGTGCATGCGCCAGTGATGACGGCGCTCGGCATCGCAGCGCTGTTTGCCATCAAGGGGGTGATTGCGTTCGGCGCGGCGCGCAGTTTCAGGCTCAGCCGGGTGGTTGCGCTCGAAGTGGCGCTGCTGCTGGCAGCCGGCGGCGAGTTTGCTTTCGTAGGCCTCGGATTGGCGCTGTCGCTTGATGTCGTGCCGGCGGAAACCGGGCATTTTGCACTCGCCGTCACCTCGCTCACCATGCTGCTTCTGCCGGCGATCGCGACCCTGGCCCGGCGCCTGTCGCAGCGGGTCGACGCCCCCAGGCCGGTCGATCCGGCTCTGTCGCAGATGCCCGGCGAGCGCCGTCATCACGCCATTGTCGTTGGCTATGGTCGCGTCGGCAAGGTGGTGGGCGACATGTTGCGGCGCCACGGGCTTGAGGTGACGGCCATCGATTCGGATGCCCGCAGCGTCAGCGATGACCGCCGCCGTGGCCATGAAGTTTATTTCGGTGATGCGAGCGACCCGCAGTTTCTCGAAAATTGCGGCATTGCAGACGCGTCCGCCGTCGTCATCACCATCCATTCCATGGCGCTGATTGCCCGCATCGTCGAAGGACTGCGACGCCTGAGGCCCGACCTGGTCATCATTTCGCGGGCGCGCGACGGCGACCATGCCCGCCAGCTCTATGCGCTGGGCGTCACCGATGCCGTGCCGGAAACCATCGAAGCCAGCCTGCAATTGTCGGAAGCGGCGCTGGTTGGCCTCGGCAAGCCGATGGGTCCGGTCATTGCCTCGATCCATGAGCGGCGTGATGAATTTCGCAAAGCGCTGCAGGAGGCTGCAAAAACAGCCGGGCAGGCATCTTCTCATGCCGTTAAAAGGAAGGCATGATCACTCTGCGCTGCCAGGCACCCAGGCGGTAACATGAGCCCAAGCCAATGAATGACGTGATCGATGCTCCCTTGAACGCTCTGGTGGTCGACCTGCTGGCTTTTCTTGCCGCAGGCGAAAAGCCCTATGCCGACGTCATGTCGGCCTGGCGCACCTCCTGCCCGCGCCTGCCGGTATGGGAAGAGGCAAATGATCGCCGGTTTGTCGAGCGCAAGATCCGTGAGGGCCGGCAGATCGTTTGTATCACGGCACGCGGCAGCGACTTTCTCAGGCGTCAAGGCTGAACGATGAAAATCGCCATCCTCGATGACTGGCATGACACGCTGCGCGGCTTGCCGTGCTTTCGCAAGCTCGACGGCTTCGACGTTACCGTGTGGAATGATCATGTCGCAGATGTCGGCGAGCTGGCGCGCCGGCTGAGCGACACCGAGGTGCTGGTTCTGTTTCGCGAACGCACCGCCATGTCCCGCGCGCTGATCGAGAAACTGCCCAATCTCAAACTCATCAGTCAGCGCAGCGTTTATCCTCATATTGATATTGCGGCCTGCACCGCACGCGGGATCATCGTCTCGTCCAATATGCATGCCGGCACGCCGTCATATGCGACGGCTGAATTCACGTGGGCGATGGTGCTGGCCGCTGTCCGCTCGATCCCGCAACAGATGGCATCGCTCAAGGCCGGCACCTGGCAGATGGGGGTTGGCTATACGCTGCATGGCAAGACGCTCGGTGTCTTCAGCTATGGGCGGATCGGCAGGGAAGTCGCCCGCTACGGCAAAGCCTTCGGCATGAAAGTGCTGGTGTGGGGCAGCGACAAGAGCCGGGCGGCGGCGATCGCCGATGGTTATGCGCAGGCTGGCAACAAGGCTGAACTCTTTGCCGAAAGCGATGTGGTTTCGCTGCATCTGCGCCTCGTCGATGCCACGCGCGGCATTGTCACGGCGGATGATCTGGCCCGCATGAAACCCGGAGCGCTCATCGTCAACACCAGCCGGGCTGGCATCATCGCGCCGGGGGCACTGGTGGCAGCACTTGAGGCAGGACGGCCAGGCATGGCCGCCATCGATGTCTACGAGCACGAACCGATCGGCGCTGAAGGCCATCCGCTGCTTGATATGCCCAATGTGGTGGCAACGCCGCATATCGGCTTTGTGACGCATGAGGAATATGATGTGCAGTTTGGCGACATCTTCGACCAGATCATCGCCTATCGCGACGGCGCGCCCGTTCATGTCGTGAACCCTGACGCGCTGGCGACAAAGCGCGAGTGAGGCAGCCCGGCATGTTCCAACCTCCTGCCCGTTTCCTGTCGCCGCAACTGCAGGTAGAACGCTGATCATGGAATCGTGGGATCAACATTACGACACGCTGGTGGTTGGCGGCGGCAATGCGGCGCTGTGTGCGGCAATCGCGGCAGCGCGCGGAGGCGCTCGCGTTCTGGTGGTGGAGGCGGCGCCTAAATTCTACCGAGGCGGCAATACCCGCCACACACGCAACATGCGCTGCGCCCATGCCAAGGCAACCCATACGCTCACCGGCCCCTACACGCAGGACGAATTTTACGACGATCTGCTCAAGGTCACCGGTGGCAAGACCGACCCGGAACTGGCGCGCCTGATGATCGGCGAGTCCGAGGACATGCTTGACTGGATCGTCGAGCAGGGCGTGCGCTGGCAGCCCTCGCTGGGGGGTACGTTGAGCCTCGGGCGCACCAATTCATTTTTCCTCGGTGGCGGGCGAGCAATGCTCAACGCGCTTTACGCTACAGCCGAGCGCCTTGGTGTAACGATCCGCTATGACGCCGAGATCGTTGATCTGACAATTGAAGACGGTTTTTTTCTCAACGCCATTGTTGCCCATGATAACAAGCGTCACGCCGTCACGGCTGCGACGCTGATTGCGGCTTCCGGTGGCTTTGAGGCCAATATCGCCTGGCTCAAGGAGGGTTGGGGAGAGGCTGCCGACAATTTTCTTATTCGCGGCACGCCGTACAACAAGGGTACGGTGCTCAAATTGCTGCTGGATAAGGGCGTTGGGGCAATCGGCGACGCGACGCAGTGCCACGCGGTGGCCATCGATGCCCGCGCGCCGAAATTCGATGGCGGCATCATCACCAGGCTTGATTGCGTCGTGTTCGGGATTGTCGTCAACCGGCGGGCCGAGCGCTTCTATGATGAAGGGGAGGATATCTGGCCAAAGCGCTACGCCATATGGGGCCGGCTGGTGGCAGCGCAACCTGAGCAGATCGCCTACATCATCTTCGATGCCCCGTGCCTGGAGCAGTTCATGCCCTCGCTTTATCCACCGATCCGCGCCGAGACGATTGGCGACCTTGCAGGCAAGCTCGATCTTGATGGTGCAACGCTGGAAAAGACCATAACCGGGTTCAACGCCGCCGTGCGTCCCGGTACATTCGATCATACCATCCTCGATGATTGCCGCACCGAAGGATTGCACCCCGCCAAATCACATTGGGCGCGCCGCATCGAGACGCCGCCATTTTATGCCTATCCGGTGCGCCCCGGCATCACGTTCACCTATCTGGGCACGCGGGTGAATGCGCAGGCACGCATGATGATGGCTGACGGGAAGCCGTCGGCCAATATGTTCGCCGCCGGCGAGATCATGGCCGGCAACGTTCTGGGGCAAGGCTATGCGGCGGGCATCGGCATGACAATTGGCAGCGTTTTTGGACGCATCGCCGGACGGGAGGCGGCGCGCCATGCACGCAACTGAGGCGCTCAAGGAAGCAGACCGGCTGATGACGATCTGCAATTCGTGCCGCTATTGCGAAGGATTATGCGCGGTCTTTCCGGCAATGGAATTGCGCCGTGAATTTGGTGACGCTGATCTCAACTATCTCGCCAATCTCTGTCATGGCTGCGGTGCGTGCTACACGGATTGTCAGTTTTCGCCGCCGCACGAATTTGCCGTCAACGTGCCAGCGGTCCTGGCCAAGGTGAGGAATGATTCCTATCTGAGCTATGCCTGGCCACCGGCATTGAAGCTGCTGTTTGGTGCCAATGGCATGGTGGTGGGCCTTCTGACCGCCACCTGCATTTCTCTGTTTCTTCTGGGCTTTGTCGGTTGGTCTGCCGGTGGCGAGATGTTTGCCGTGCATGCCGGCCCTGGTGCTTTTTATCGTCTCATGTCGCACAATGCGATGGCGCTGCTGTTTGGCCTGGCGTTTGCCTATGCGCTGGCAGCAATGGCGATGGGCGCACGCACTTTCTGGCTTGGCTCGCGGCCGCCGGCGATATCGCCAGATGACGCGGCAATGGCCGTCAGCGATGTCGCCACGCTGCGTTATCTTGGCGGTGGGGGCGCGGGCTGCGATGTCGATGACGCAGGGAAAGATCGCCGGCGGCTTTATCACCACCTGACGTTTTACGGCTTCCTGCTATGCTTTGCGGCGACCTCGGTCGCAACGCTTTATCATTATCTTCTTGGCATGGAGGCCCCCTACCCGCCTTATGACCTGCCGGTCGTGCTGGGCAGTGTCGGCGGCATCGGTCTCATCATCGGACCGATCGGGCTGCTGCATCAAAAGTTGCGACGCGGTGCCCATCTGGGTGATGCACGCGCGTTTGGCATGGAAAGCGCGTTTGTTTTGTTGCTTGTTGCCACGAGCGTAACGGGCTTTGCGCTGTTGTTGGCACGTGAAACGGCTGCCATGGGTGTCTTGCTTGCCGTTCATCTTGGGGTGGTGCTGAGCCTGTTTCTCCTGCTTCCCTATTCCAAGATGGTGCATGGGCTCTATCGCGGGCTGGCGCTCCTGCGCAGCGCAGCCGAGCGTCGGGCACACCGTCAGCAAGGCAATACGGCATGAACACCCCAGAACCTTATACTTTGATCTAGCCAAGACTGTGGTTTTGCGGTTATGAATCAGGAAAGGCGGCGAAACGGCCGCAACAGGGAGGTACAAATGGGATCAATTTCTCGTCGTCAATTCGGTTTAGGCGTCAGCACAGCAGCGTTGGCCGCGGCCTACGGAGTTCCCGGTCGCGCGCAAGCGCCGCTGGTGATGAAATTCAGCCATGTCGCGGCTGACGACACGCCCAAGGGTAAGGGCGCGATCAAATTCCGTGAACTTGCGGAAAAATACACGGGCGGCAAGGTCAAGGTTGAAACCTACCCCAATTCGCAGCTCTTCAAGGACAAGGAAGAGATCGAGGCGCTGCAGCTTGGCGCCGTTCAGTTCCTGGCGCCCTCGACCGCTAAATTCGCGCCACTGGGTGCCAAGGAATTTGAGGCGCTCGATCTGCCGTTTGCCTTCAAGGACGAAGCCCAGTTCCAGACCCTCATCAAAGGTGAGCTTGGCCAGTATCTGCTCTCCAAGCTTGAACCGCGCGGCGTCAAGGGCCTGGCGTTCTGGGACAACGGCTTCCATATGGTGTCAGCCAATGTGCCTCTCTTGAAGCCGTCTGATTTCCAGGGGCTGAAATTCCGCATTTCGGGATCAAAGATCGCCGATCTTTATTTCCGCCGGATGGGAGCCATCCCGCAGATCCTGGCTTTCTCGGAAGTCTATCAAGCCTTGCAGACCGGAGTTGTCGACGGTTGCGAGAACACACCATCGAATTACTACACGCAGAAATTCCATGAGGTGCAAAAGCACATCACCAATGGCAAGCACGGGCATCTGCAATACGCTGTTATCGTGAATGCTAAAATCTGGGCCGGGCTGCCCGCCGACATCCGTGTGCCGCTCGAAAAGGCGATGGACGAGGCGAGCGTTTACGCCAATTCGATTGCACTGGAAGAGAACAGTGATGCGCTGAAGGCCATCATCGCCTCAGGGCGCACGACCATTCACAATCTGACGGAAGCGCAGAGAGGCGAATGGTATAAGGCGATGGCTCCGGTCTGGCAGCAGGCGGAAAGCCGGGTTGGCAAAGAAGCGATAGATGTCATGCGCAAGGTAACTGGTCAGACGGCTTGATCGCCTGAATTGTCCTTGCTGTCTTGTCGGGCCGGGATCAAGTCCCGGTCCGTTTTGTGGGTGCTGCCATGACGACTGCTGCGGTTTCGGCTTCTGTTCCTCTGCTTTCCAGGCTCCTCAATCGTCTGGAAGAATTGATCATTACCTTCCTCATCGCAGTAGCGACCGTCATTATTTTTATCGCCGTCATCCACCGCTACGGTACGGCAGCATCGGCTGACTGGTCGAAACTGGCAATCGCCAACGGCCTGCCGGGGGTTGGCGCGTTTTTTCAATCCATTTTCATGTGGATGGTCGCCTGGGACCTGTCGTGGGCGCAGGAACTCTGCATCTACCTGTTCGTTTGGATGGCCAAGTTCGGCGCTGCCTATGGGGTGCGGACCGGCATCCATGTCGGCGTCGACGTCTTCGTCCTCATGCTGCCGGAGCGCAGGCGCAAACGCGTCGTTCTGTTCGGCCTGCTGTGTGGCGCGCTGTTTACGGGCATCATCGCCACACTTGGCGCCGATTTCGTCTATCACATCAACCAGACGGGACAGGTTTCGAACGATCTCGAAGCGCCCATGTGGGTGGTCTATCTTGCCGTGCCTGTCGGCTCGGCCCTCATGTGCTTCCGCTTCCTGCAGGTCGCGTGGACTTTCTCGAAGACCGGCGAGCTGCCGCACCACGACCATATGCAGGTGGAAGGTGTCGAGGAGATCAAGGCGCCAGCGCCCGGCTCCACCATCACGGTGCGCGGTGAGCGCAAGACCCTCGGGCTTTTGCTCATCCTCATTCCCTTATTGATTGTCCTGGTGTGCATCGGTCAGAAGGCGGGAATTTTCGACGTTCCCGCCACATTGCGCCCGGTCATCGTCTTTGCCCTGCTGTTGTCGCTGATGCTGACCGGCATGCCGGTATCAATCGCGCTTGGCCTGACGGTGCTGACGTTCCTGTTCACCCTCACCCAGGTTCCTGTCGCCTCGGTGGCGCTGAAGCTCTTCACCGGCATCGAGAAATTCGAGATCATGGCGATCCCGTTCTTCATCCTCGCCGGTAATTTCCTCACCCATGGCGGCGTGGCCCGGCGCATGATCAATTTCGCCAGCGCGATGGTCGGCCACATGCATGGCGGCCTTGGGCTGGCGGCAGTGCTCGCCTGCGCCTTGTTTGCCGCCATCTCGGGATCATCGCCTGCAACCGTGGTTGCCATCGGCTCGGTCATCCTGCCGGCCATGATCTCGCATGGCTTTCCGCCGCGTTTCGGCGCCGGCGTCGTCACCACATCCGGCGCGCTCGGCATTCTCATCCCGCCGTCGATCGCCATGGTCATCTATGCGGTGTCGACCAATACGTCGATCGGCCAGCTCTTCATCGCCGGCATCATTCCGGGAATTTGTCTGGCGCTTCTGCTGGCCTTGACCACCTGGTATCGCGCCTGGCGCAATAATTACCCGCGCCTGCCCAAGGCAACAACGCGGGAGCGCTTGAAAGCGTTGAAGGATTGCCTGTGGGGTCTGCTGCTGATCGTGATCGTCATCGGCGGTATCTATGCCGGCTTGTTTACGCCCACAGAGGCGGCGGCGATGAGTGCCGTTTACGCCTTCATCGTGGCGGTTTACGTCTACAAGGATCTGAAGCTCACTGATGTTCCGCGTGTTCTGCTGTCATCGGCCAATACCAGCGCCATGCTGCTCTACATCATCACCAATGCGGTGCTGTTCTCCTTCCTCATGACGCATGAGAATATTCCGCAGGCGATGGCGCAGTGGATGATCGACCAGGGGCTTGGCTGGATCGCCTTCCTGCTTGTCGTCAACATTCTGCTGTTGATTGCCGGCAATGTGATGGAACCATCCTCCATCATCCTGATCATGGCGCCCATTCTGTTCCCGGTGGCCGTGAAGCTCGGTATCGATCCCATCCATTTCGGTATCCTGATTGTGGTCAACATGGAGATCGGCCTGTGTCATCCACCGGTCGGGCTTAATCTTTACGTTGCCTCGGGGATAACCAAGATGGGGATCACCGAGCTGACGATCGCGGTCTGGCCATGGCTGCTGACGATGCTTTGCTTCCTTGTCGTGGTCACCTATTGGCCGGGCCTGTCGCTGTGGCTGCCGACCGTGCTGGGAATGCGAGGTTAACAGCCGTACGCCTGCCTGTTGATGCTAGGCGTCCATCAACGATTGCGTCCGACGCCGTCCGGGTCTAGCACTTGGCCGTCATCGACCATTCGTTGAAGGAGGCCGTGCACCATGGGCGATCTTGTCGGCATTCCCTGCCTCTACATGCGTGGAGGCACCTCAAAGGGGCCGTTCTTCAAGGCAAGCGACCTGCCAGCCGATATTGCTGCCCGTGACCGTGTGCTACTGGCTGCCATGGGCTCGCCTGATCTGCGGCAGATTGATGGGTTGGGGGGCGCGGATACCCTGACCAGCAAGGTCGCGATCATCTCGAAATCGGAGCGCCCCGGTGTCGACATCGACTACCTCTTCGCGCAGGTCGACATCACCAAACCGCTCGTCGATACCTCGCCATCCTGCGGCAATATGCTGGCAGCGGTTGCGCCGTTTGCCATCGAAACGGGGCTTTACCCTGCATCCGAGGGTGAAACCCGGGTGATGATCTACAATGTCAACACGCAGTCGCGCATCGAGGCGATCGTCAAGACGCCGGGAAAAAGCGTCAGCTATCATGGAGACGCGCGCATCGACGGCGTTCCGGGCACTGCGGCTCCCATCATTCTCAATTTTATGGACGTGGTGGGCTCGGTATCGGGCAAGATGATGCCAACCGGACATGTCCGCGACACCATCGCCGGCATCGAGGTGTCGTGCATCGATGTGGCAATGCCGATGATCATGATGCGTGCTGCTGATTTTGGCGTGACTGGCGATGAGCCGCGCGCGGCGTTCAATGCCAACAAGGAACTTTTTGCGCGCATAGAGCCCATCCGCCTTGAGGCCGGGCGGCGCATGGGTTTTGGCGATGTCAGCGACAAGGTGATCCCCAAGGTCGGTCTCCTCGGGCGCCCGCGGGCGGGAGGAACCATCATGTCGCGCTATCTGACCCCGCATGCGCTCCACGCAGCCCATGCGGTCACCGGCGCGGTCTGCGTGTCAGCGGCCTGCGCGCTTGAAGGGTCAATCGCCCATGAGGTCGCGACAGCCTCGCCGGATAATCCGCGCACCATATGGATCGAGCACCCGTCAGGTCAGGTCGATGTGCTGCTGACGACAAGCGGCAAGGGCGCGGATATGGATGTGGTGGCTGGCACGTTGCGCACCGCGCGCCCGATCATGCGCGGCGAGGTGATGGTGCCGTCTCACCTGCTGCAAGCGACACTGGTCCAAACGAGTTGAGGGTTGCAATGCATAGATACCTGATGGTGGTGATCGTCGTCTTGATGGCTGCGCTGCGCACGGGCGCTGCGCAAACACCGGAAGCGAAATACCCCGACGTCGTGGCCGTCAAGGTTTCAGCCCGCGGCAGCAACACGTTTGACTTTGACGTCACGATGACCTCGCCCTATGACACCGCCCAACGCTATGCTGATGCCTTCCGTGTCATTGGACCGAAGGGCGAGGTGTATGGCGAGCGCGTTCTGCTGCACGATCACGCCGATGAGCAGCCCTTCACCCGCGAGCTTTACGGTGTCGCCATTCCAGCAGGCATCACATCAGTCCAGGTTCAAGGCCGTGACCAGAAATCGGGATATGGCGGGCGTCAGCAGAGCGTCGCCCTGCCCGGTCGCTGAAAGCAAAACGGCCGGATCGCTCCGGCCGCTTGCCTAATCAATCAAAGATAAGTCGTTCAGGCGACAGGCACGAAGGCGTAGCCATTGCCATCCTTGACGATGGTGCCAGCGCCCGGCACGCCCCAGTGATAGCCCGTCAGGACGGCCTTCTCGGCGATAGCCTTCTCGAACAGGCCCCGCCGATTGGTTTCGGCAAGATCGGGGATTGAGTCGAACACGATATGCCAGCCGGGATTTTTCATGTTGAGCGCCGGGATATTGGTCACGTCGCCGGTGACCCAAAGCTGCGAGGCGCCCGACCCGAGGACGTAGCTGGTATGGCCGGGTGTGTGGCCATTGGTCAGCATCGACTTGATGCCGGGCACCACCTCGGTGCCGGCTTCGGCCTGACGCAGATTTTTCCAGGTCGGGAAGGTTGCCTGAATGCGTTTGGCAAGGCCCTGGGCGGGCGCGGGCAATTTGTCGATGACGCCCGCATCCGTCCAGAATTTATACTCCATCGCCGACACGACGATTTCGGCATTCGGGAAGGTCTGGGCGTTGGTGTCTTTTGCCATGAGGCCAAAAATATGGTCGCCATGGAAATGAGTGACCAGGATGGTCGAAATACTCGCTGGATCGATACCAGCGGCCTTCATGCCGCTGGAGAAGACGAGACCGGTATTGGCGCCACCGGTCTGACCTCCGGTGCTGGAATCAAACATGATGGTCTTGCCGCCAAGTTTCACCACCGTCACCGTGAACGGGACCGGCACATGGGCGTCCGTCTGTCCGCTGGCCTTTAGCGCCGCCTTAACGTCGTCCACGGAGGCGTTGCGCACGAAATTCGGATCATGTGGCTTTTCCCACATGCCGTCGAAAATGGTCGTGACTTCGGCGTCACCCACCTTGAATTTGGCAAAGGGTTTGAACTCAGGCCCCTTCTGCGCATGGGCGCTGCCGATAAATTCAACTGGCCTGTCAAGGCCAAAAACCGCTGCCGCGCCGGCAGCCGACAACACGAAATTACGCCGGGAAAGAGACGTCATGCTTTGCTCCATTGAATGTGGCATCTGTGAATGTGGCATCTGACATTTTTTCTATACACACGTGCGGGCCGCCCGCACGCAATCGACGATCCAAAAGCCGCCATGGTGCTATATCACGCCCGGTTGATGACCGTCGAACCGTTCCCTGCCGCGCCTGATGCACGATTTCGTGTGAATCGCACCCGGCTGGAGGGTGATGGTGAATTCACCTGCATGCGCCGTCGTGATCGCCATCCTCCCATTTGATCCGTGTTGCTGCCCAGCGCATTATCTGATGTGAGGCTACGCCTCCTCTTTCAACCTTGGCAAGCAATCAGAGACTTATTTTCTCATATCCCTGACCAGCGCCTCAACCGCTGACTGGGTTGCACCACGAATGCGGGCATTGGGGCGACCGCCGGCGAGAAAAGCCACCGCCAGCAGGATTTCATCCGCCTTCGGGCCATCGGGTGCGGCAATCGTCATCGAGTCCATCGCATCATAGTTCCAGCCATCCTCGATGCCGCCGAAGATGATATCAATCGACGACCCGGCGGCGCCGACCTTGGCATTTCCCGGAATGAGAGCTGGTCCCCCTCCGGCTCCCTTGCGCATCGCAAGACCGATGCGCACATGGATCATCGCCGCGCCATGCTCAAGATCACCTGCGAGCCCGACAAGCGCGGCCTTGCCATAGCCAACAGGCGTCAAAGGCCCCAGCGCCTGCATGATCTTTTGAGTCAATATTTCACCGCAACGCACTGAGATATCGACGAGTTCAGAGAAATCATCGAGCGGTGAACTTCCCGCGAAAGGATTATGAATGATGGCCGCGGCGGCGATGCGACGCGTGGGCGTCACGAGCTGCCTGCCACCCTCGCGAAGAATTTCCTGATCAAACAACAGGATTTGGCGCACATCCATTCGAACCTGCTTTCATCATCGGGACGGGATGGCCTCGTCAGAATTCAGCCCTGCGCCTTGGCGCGCACGGCATCATAGGTCTTGAGATGGGTGGCGGCGATATCGAGTACCGGCAATGCCAGCCCGTGCCTGTGGCCGCGCGCCAGCATGTCAACCACGATATGATCGGCCTCGGTCGCCGCCCCGCGTTCGATATCGCGCAACATCGACGCCTTGAACGGCGAGCCGCGCTCCGTGAGATTGGCGACATAGGTGGTTAATGCCTGCGGGGCGGGCTTGAACCCTTCGGCAGCGGCAACCGACGTGCACTCATCCAGCAGCTGGCGGACGATACGCTCACCCGATGGCGTTTCCAGGATATCGCCGATGGCAGCGCGCATCAGGCAGGTGATCCCGGCAAGCGTGGTCAGAAAAACAAACTTGTCCCACAAATCCTGCGCGATCGCGGTAGTGAGCGTTGTCTCGATTTTTGCCGCCTTCATGCTCTCCACGAGCTTGTCGGCTATGGGCGATGGCGCATCGCTGAAGGCACCGAGGCGAAACCGGCAGAGCGGCGACATATGCTGAATGACGCCATCATCGCGCAATGTCACCGAGATATGAGCAACGCCGCCCAGTGTCACGGCTTCAGGAAAGGCCTGCTTCAGCCGATCAATATGGCTGACGCCGTTGAGAAAGGGAATGATGGCTGTTCCTTTGCCCACCCCTGACTTCACCGCAGCAATCGCCGTGTCGAGATCAAAGGCTTTGCAGGCGATGACAACGGCGTCAAATGCAGCTGGTGCGTCTTCGGCCAGCCGTGTCTTGACCGGCACGGTCAACATGCCGAGCGGGCTTTCGATACGCAGGCCATCCATTTTCAGGCGGTCGGCGCGCGCCTGCCGGACAAGAAACGTCACATCCTCCCCTGCCTCAACCAGCCTGCCACCCAGATAACCGCCGATCCCGCCGGCGCCCAAAATTAAAATACGCATCATGCCCTCTTGACGTCAGCCGGTGTCCGCCTTGTCGAGCGGTTCACACGTGGTTGGCACACTATGCCATAGGCAAAACGTGAATGAAGCCGAATTCTCGAATGGCGGCTAAACTGAAGATGGGCACCGGGAACAGTGCCGGCGCAAGGTCGCCCGTCATTGATCGCGCGATTGCTCATTTTACAGGCATATCCAGTGCATGACCCCGGCTTTGCATAATATCTAATCATCGATGCAGAGCTCCGATGACCTAATCTGTTCTTTTGTTATTAATTTCAGATATTTATTGATCGTCGGCACATGGCACGCGGATTGCTCTCTTCTTCCAGAATTGGCTGGATTCAACCAAGGGACAGGCCGCTTCATGTCGATGTTTCGAAATCCGTTTTCGCCCTCACGCCTCAACCGTTCCGGATGCGCCTGCGGGCAGCATGCAAGCCTTGAGGAGCATAATCGCTTTGCTGCCGAGGCGGTCGACACGCCGGCGGCTTCCAGTGATGATCAGATCAGCCAGATCGTTCAGTCAGCCGTGATGCGGGCTCTGTTTCCCCATGACGAGAGCCGCCGCCTGTTCCTCAAGACGGTGGGCGCCTCAACGGCGCTCGCCGCCATCTCGCAGTTCTTTCCGCTGGCAACGGCGAGCGATGTTTTTGCCCAGGGCGGGCCGCTCGAGAAAAAAGACCTCAAGGTCGGCTTTATCCCGATCACCTGCGCGACGCCCATCATCATGGCTCATCCCATGGGATTTTACGAAAAGCAGGGTCTGAACGTCGAAGTCGTCAAAACGGCGGGTTGGGCTGTCATCCGCGACAAGACAATCAACAAGGAATATGACGCTGCGCACATGCTGTCGCCGATGCCGCTCGCACTGACGGTCGGCGCTGGCTCGAACCCCATCCCCTATACGATGCCGGCGGTGGAGAACATCAACGGGCAAGCGATCACGCTTGCCGTGAAGCACAAGGACAAGCGTGACCCGAAATCATGGAAAGGCTTCAAGTTCGCCGTACCGTTCGACTATTCGATGCACAATTACCTGCTGCGCTACTATCTCGCGGAACATGGCATCGACCCTGATGCGGATGTGCAGATCCGCTCGGTCCCGCCGCCGGAAATGGTCGCCAATCTGCGTGCTGACAATATCGACGGCTTCCTTGCCCCTGACCCCGTCAACCAGCGGGCGGTCTATGACGGCGTCGGCTTCATCCACATCCTGTCGAAAGAAATATGGGACGGCCACCCGTGTTGTGCCTTCGCCGCCTCGCGGGAATTCGTGACGACGATGCCCAACACCTACAAGGCCCTGCTGAAGTCGATCATCGAGGCAACGGCCTTCGCCCAGAAGCATGAGAACCGCAAGCAAATCGCCGAAGCGATTGCCCCGGCCAATTACCTCAACCAGCCCGTGACGGTGGTCGAGCAGGTACTGACCGGCACCTTCGCCGACGGTCTCGGCGCCATCCGCAAGGTCCCGGACCGCATCGCCTTCGATCCCTTCCCTTGGGAAAGCTTTGCGGTGTGGATCCTGACGCAGATGAAGCGCTGGGGGCAGATCAAGGGCGATGTCGATTATGCCTCGATCGCCCGCCAGGTATTCCTGGCGACTGAAACAAGTGCCGTGATGAAGGAGGCGGGGCTTACTCCTCCCGCCAGCTCGACGAAGGGCTTTTCGGTGATGGGCAAGCCGTTCGACCCGTCGAAGCCGGCGGAGTATGTGGCGTCCTTCGCGATCAGGCGCGGCTGAGGGAATGACAACGTCACTGCCCTTTCGTGCCGGCCTGCTGTCGCTGGTAATCCTGGCGATTTTCCTCGGCGCCTGGCATATCGCCACCGCAGGATCGACACCGATCGCCAATATCGACCCCGAATACGCAAAATTGCTTGGACAGACTGCGACGCAGGGAAAATCGGCGATGCCCGGTCCGCTCGATGTCGGGCGGGCTTTGTGGACGCATCTGCGCGATCCTTTCTATGATCGCGGCACCAATGACAAGGGGATCGGCGTCCAGATCGCCTGGTCGGTTGCGCGCGTGGCGGCGGGATACGGGCTTGCGATCCTGGTGGCACTGCCGCTGGGGTTCGTCATCGGCATGTCGGCGTTGATCAGCCGGGCGCTTGATCCGTTCATCCAGATCATGAAACCCATTTCACCCCTCGCCTGGATGCCGCTCGCGCTCTACACCATCAAGGATTCAGGGCTGTCGGCCATCTTCGTTATCTTCATCTGTTCCTTGTGGCCGATGCTGATCAATACGGCGTTCGGTGTTGCCAGTGTCCGGCGCGAATGGCTCAACGTCGCGCGTACCCTTGAGGTCGGGCCACTGCGCAAGGCCTTTACCGTCATTCTGCCCGCCGCAGCGCCGACGATCCTGACCGGCATGCGTATTTCGATCGGCATTGCCTGGCTGGTGATCGTCGCCGCCGAGATGCTGGTTGGCGGCACAGGCATTGGCTATTTCGTGTGGAATGAGTGGAACAACCTGTCGATCACCAATGTCATCATTGCGATTTTAGTCATCGGCGTCGTTGGCATGGCGCTTGACCTGGTGCTGTCGCGCCTGACCCGCCTCGTTAGTTATCCGGAATAGGTGAGATGTCAGAGCGTTTCATCTCGATTGAGGGCATCGCCCGCGCCTATCCTGCGGCTGACGGATTGCCGATCGCGGTGTTTGAGGATTTGTGGTTTTCGATACGTCGTGGCGAATTCGTCTGCGCCATCGGCCATTCAGGTTGTGGCAAGACGACGGTATTGAACATCCTTGCGGGTCTTGATGAGCCGTCCACGGGTGTTGTCGTGGTCGACGGCAAGGGCATAGAAGGCCCTAGCCTCGACCGCGCGGTCATTTTCCAGTCGCACGCCTTGCTGCCGTGGAAAACGGTGCTCGGCAATGTCGCTTATGCGGTGAAATCGCGCTGGCCCAATTGGTCAGCCGACAAGATCAAGGCGCATGCCGAAAAAGCGCTGGGTGTGGTTGGCCTTTCAGGTGCTGAATTCAAGAAGCCTGCTGAGCTCTCCGGCGGCATGAAGCAGCGTGTCGGCATTGCGCGCGCGCTGTCGATTGAGCCGAAAATCCTGTTGATGGATGAACCCTTCTCCGCACTCGATGCACTGACGCGCGGCACGCTGCAAGACGAGGTCCGGCGGATCTGTCGCGATACGAGCCAGACAGTGTTCATGATCACCCATGACGTTGACGAAGCGATTTATCTTGCCGACAAAATTGTGCTGATGACCAATGGTCCGGGCGCTCAAATCGCCGAAATCGTTGACAACCCGCTGCCGATCGATCGCGCACGCACGGAAGTGCACAAGCACCCGGACTATTACGCGGTGCGCAATCATATCGTCGATTTTCTTGTATCGCGCTCCAAGAATTTTGCCGAGGAACAGGCGGCGCGCGTTGCCGGCGGCTTACCGCGCAATAATCGTCACCCGCCGGTTGTCCGACCGCTTGCCGCCCCTGCCCTCATGCCAGCAGCAACACGCGCCGCAAGCTAGCTTTGTTCACACATCACCCTCCAGGGAGTATTCCATGATCCGTGCTCAACTGACCGAAAAAATCCTCGATATCAAGCGTCGGAATGGCTGGACGTGGAAGTATATCGTCGACCATATCAACGGCATGGCGCCGACCCTCGTCGTGGGAGCGCTGCTTGGCCAGATGAAGCTCGTCAGGCCTCTTGCCAGGCGGGCTGCCGAACTGTTCGGCCTGTCGGCGGAAGAAGAGGCGATGCTGAACGAGGTGCCCAATCGTGGCACGCCGATGCCGCCAACCGATCCGCTGATCTATCGCTTCTACGAGATGGTGATGATCAACGGCCCGGCGTGGAAGGCGCTGATCGAGGAGGAATTCGGCGACGGCATCATGTCGGCCATCGATTTTGACTGCCATATCGAGCGCCAGCCAAACCCCAAGGGCGACCGGGTCAAGATCAATCTCACCGGCAAGTTCCTGCCCTACAAATATTACGGCAATGAGCAGGGCGTTCCTGAATATGGCTTCAAGGAACAAGGCTGAGCGCGCAGGATCATCTGCCTGCACTGCGAGAGGATCAGGGAGCCGCCTGCCAGCGGCCCCCGAGGCTCAACGACGACGAGGCGCGCCGCGAAAAGCACCACCGCCGGGAGGTGGGCCACCTTCGCCCTTATGGCGGAAGGTCAGGCGACCACGATCAAGATCGTAGGGCGTCATTTCAACCGTGACGCGATCACCGGCCAGCGTCTTGATGCGGTTTTTCTTCATCTTGCCGGCAGTATAGGCGACCACCACATGGTCGTTTTCCAGCTTCACCCGGAATTTGGCATCGGGCAGGACTTCAAGAACCGTGCCTTCAAATTCCAGTGCTTCTTCTTTCGCCATCTAGGTCGATTGCTCCATCAGCTATTCAAAATATTGCGGACCAGCTTGTCCTCGCATGTGCGCTGCACAGGCTTTTATACGGTTTTTCGCTTTCCTCAAGCACCAAACGCGCTGGTCAGCCATCCACCTTCGCGGCGGCACGCCGTGCGCGATAGGCATCAATATGAATTTCAAGCTCCGCCCGGTCAGTCATGCCAGCCGGTTTGAGGCGGGTCGCGCAAGCCTGCTGGAACGGCACGAAGCGCTCATGGGCGACGCCAAGCAGGCGGCGCAATTCGACGAGTGGCTCCCCATGATCATCAACGCGCAGGTCGAGATCGGGAAAGGCCTCGCTCGTCCATATTTTGAGGGCGGCTGACTGCTTGCCGCGTTTGTCACCGCCTGCCTGCTGGCCGGCCTCAAGCGCGCGCAGCAGACGTTCGTCAAATTCGAGATCCGCGCCGGCGATATAGGCTTTCAGTGTTTCGTCCACCACTTGCGGACCAGCCAGCATGTTACCGGCAACCGAAACGAAGGGCGCTGACACCGATCCGCACCAGTCGATGCATTCGCTACCGGTAAAGCGGGCCGTCTGGCCTTCGCGGTCGATGACGTGGAGCTGGCGATGCTCGCGCCCGCTATCGGCAGCCGTCAGAATGGCGATGACGTCGCTGGCGCTGCGTCCCTCCTGCAGAAGGCGGTGACCGTCGACCATGTAAAGCGGGTTGGTGAAGGCCTGCGAGGCGAGCGCGCCGATCAGCCCGCCACCGGCTGGCACGCGGGCGCCAACCGCAAAGGCGCAGGTGGTGACGGCGACAGCGTAGGCGCCGCTTCTTTTGTCTTTGGCGACAATCGACCACGTCATGCCTCAGCGCCCGACCGCATATGCCTGCATGAGGCGCGGCGTCGCGGCTGCGTGCAGCACGCCGTCCGGGCGGATGCCGGCAGCCGTCAGACGGCCCACCGACCATTCCGCCGCCACCTCGACGCGGTGGCCGCGCGCTTCCAGCGCTTTCAGTGCGGCATCGCCAATGGATGCTTCGACCGTCAACTGCCCAGGATTGGCCTCGCGCGGATAGAAGGAGGAGGGAAAATGCTGGGTGTGGAAGAGCGGCAGATCGATTGATTCCTGGAGGTTCAGACCGTGATGAACATGACGCAGGAAAAGCGAGAGCTGCCATTGCTCCTGCTGGTCGCCGCCCGGCGTACCAAAGACCAGACGCGGCTTGCCATCTCTCGAGGCCAGCGTCGGGGTCAGCGTCGTGCGTGGCCGCTTGCCGGGCGCGAGCGATGCCGGCAGCCCCTCCTCGAGCCAGAACATCTGCGCGCGCGTGTTGAGTGCAAAGCCAAGCTCGGGGATGACGGGAGAGGATTGCAGCCAGCCGCCCGAGGGGGTTGCCGAAATCATATTGCCCCACTGGTCGATGGCATCAATGTGGACGGTATCGCCACGGCGCGCCGTGCCAGCCGCCTGCATGCTCTGCATCGTCGGCTCGCCGAACGTGCCAGCTGTCTGCTGTACCGAGCCCAATTTGCGTACCCCTTTCAGCATGCGCGCCACCTGCAATTCATAGCCCGGTATGGTGCCCGGGCGCAGCTCGTGCGAGGCGCGCGGCCCGATCAATTTGCGCCGCTCATCGGCATAAGTCCCGGACAGAAGCTGCTCGATCGGTACCTTCACGAAAGCCGGGTCGCCGTAATAGGCCTCGCGGTCGGCGAAGGCGAGCTTCATGGCCTCGGCGAGCGTGTGGACGAAGGCTTCACCTGCCGGATCAAGGGCAGCGATATCGGTACCTTCCAGCAGCGCCAGCGTCTGCAGGAAAACAGGCCCCTGCCCCCACGGTCCCGTCTTGTGGAGCGTCCAGCCGTGATAATCGCGGGTCAGCGGCGCCTCATAGGTGGCCTTCCATCCCGCCAGATCATCGCCGGTGAGCAGCCCCTTATGGCGGCGCCCCGATGCATCGAGCACCTCTTCGGTGCGGCAGAAGCGGTCCATCGCCTCGGCGATGAAACCGCGATAATAGATGTCGCGTGCCGCCTCGAACTGGCCGTCGCGGTCAGGCGTGCGGGCTTCGGCTTCGCCGAGCAGACGGAGCCAGCAGGCGGCAAGTGCCGGATTGGCAAAAAGTTCGCGGGCTTTCGGCGCTTCGCCTCTTGGTAACCAGACCTCGCCGGACGTTGGCCATTCACTTGTGAACAGATCGCGCAGCCCGGAAATCGTATCGGCAACGCGCGGCAGCATGGGATGGCCCCTGCCGGCATAGCCGATGGCCGGCTCCAGAATATCGCGCAGCCGCAATCTGCCGTGATCGCGCACCAGCTGCATCCATGCGTCAAAGGCGCCGGGAACGACCGTTGCCAGCAGGCCGGAGCCTGGAATGAGATCAAGACCCAGTCCCTTGAAAGCCTGAATGGTGGCGCCCGCCGGCGCGCTGCCCTGTCCGCACAAGACCTCAACCTTGTCATTCTTCGCCGAATAGAAAATCGCCGGCACCTCACCGCCTGGCCCGCACAGATGCGGTTCAACGATCTGCAGGACAAAGGCCGCGGCCGCGCACGCATCAAAAGCCGTGCCGTTCCTTTCCAGCATCGACATACCGGTCTGCGAGGCAAGCCAGTGGGTGGAGGTGACGACGCCAAACGTCGCGAGGATTTCAGGGCGGGTTGTGAACATGGCTGATCCCTTTTTGTAACTATTCAGGAGCGGCGCGGGTCAAGCGCATCGCGCAGCCCGTCACCCATCAGATTGAACGCCAGAACGACCACGAAAATGGCAAGACCCGGCCATAACGACATCCACGGCGCCTGCTCGATAAAATTCTTGGCGGTGTTCAGCATGGAGCCCCAGGAGGGCGATGGCGGTTGCTGGCCAAGTCCGAGGAAGCTGAGGCTTGCTTCGGCGATGATGGCTGAGGCGGTGGCAAGCGTTGCCTGCACGATGACAGGCGCGATGACATTGGGCAGCACATGACGGATCAAAATGACATGATGGGGCAGGCCGATGGCGCGCGCACCCTCGACATAGTCCTCGGCCTTCACCGAAATCACCTGTCCGCGCGTCAGACGCACGAAGATCGGCATGGCGGCAAGGCCAATGGCGACCATGGCGTTGGCGAGCGAGGGTCCGAGAAACGCTGCCAGGGCAATCGCCAGAATAAGGAACGGGCAGGCCAGCAATGCCTCGGTGCATCGCGAGATGACCATGTCAACAAGTCCGCCGTAATAGCCCGCGATCAGACCAATCGGCAGGCCGATGGCAATGGCAATGGAGACCGAGATGACGCCGGCCATCAACGAGGCGCGAGCACCATAAAGCATGCGCGCGAACAGGTCGCGCCCGAGTTCGTCTGTTCCCAGCCAGTAGGCGAGGCCTGGTGGCTTGCGAATGGCCAGGAAATTGGTGGTGTTTGGATCGTAGCGTGTGATCAGGGGGGCCAGGATCGCCATCGCCAGGATCAGCGCGATGACACAGGCGCCGGCGACGGCGCCACGGTTGGACAGAAAACGGGTGAGCGCGCGAGAGCGCGCTCTTGGGGCAGAGATTTGTGCATTGGTGGCAAGGAGTGTCATCGCGTGCCCCTCAGGCGCGGATTGACGATCACATAGAGGATATCGGCCAGGAGATTCATGGCGATGAAGCCGACCGCCACGCACAGCACCACGCCCTGGACGACAGAATAATCCCGGTTGAAGACGCCATCGACGATGAGTTTGCCAAAGCCTGGAATGGAGAAAATCTGCTCGGTCAGAACAGCACCCGCCATCAACTCGCCAAACAGCAGGGTGGCAATCGAGACCACAGGGATAAGGGCGTTGCGGAAGGCGTGTTTCCACACGACTGCTGGTTCAAACAGGCCCTTGGCGCGGGCGGTGCGCACATAATCTTGGCTCAATACCTCCAACATCGATGATCGGGTATGGCGCATGATGGTGGCGGCAAGCGCGTTACCCAGAACAAAGGCTGGCATGATCATCGTCTGCAGAGCGCGCCACGGGTCTTCCCACAGAGAGACGAAGCCTGACGCCGGCAGCAGGCGGAAATTCACCGACACGATGAGAATAAGAATGATGCCCAGCCAGAAATTGGGGATCGACAGACCCGACAGAGCCATCGTCGACACCGCGCTGTCGACCCAGGTCCCTTTGCGGGTGGCGGCAAAGACACCCAGGGGAATACCGATCCCCAAGGCAAAGATCATGGCAAAAGCCGCCAACTGCAGGGTAACCGGCAATTTCTGCACGATGAGAGCAGATACCGAGGCACCGGTGCGCAATGAAGCGCCAAAATTACCCTGCACCACTTGTTTGATCCACGCCCAGTACTGCAGCGGAATGGGGTCGTCGAAGCGATAGAGCTCGCGCAGATAGGCCAGCACCTGCGGGTCGCGCTCCTCGCCGGCAATGACCAGAACGGGGTCCCCTGGCAGCAGTTTCTGCAGGCCAAAAACGAAAATTGACACGAGTATGAGCGTCGGCAAGGCGATCAGCAGGCGTCGGGCGATCATCTCCAGCACGACGAGCACCTCCTGATCCCAAAGGCGTCGGCGCCCTCCTGATCACCCGGACTTGCCCCGGCCGCAAGCGCCCGAGCCGGACTGTGCCCTGGCGCGAGCCAGCACCGGGGCACACTGGCAAGCTCTGTAAAAAGACACCGGTGCCTTGTGCTCATCTGGTGATTTTCATGCCATTCAACCGGATGATGCCATCAGGATAAGGCACGAAACCATCCACTTTCGCTGACACGACATAGGGCCAGTTCCAGTAGAGCAGATAGATGATCGGAAGGTCCTCCTGCACAATCTTCTGCACGGCGTCGTAAAGTTTGCGGCGCTCCGCCGGCTCGTATCTGGTCCGCGCCTCATTCATCAGGCGGTCGACCTCGGCGTTCGAATATTTGCCGTCATTCTGGCCACCGCCAGTCGTCCAGAAGACATGGGTATTGCCATCAGGATCAGCACGCCCCGACCAGCCGACCGAACTCATCTGAAAACGGCCGGCAACCTGCTCGCGCAGGAGCGTGGCAAATTCTGTCGAACGTATCTTGACGTTGAAGCCGGCTTCGCCCGCCATCGCCTGAACGACCTCGACGAGGCGCAGGAAGACGGGGTTGTTGGCAGCCTGGATTTCGACGTCGATGGGCGCCTTGTCCAACCCCGCCTCCTTCAGGAGTTGCCTCGCCTTGGCGACATCGCGGGCGGGTAACTTGATATCGGGGTTATGGGCGAAACTGGACGGCGGGAACGCCTGAATGGCGGGCGGATAGGTGCCCTCGAACACAACGTCACTCAGCGCCTGACGATCAAGCGAGAGGCTGAAGGCCTGGCGCACGCGCTTGTCGCGCCCCAGCGGGTTGTCGGCTGCCGGACCGTTGCCGACATTGACGGTCAGGCCTTGATAGCCAAGCCCGGTGATCTCGACATATTTGAGCGATGCATCGCTCTTGACGCTCTTCGTATCGGTTGGCGCCAGGCGCTCCAGCATGTCAAGATCGCCCGAGCGCAGATTGGCAAGGCGCACGGTCGTATCGGGAATGGCGCGATAGATGACGCGATCAAACGCATAGTCCTGCTTGCGCCAGTGATCAGCAAAGCGCTCCAGCACGATGCGATCATTCTGGACGCGTTCGACGAATTTATAGGGACCTGAACAGACCGGCTTTGCCGCGACATCACTGGCGAGTGATTTTGGCGCCAGCATCATCCCAGCGCGATCAGACAGTGCGTAAAGGATCGTGGCATCGGGTTTCGCCAGTTTGAGGAGGATGGTCGAGGCATCGACCACATCAACAGACGCGATCGACGCCAGCTCGGATTTACGCCGCGAGTCGGCCAGCGTCCGGGCGCGGTCGAGATTGGCTTTCACCGCCTCGCCGTCCATCGCCTCACCATCGTGGAATTTGACGCCGGCGCGCAGCTTGATGGTGATTGATAGGCCATCGGGAGAGATCGTCCACGAGGAAGCGAGCTGCGGCACCAGTTCAAGTTTGGGCGAGATATCGATCAGCTTGTCACAGAGCGCGGCAAAAACCACGCGTCCGACATAGGTATTGCCCTTGTGCGGATCGAGCGCATCAGGATCTTCCTGCAAGCCGATACGGAAGGTGGATTGCGCCGAGGCGGGCGATGCAGCAGCGCATGCCAGCAAAGCGGCAAGGCCGGTGGCGAGGAGCGGATATCGGGTCATGGTGTGATGGAACCTCCCTGAGATGACGATTGACGCAAAGCGTCGGCGAAGACAGCGATACGCTGCTGGCGTTGGATTGAAGGTGTGAAGGCAAGAGGGGCGCTCGCGCCGGCGGCGGCAATCTCGCGCCAGAAATGACAGGAAACGGAGCGACCTTCCTCAACCGTTTCGCTCACGGGCCGCTCACTTGAGCAACGCGCCCGGGCATGGGCGCAGCGCGTGTGGAAACGGCATCCCGACGGCGGACGGCTCGGGCTCGGCGGATCGCCTTCAAGCAGCGCATGCTGGCGCCGCGCTGCCGGATCAGCGATGGGGGCGGACGCGATCAGCGCCTGGGTATAGGGGTGAAGCGGCGTCTCGAACAGCGCGTCTGCGGGTGCAAATTCGACAATCTCGCCCAGATACATCACCGCCACCCGCTCGCTGACATGGCGAATGACGGCGAGGTTATGGGCAATCAGCACAAGGGTAAACCCAAGCTCGCTGCCAAGGTCCTCCAGCAGGTTGATGATCTGGGCCTGAATCGAGACATCGAGTGCTGATACCGGCTCATCGCCCACCAGCAGGCGCGGCCCGCTGGCGAGCGCCCGGGCAATCGCAATACGCTGGCGCTGGCCGCCAGAAAATTCATGCGGATAGCGGGATGCATAGGCAGCGGGCAGACCGACCAGCCCCAACATGCGCGCCACATGGTCAGCAACATCCCGGCCCTTCGCGATCCCGTGGAAGCGGATCGGCTCGCCAATCAGCGTCGCCACCGTGTGGCGCGGGTTGAGCGAGGCATAAGGGTCCTGAAAGACGATTTGCAGCGCCTTTCTTCTCTGCCGCATCGCCTTGTCATCAAGGGCCATCAGATCAACGCCCTCAAAACGAACGGAGCCGGCATCAGCCTCAATCAGCCGCAGGAGGCAGCGGCCGAGGGTTGACTTTCCACACCCCGATTCACCGACGATCGCCAGACGTTCGCCCTTGCGGACCTGCAATGAGACACCGTCAACCGCACGCACCGGATCACTGCGGCCAAACAGGCGGGATGAGCCGAACTGCTTGACGATACCTTCTGCCTCGAGAATGTGCGGACGCAGCGGGGGTGATTGTTCGGGTGCGGTATCTGCTTTGGTCATCGAACCCGCCCGCTTATGGTTTCAACCGGCGCTTCGAAGCAGGCGACACGGTGGTTGCCAACACCGAGTGCGCGCAATGGCGGGCGTTCAGATGTACATCTGGCGGTGACAAACGGACAGCGGCTGGCAAAGCGGCAGGCGGATGAAAAAGCTTCCGGCGGCGGCACGCTGCCGGGAATGGCGGCGAGCCGCCCCAAGCGTTTGCCTAGTCCTGGCATCGAGCCCAGCAAGCCAATGGTATAGGGATGCTGCGGATCATCAAAAATATCCGCAACCGGGCCGCGTTCAACCACGCGCCCCGCATACATGACTGCGACCTCGTCCGCCACTTCCGCGACAACGCCCAGATCATGGGTCACCAGCACGACGGCTGTGCCGCTTTCAGTCTGCAATTGACGAATGAGGGCAAGGATCTGCGCCTGGATGGTCACATCGAGCGCGGTCGTCGGCTCATCGGCGATGAGGAGCGTCGGGTCATTGGCAAGCGCCATGGCGATCATCGCGCGCTGGCGCATACCGCCTGACATTTCATGAGGATAGGCATCAAGGCGTGTTGCGGCTGCGGGAATGCGCACGCGCTCCAGCATGTCACGGGCACGCGCCCTGCCCTGCGCCTGGCTGCAATTGCGATGGCGCACGACGCTTTCAGCAATCTGATCGCCGATGGTGAAGGCCGGGTTGAGCGCCGTCATCGGCTCCTGGAAGATCATGGCCATACGGTCGCCGCGCAAATCAGCCAGAGCATGTTCGCTCAGCGCGAGCAGGTCCCGCCCCTCGAAGCGGACCGCGCCGGCGGTGACCGTCGCTGCTGGCTTTGGCAACAACCCCATGACCGCCAGAGAGACAATGCTTTTGCCGCAGCCTGATTCACCCACCACGCACAAGGTCTTGCCAGGGCCAACCGACAGCGACACGCCATCGGCGACATGGATGCCGGGCGGGTGGGCAGCAAACCGTATCGCCAGATCACTCACATCGAGCACCGGCACGGTCGCGGACACGTCACGACGATCTGCAACTTGCCGCTCGACGACGCCCAAAACCGCTCCTTACCCATTTTTCAAGTTTAGAATAAGGGAGTTGGCGCCGGGAGCAAGCCTGCATTTGCCTAAGAGACAGGCAGTCCGCTCGGCTTTTGTTGAGCTTGTGGTGCGGCGGCAGGTATCTTGCCGGCGGCACGCAAGACCGAGTTGAGTACAATGGCGACGGCCTTGTAGAGTTCAACCGGTATCTGCTGATCAAGCTCGACCTGCGACAGCGCTGCGGCCAGCACCGGATTCTGGTCGATGGATATATTGTTCGCTTTCGCCGCCTCGACGATACGGTCAGCCACATGACCTTCGCCCTTGGCGATGACGGTGGGTGCCTTGCCTTTGTTTCGGGCGTAGGCAAGCGCAACGGCAATCTTGCGGGCTGGCGATTCACTCATGTCTGACGATCCACATAATGACCGCCGCCCTGGTTGGGGCGTTGCGGCTTGCCAAGGCGGGCTGCGACCTCGCCGATCGGCAGGTCAGCCTTGCGCAGATCGCGCCGCAAATCCGACAGCCCGTCGCGGAGCGCCCTCCCCGTGGTTTCGCGCTCCGCCCACAGCGTGGCGCTGACGCCACTGCTCGCATTGCCCGGTTGCCAGGTAATGACCGCGCTGACCGGACCCGCCGGCTCACTGTCAAGCGCAAACCACAGCCGATAGGTGGGAAACGCTCCACCAACGCCCGCCGGCTGCGCCTCGCGCTCAACTGCCACCTGCAACGTGGTCGTCTGCTGCCTGATCTGGACGGGAATCTCCACGTAATAAGACGTTTGCAGGGTCGGTTGCGATTTCTGATCGCTTGGCACGACCTGGTCACCATGGCGGCTGACGAGTTGCGACAGGCGAATACGCGAGAGGGCTGCTTCCGTCTGGTCGAGCAGAAGGCTGGCGATCTCGTCGACCTTTGCAGTGGCTGGAATGTCGCCGCTCGCGGGGCGCTGTGCTTCGGGGATTTCACCACGATGCGGAGGCGCGAGGCGCTCACTCTGGTCGCGACCGCCGGTCGTGCGGGCAGCGCCTTCAGGCGAAGCTGCCTGTGAGGCTTCAGGCGGAGCGCCCGGCTCCGCTGCCGTTTGAGCCGAAGGCGCACCCGCTTGCGGCACGAGTTTTGTCAACTGGTCACGCAAACCCAGCAGGACCGCTTTCAGATCAGCGCTGAGAACAGTTTTGTTATTGCCGCCAGCCAGGGCGTTTTCAAGGAAGACGCCTGAATTGGCGATCGCGTCGATCAGGCCGTTGGTGGTGATACCCTCATCGAGGCTGATATTCGCCGCAGCCGCCTTGTTCACCGCATCACGCAAGGGAGCGGGCAGATCGCGCGGGCGTTGTTGCAAGGCCACGAGATTAGCAAAAACCGGGGCCAAAGGACCCTGTTTCGCAACGCTGCTTGAGATTGCCGAGGACAGCGCGGCGTTGAGTGCAGCGGCGACCTCGCCGGTTTGGCCGGTTGTTGGCGGGGTGGCGGTGACTGGCTGTCGCGCGCGTACTTCGACGACGACGCCGTCATTCTGGGTAACCGTGTTTGATGCGCTCTGAAGCGCCCCGCCCGGTTGCGAAGCAAGCCCGGCACGCAGGTTCGCGGCACTGCCATCGCCCGCACGCGGCAAGACAAGCGCCGCTGGCGAATTGGCGCCGGTGACGATACGCGCCGCCGGGTCGACCAGTCGTGGGGGAGCGTTCTCGCCAGCGACCAGGCTCAGGGAAATCTGGCCTGTCGTGCCCAGGATCAGCAGGCGCACTCTCGAGCCAACCGCGACATCGGCTTTGGTTGCAATGTCGAGTGCGCCCTGTGCGGTTAAAACCCGCAGCACCCCATCGCCGATGATCTGCTGAACGCGCGCATCGAGCGTGCGACCGTCTACCAGGGTCAGCGGAAGCGATCCGCTCACCAGCGATCCAAGCGCTGATTGCTGGGCGGCGATCTGGGCTGTGGAAATTTCAGCCACGCGGTTCTCCCATATGATTCGCTCAATTATTATCGTTTATTCAGCAAAATTCTCCTAATCTGATCATTAAAATGGAAGATAAACAGCAATTAGAGATGGGCGCGCGCGGCATCGACAAGTCGCAACTGCACGCGCTCGCGCCCCTGCCAGCGATTGAGCGACAAATGGCCTGCGGCATGGATCGTCTTGCCGCGTGAGGCGAGCAGAAAATCGCCCAGCGACGAACCGACGGCGCGGAAGGCGATCGCCGAAATCTCGCTCCCATCGCCGGTGGCTAATGTGGCGCGGATATGCTGGGTGCCGACGATATCAGCGTAGCGCACGCGATGGGCGGGAAAGGCCAGCAAGGGCTCAGGTCGCGCCGTGCCGAAGGGTCCGGCCCGCGCCAGCTCATGCACAAAGGGGACGGTGGCGCTCGCAGCCGACATCGCCGCGTCAAAATGCCGTTCGCGTGTGCTGCGCGCCTGTTCGACGGCGGATCGTAACGCACCCACAAGATAGCCACGAAAATCGCCAAGCCGTGAGGCATCGAGCGTCACGCCGGCGGCCATGGCGTGCCCGCCTCCCTTGATGAGGATACCCTCACCCACCGCATGGCGGACAACCCGACCAAGATCGACGCCTGCAATCGAGCGACCGGAGCCGGTGGCAACGCCCTGACGAACGGCAAGCGCAAAGGCGGGACGTTCGAATTTTTCCTTGAGGCGGGCGGCGATCAGGCCAAGCACGCCCGGATGCCAATCAGGAGCACTAGCGACCACGACCGGCGGCCCCTCGCCCATGCCGATCGCCGCACTCGTCTCGTCGACGGCTTCGGCCACCGCCTGCTGCTCGATGAGCTGGCGCTCGCGATTAAGCCGGTCAAGTTCACCCGCAATCCGCGCGCACTCTTCTTCTTCGTTGCTCATCAACAGTCTGCAGCCGAGGCCGGCGTCGCCGATGCGCCCGCCGGCGTTGATCCGTGGCCCCAGAACGAAACCGAGATGGAAACTTTCGACCGGGCCATCGATATGACCAGCACCAATCAACGCGCGCAGGCCGGGCTGAGGCTGACGGTTCAAGATTTCAAGACCACGGACGACAAGAGCGCGGTTAAGACCGAGCAACGGCACGACATCAGCGATGGTCGCGAGGGCGACGATATCGAGCAGGCGTAGCAGGTCGAACTCGGCCTTGTCCTGAGTGAAAAAACCGCGTTGGCGCAGGCAACGATTAATGGCAACAGCGGCGATAAAAGTGACGCCGGCAGCGCATAGATGCCCGAGGCCTGATAGATCATCCTGGCGATTGGGATTGACCAGCGCGAAGGCAGGCGGCAACGCGGCGTCGCTTTGATGATGATCGAGCACAATCGTCTCGGCGCCAAGCGCGTTGGCGCGGGAAATCGCCTGATGGCTCATCGTGCCGCAATCGAGCAGAACGATCAGGCGAAAGCCATCGCCGACGAAATGATCCATGATGGCATCCGTCGGGCCATAGCCCTCGGTGATGCGGTCGGGGATATGAATGCGATGGGGCACGTCATAGGCAGCAAGAAGGCGGCCAAGGACAGCGCAAGATGAGGCGCCGTCGACATCATAATCACCAAACAGCGCTACCGGGTCGCGAGCCATGATCGCCTGGGCAAGCCGCTCGGCCGCCTTGTCCATGTCGGTCAGCGTCGAGGGGTCGGGCATCAGCCGCCGCAACGTCGGCTCCAAGGCATCCTCGACATCATCAATACCCGTGCCACGACCTGCAAGAACGCGAGCGAGGATATCCGACAGATCGTGTCGTTGTGCGATCGTCGCGGCGATCAGGCGCTCACGCGCGTTCAGACGGTCGCGCCACGCATGCGCGGTCGCGGAGACAGCGACACCGAGAAAATCGGCGTCTAGCTCCACCATCGCCGCCACGGTTGATAGCGGCAATCACGCATCGTCGAATTTATCAAACAGGCGATGCTGCCCTTCGACGTAGCGGATGGTGCGGGTGGCAGCGCGCATCACCACGGAGTGGGTGGTGATCAGATCATGGCCGAAATGCACACCACGAAGGAAATTGCCGTCAGTGACGCCGGTTGCCGCAAACACGACATCGCCGCGCGCCATGTCGCCCATGGCGTATTTCCGCTGCGGATCCTCGATTCCCATCTTGCGGGCGCGGGCACGCTTTTCCTCACTGTCAAGGATCAGCCGCCCTTGCATCTGGCCGCCAATGCAACGCAGGGCTGCGGCTGCCAGAACGCCCTCAGGTGCGCCACCGATACCGATATAGATATCAATTCCGGTAGTGCGCGGATCGGTCGTGTGAATGACGCCGGCGACATCGCCATCGCCAATGAGACGGATAGCTGCTCCAGTCGAGCGCACTTCGGCAATCAGCTTGGCGTGGCGTGGCCGGTCCATGATACAGGCCGAAATATCGCTTGGCGCCACTCCCTTGGCTTTCGCGAGCGCGATAATGTTGTCGATGGGCGAGCGATCAAGGTCGATCGTCCCTTCGGGATACCCCGGACCAATCGCGATCTTGTCCATATAGACGTCGGGAGCGTTGAGAAGGCCGCCTTCTTCCGTCAGCGCGATCACGCACAGCGCGTTTGGCAAATTCTTGGCGCAGATCGTCGTCCCCTCCAACGGGTCGAGGGCAATATCGACCTTGGGTCCCTCTCCGGTTCCGACCTTTTCGCCGATATAGAGCATCGGCGCTTCATCGCGCTCTCCCTCGCCGATGACGACGGTACCTGAAATCGGCAGACGGTTCAGCTCGCGGCGCATCGCCACAACGGCTGCCTGGTCCGCGTCCTTTTCGACGCCGCGCCCGCGCAAGCGCGCCGACGAGACGGCCGCGCGCTCGGTGACCCGCACCAGTTCCATCGACAGCGCCCGGTCGAGGACGGCAAGCGGACGATTATCTGACGGCAACATGGCACAACTCCCCAATGCGCACAGGCATTACAGTTTTTCGATACGGATCATTTGCGGCGGACCAACGATATGGCCGTCACGTTCAATGGCTTCCAACGCCTGGCGAATTGCGGCCTCGGTCGTTTCGTAAGTGATCAATATGACAGGCTGTGGCTCGTCAATGGGGGCACCTTCGCGCCCTGCCCGTCCACGCTGGACGATCGATTCAAGTGAAATGCGCGCTTCGGCCATGCGGGTGGCGATGGCGGCAAAGGCGCCCGGACGGTCGTTTACCGCCAGGCGCACGTAGTAGCCGCCTTCATGAGCCCGCATTTCCGCCTGCTCGTAAGGGCGCATGAGTTTCGCAGGACGCCCGAAGGGCGGCGTTATGATCCCGCGCGCCACATCGACAATATCGGCCAGAACAGCGGATGCGGTTGCCTCTCCGCCGGCGCCAGGCCCCACCAGCAACAGGGTGCGGACAAGATCGCCATCGATGGAGACCGCGTTGAGAACGCCGTCCACCTGGGCGATTGCCGCCTTGGCCGGCACCATGGTTGGATGCACGCGCTGTTCGATGCCACTATCGGTGCGCCGCGCCACACCCAACAGCTTGATGCGGTAGCCAAGATCAGCGGCGGCCTTGATGTCAGCACTGGTGATCGAGCGGATGCCTTCGACGTAAACCGCTTCAGGCGCAATCCGCGTACCGAAGGCAAGACTGGCGAGGATCGCCAGCTTGTGGGCGCTGTCATGGCCGTCGATATCGAAACCAGGATCAGCTTCGGCATAGCCCAGCGCCTGGGCGGCGGCGAGGCATTCGCCAAAGCTCAGCCCGTCACTCTCCATCCGCGTCAGGATATAGTTGCACGTGCCGTTCAGAATGCCGACAACGCGACGCGGGTGGTTGCCAACGAGCCCTTCGCGCAGCGTCTTGATGATCGGCACGCCGCCGGCAACGGCAGCCTCAAACGCAAGCGAGACATTTGATTGCTCCGCAAGCGCTGCCAGTTCAAGCCCATGGGCGGCAATGAGGGCTTTATTGGCAGTGACAACCGGCTTTTTTGCATTGAGCGCGGCGCGCACCGTGTCGTGGGCCACACCTTCCGCCCCGCCGATCAGTTCAACGACCATATCGACGCCGGGGGCGTTGGCGAGGGCCACAGGATCATCGAACCAGCGCACGAGCGAAGTGTCGAAACTGCGCGGAAGCGACTGATCGCGGCCGCTAACCGCACGCACCGCGAGCGAGGCTCCAGCGCTTTCAGCCAGGCGTTCACGATTGCTCATGAGAAGACGCGCAACTGCGGCACCTACTGTGCCGATACCGGCGATGCCGATGCCGATTTCCTTGCGCGCCATGGAACGGACCTTCAGCGGTGGGCGGCGAGCGAAACGACGTTGTGCAACGTCTTGTCGGCGCCGGCGAGGAAACGCTTGATGCTGCGGGCCGCCTGACGGATACGCTGCTCGTTTTCAACCAGGGCGATGCGCACATGCTCATCGCCATGCTCGCCGAACCCGACACCAGGCGCGACCGCCACGTCAGCCTTTTCCACCAGCAGCTTGGAGAATTCGAGACTGCCTATTTCACGAAAAGCTGGAGGAATCGGAACCCAGGCAAACATCGAGGCTGCGGGCGGAGGAACCTCCCAGCCGGCGCGCCCGAAACTCTCAACCAGCACGTCACGGCGGCGATGGTAGACGCCGCGCATCTCGTCGATGCACTCCTCGCCACCGTTGAGCGCGGCAGCTGCCGCAATCTGGATTGGTGCGAAGGCGCCGTAATCGAGGTAGGATTTGACGCGCGCCAGCGCGCCGATCAACCGTTCATTGCCAACCGCAAATCCCATGCGCCAGCCCGGCATGGAAAACGTCTTTGACAGCGAGGTGAATTCAACCGCAACATCCATGGCGCCCGGCACCTGCAGGACGGAAGGCGGTGGCGCGCCCTCGAAGTAGATTTCGGCATAAGCCAGATCCGACAGGACAAAGATGTCATGCTTTTTGGCGAAGGCAACGACTTCTCGGTAAAAATCAAGATCAGCGACCGCTGCAGTCGGATTGGCGGGATAACACAGAATGACGGCAATCGGCTTGGGGATTGAATGGCGCACAGCGCGGTCCATGGCGCGCAGCAATTCATCGCCCGGCTCGGCTGGCAGCGAGCGGATGACGCCACCTGACATGATGAAACCGAACGCATGAATGGGATAGGTGGGATTGGGGCACAGCACGACATCGCCCGGCGAGGTGATCGCCTGGGCGAGGTTGGCAAAGCCTTCCTTGGAGCCCAGCGTTGCAACGATCTCGGTCTCGGGATTGAGACGGACACCGAAACGACGGTCATAATAGGCTGCCTGCGCCTTGCGCAGCCCGGGAATGCCCTTTGACATTGAATAGCGGTGGGTGCGCGGATCCTCGACGCTTTGCACCAATTTCTGGACGATATGGGCAGGCGTGGCGAGGTCAGGATTGCCCATGCCAAGGTCGATGATGTCAGCACCGCGGTCGCGGGCATGCTTCTTCAGCTTGTTGACCTGTTCGAAGACGTAGGGCGGGAGACGTCTGATGCGATGAAATTCGCTCATCCTGCTTAACCGATCTGTTCGTGACGGGAGCATCAGCGAAACGCGCCGATTCCTCCCTGCATTCGAAGGCTTACCCCCTGCGCAGACCCCCTGCCAAGGGAATTTTGTCAATAAACCTGGTTTTGAAAATCTGCCGGCAGGTTTGGATTTTTCTTCACCGCCGTTGCCGGCTGTGGTGGCGGAGGGAGAGGAAGGGGCTTGTCAACCGGCGAGGTTGCCAGTGTTTTGACGCGGGCGCGGGCCGCGAGCAATTCCTGCTCGATGGTCTGGCGCTCGGCAATCGACAGATCGGGCACCGGCAATGGCGGCGTCACACCAACGGGAATAAAACCGCCAGGGCGGACGGTCTCGGCGCTGCGAACATCGGACGTTGGCGTGATGCCGCTGTCAACGATCGCCCGACCCGTACGCCCGGGCGAGGAGCAGCCGCCAGCGCCGGCAAGCGCAAGGATGAGAGCCACAATTGTGAAATGTATGCTCACAGGTGATCTCTTGGTCATATGAATGACATTGCCGCAATGATTGATGGGAAGCCGGACAAGGGGCCAGTGACGCGCATTATTCCCGTTTTTTTTATCCCGAAGGTGTTTATGATGTGGCCAGGAAACGACCAGGGTCGGAACAAGACTTTTTCATCGAGTGCTCATATGGCCGATAAAGATAAAATTCCAGCCAATGGCCTGGAATCCGCAGTTGTTCTACCTGATCCGGAGACGATGGCGCGTAATTTCGCGTTGATGTATGAGGAATACGGCAAGGCCATGTCTGCCTTCCTGGCACCGCGCGAGGAGGGAAAAGCACCTCTCAGCATGCCTGACGAGAGCACTGAAATTGTAAAAACTCTCGGAAAAGTTGCAGAAAGCTGGCTGTCTGATCCCCAGCGTGCGGTTCAGGCGCAAAGCGAGCTTTGGCAGGGTGTCATCGCCCTGTGGGCGGCTTCGACCAACAGGATGATCGGTCAGCCGGCAGACGTTGTGGCGCAGCCCGCTGCCGATGACAAGCGCTTCAAGGACCCCGACTGGACGAACAATGTCTATTTCGACTTCACCAAGCAGCTTTATCTGTTGACCACGCGCTGGGCGGAGCATCTGGTCAAGGACGCCGATGGGCTCGACGAGCACACGCGCCACAAGGCCGAATTTTATATCCGCCAGATCGGCGCAGCGATGTCGCCTTCCAATTATCTGATGACAAACCCCGAGGTGATGAAGGAAACCCTGGCGTCAAACGGCGAAAATCTGGTGCGTGGCATGCGCATGCTGGCCGAGGACATGAAAGCCGGCCATGGTGATCTGCGCATCAGGCAATCGGACCCCAACACCTTTGAGGTTGGCAAGAATTTGGCACTGACGCCTGGAAAGGTCATCTTCCAGGATGATTTGATGCAGCTCCTGCAATACAGCCCGACGACGCCGCAGGCATTGCGCACACCGGTGCTGATCGTGCCGCCATGGATCAACAAATTCTACGTCCTCGACCTCAACCCCGAGAAATCCTTCATCCGCTGGATGGTTGACCAGGGGCTCACGGTGTTTTGTATTTCATGGGCCAATCCGGACGAGCGACTGGCGCAGAAATCCTTCGAGGATTACATGCGCGAGGGCATTTTCGCCGCCTGTCAGGCGATCGAACTGGCGACCGGCGAGCCGCGCGTTCATGCCATGGGCTATTGCGTGGGCGGGACGCTGTTGTCGGTGGCACTTGGCTATGCGGCAGCCATGCAGGATGACCGCTTCGCGTCCGCCGCGCTGCTGACGACACAGGTTGATTTCACCCATGCGGGTGATCTCAAAGTGTTCGTCGACGAGGAGCAATTGCAGGCGCTCGAGGAATCGATGAGCCATCGCGGCTACCTGGAAGGCCGGCGCATGGCGAACGCCTTCAACATGTTGCGCGCCAACGATCTGATTTGGCCCTACATCGTCAATAATTACCTTAGAGGGAAAGCGCCACTTCCTTTCGACCTGCTGCACTGGAACGCTGATTCCACCCGCATGCCGGCGGCCAATCACGCCTTCTACATGCGCAATTGTTATCTTGAGAACCGCCTCAGCCGCGGCCAGATGATGATCGGTGGCAAAATGCTCGATCTGAAGAAAGTCATGACGCCGATCTACAATCTGGCGACGCGTGAGGATCACATTGCACCGCCGCGCTCGGTCTTCCTCGGATCATCGACATTTGGCGGGCCGGTTGATTTCATTCTTGCCGGATCGGGCCACATCGCCGGCGTCGTCAATCCTCCCGATCGCAACAAGTACCAGTTCTGGACGGGCGGGCCCGCCACCGGCCAGTTGGATGATTGGGTGAAGACCGCAAATGAGCATGCCGGTTCATGGTGGCCGCACTGGAAGTCCTGGATATCGGAAAAGACGCCGGACCTCGTCAAGGCGCGTATTCCCGGCAAAGGAAAACTGAAAGCAATCGAGGATGCGCCGGGCTCCTACGTCAAGGTGCGCGATTAAAGCAAGGTGACCCATGGCGCATCCGCCGCTTGCCGCCTATCCGCATGCACTCACGCATCAATTGCGCTATGGCGATACTGACCGCCAAGGCCACATCAATAATGCCGTTTATGCGACGTTATTTGAGTTCGGGCGCACGCAGCTGTTCTTCGACCTCAAGCCGCCATTGCTCATTCAGGGCAGTGAGCCGGTGATGGTGCGCCTCGTCATCGATTATCTGAGCGAGTTGCACTGGCCGGGCGAGGTCATTGTTGCAACAGCGGTGCAGAAAATGGGCCGCACCTCGATGACGCTGGCACAGGCGGTGTTCGGCCCGACCGGATGTGCAGCGGCTGGCGAAGCGATCATCGTTCAACTCGATAGCACCAGCCGCCGCCCGAAACCATGGGACGACAGCCAGCGCGCGGCCATGGCGCCGTTCGCACTCAAGGGCGGCTGAGCCAATGAGCCGCCATGCTCGACCCCGCCAGATGCTTCAGGAACTGAATCCGTTACCGCCTGTAAGTAATTAAACTATCAGCGTTTTGTCAGGCTGGCTGTTCACGCAGTCCCAGCATCAACCGCATGTTCTGCACGGCTGCACCCGAAGCCCCCTTGCCGAGATTATCGAGGCGGGCGACCAGCAGCGCCTGGCCATGGCGATCATTGCCGAAGACGAAAAGTTCAAGCCGGTTGCTGTCGTTCAGAGCTTCCGGTTCGAGCTTGCCGACAAGCGCCTGTGTCGCCTCCGCCGAGGCAACGTGGACATAATTTGACCCAGCATAATATTTGACAAGCAAGTCACGCAGATCATCCGTGCTGACTGCCCCTGCCAACGTCGAAAGATGGAGCGGGATGCTGACCAGCATGCCTTGACGGAAATGGCCTACTGAGGGGACAAAAATCGGCCGGCGTGTGAGCCCGGCATGAATCTGGATTTCAGGCAGGTGCTTGTGCTCAAGCCCGAGACCGTAAAGCTCGAATTGCGGGCTTGCGGCGCTTTCCCAGGTCTCGATCATCGTTTTGCCGCCACCGCTATATCCGGAGACGGCGTTGATGGTCACCGGATGGTCAGCGACCATGACAGCGGCATCGACCAGCGGACGCAGCAGCGCCAATGCGCCTGTCGGGTAGCAGCCGGGATTGGCCACCCGCTCGGCCTCAGCGATCCGGCCTGCCTGATCGGGCGACAGCTCGGGAAATCCATAAACCCAGCCAGGCGCGGTGCGGAATGCGGTACTGGCATCGATGATGCGCGGCCTGCCGGCGCCAAGCTCATCGGCCAGCGCCACCGTTTCCTTTGATGCTGCGTCCGGCAGGCAGAGCACGACCAGATCGACGGCCTCCATCATCGCCTTGCGCGCCTGCGGATCCTTGCGCAAAGCCGGGTCGATGCTTTTCACCTCGACGTCGCTCAAGGCCGCCAGTCGCTCGCGAATGCCGAGGCCGGTGGTGCCGGCTTCGCCATCGATGAAAATGGCAGGCCTGGCGGCAACGGGCTTAAGGGCTGGCTGGCTCATGATGTGATCTCGTCATGATGTCGGGAATGGACGGGACGCTGGCGACAATAAAAAACCGCGCTTTCAAGGGCGCGGCGTGGCTGGGATCGCTCAATCAGCAATAAACAGCTCAGCGCGCGCCTCGCGGGCGGCGGCATGTGTCTCGGCGGATGGAGCAGCTTGTCGTCATGGCGTTCCTATGATGGTTTTTCTGCGAGCTGTCAATGAACGCCTTTGTTGGCACGCATCGCAATCGCACACAGAAAATGCTGGATGATGGCGACCGCAGCGTTGGCCGTCATGTCGGCATGGTCGTAGGCCGGCGCCACCTCGACAAGGTCAAAGCCGACGACATCAAGATCGGCGATACCGCGCAGAATGGCGAGCGCCTCGCGGGTCATGAGGCCACCGGGGACCGGCGTGCCGGTGCCGGGCGCAAAGGCCGGGTCGAGGCAATCGATATCGAAGGTGAGATAGGCTTTCGCCGCGCCCACCCGCTTGCGGATGGCATGGATGGTGGCGGCGATGCCCTCGTTTGCCACCGCCTCGGCATCGAAGACAAGAACGCCCGCATTCGTCGGCGCAATCGTGCGGATACCGATCTGCACGGATTGCGCAGGGACGATCAGACCTTCGGCAGCCGCCCGCAGAACGAAATTGCCATGGTCGATGCCGCCTCTGGCATCACCCCAGGTGTCCTGATGGGCATCAAACTGGATCAGCGCCAGCGGCCCGTGCCGCGCCGCATGGGCTTTGAGTAGCGGATAGGTGATGAAATGATCGCCACCCAATGAGACGAGGGTCGCGCCACTTTCGAGATGCCTTGCCGCCTGTCGCTCGATCTGCGCCGGGATCGCCGAAGGATCAGCATAATCCCACACGGCGTCGCCAACATCGACGATGGCGAGTTGCTCCAGCGGATTGATCCCCTGCGGCCAGGCGGGATCGGTTGGTGGATAAAGCGCCGAGATGCGGCGGATCGCCTGCGGGCCAAAGCGGGCGCCGGGGCGGTAGGATGTGGCGACATCGAGCGGGATGCCCATGATCGCCACATCGGCGCCCTCGCTGCTTGCCGCATAACGCCGGCGCATGAAGGAGAGCGCGCCGGCATAGGCCGGCTCGTGCCAGGTGCTGGTCAGCGTCGTGGCGCGAAACGCTGCATCACCCTTGTTGTCCGCGCCTGTTCCCATATCCGCGCCTTGCCCTGTGCTCGCGCGTCCTTCCTAGGACAAATCGCGTTTACAGGAAACCGCCGCTGCGTTGCGCGAACCTCGCAAACACAAAAAACGCAGCCGAAGCCGCGTTTTCCGTAAACCTGATAACAAGAACGATCAGCGCTTCGAGAACTGGAAGGAGCGGCGGGCCTTTGCCTTGCCGTACTTCTTGCGCTCGACCACGCGGCTGTCGCGGGTGAGGAAGCCGAACTTCTTCAGCGCGCCACGCAGATCAGGCTCCTGCAGGGTCAGCGCCTTCGACAGGCCGTGGCGCAGCGCCCCCGCCTGACCGGAGAGACCACCGCCGGCAACCGTGCAGACGATGTCATACTGACCGACACGATTGACGACGAGCAGCGGCTGCTGCAGCAGCATCTGCAGTACAGGGCGGGCGAAATAGGTCTTGAAATCCCTGCCGTTGACAGTGATGACACCTGGACCCGGCTTCACCCACACGCGCGCGACCGCATCCTTGCGCTTGCCGGTCGCGTAAGAGCGGCCCTGTGCATCAACCTTGCGCACCCGCTGGGGCGCCGGCGCGTTATCGGAAGAAGCAGGCCGGCCGGCCATGGCGCTACCGAGGGCTTCGAGAGACTGGATGGCTGCGTTCATTTCACGCCCTCACATTCTTGCGGTTCATGATTGCAACATCAAGGGCCAGCGGCTGCTGCGCCTCATGGGGATGGGCGGGGCCGGCATAGACCCGCAGATTGCTCAGCTGCTTCTTGCCCAGCGGCCCTTCCGGCAGCATGCGCTCGACGGCTTTGCGAATGATGCGGTCCGGGAAGCGGCCATCGCGCACTTCAAAGGCGCGCCGCTCCTTGATGCCGCCGGGATAGCCGGTGTGCCAGAAATAGGTGTGCTGCTGCCATTTGCGGCCGGTGAACACCACTTCCTTGGCATTGACGACGATGACATAGTCACCATCATCCATGTGCGGGGTGAAGGAGGGCTTGTGCTTCCCGCGCAGACGCGCGGCGATCACCGAAGCGAGGCGTCCAACCACCAGCCCCTTGGCATCGATCACCACCCATTTCTTGTCGATTTCGGCGGTCTTGGTCGTATAGGTTTTCATGATGTGAACCCGGCTAGAAGCGGCGTTCGGTCAAGCAAGGCGTTGCGACGCTGCCGGGAACAACCGCGAGAGGGGCTCGTTCTAGGCAAGTCGTGCGGCACTGTCAATGCGATGGCACGTTTAATACTTCAATGAAATCAAATGATTATAATTTAGGTATTATAATACCACATTATTTTCTGTCTGGAATGGCGTAGGTGGCGGTTGCGTGCGCAACCAAAGCCTCGACGCCTTCCGACCGCAGCGAGATGTCGCCGACGGCAAGGCGCTTGCCAAGCTTGATGAGGCGGCAACGGGCCAGAAGCGCGCCCGGCGAGGGCTTTCTCAGGAAGTTGATGTTGAGGCTTGTGGTCACGGCAAGGGCAACCGGGCCGATGGCACTGAGCAAGGCCACATACATGGCCAGATCGGCAAGCGTCATCATCGCGGGGCCGGAAATGGTGCCGCCGGGGCGCAGATGGCGCTCGCTGGCGTTCAGTCGCAGGATCGCGGCATGAGGCGTCACCTCGTCAACGACATAGGCACCACTTGCCATATTGATCTGCGGAAATTCGCTGGTGAGGAAGGCGGTTATATCGTCTGCCGTCATCTTGATGGTCGCTGTCACCCTGCCCTCCTCGCCCGATGATCGCTAGCAATGCGCAACGTCACGCCCGCTGGCAAGCTCTTGTGTTGGTGAGCGGCCTCGATGCTGATAGGGTTGCAGTGTTTCGATTTCACAGGATTGACCCGTGTCCGCACTCATAGCCGGCAAGACGATAGATGACGACCGCAGCGCGCCGCTGTTGCGCAGCGATCATGGCGGCATTGTTCGCCTGACTATGAACAATCCGGCGCAGCGCAATGCCTTGTCCGAGGCCATGCTGGCCGCGCTCCAGGCTGCTCTTGATGCCATAGCCCATGATCCGACCGTCCGCGTCGTCATCGTGGCCGGAGAGGGGCCGGCGTTTTGTGCCGGGCATGATCTGAAGGAAATGACGGCGCACCGGGGCGATGCCGACAGGGGCCGCGCCTATTTTGCTGAAATGATGCAGCGTTGCGCGACACTGATGATGTCGATCGTCAAACTGCCGCAACCGGTGATTGCCGAAGTGGCAACGATGGCAACCGCAGCCGGCTGCCAGCTGGTTGCAAGCTGCGATCTGGCGATTGCAGGCGAAGGCGCGCGGTTTTGTACGCCGGGCATCTCGATTGGTCTCTTCTGTTCCACACCGATGGTGGCGCTGTCACGCAATCTCGGCCGCAAGCAGGCGATGGACATGTTGCTGACCGGAGACGTCGTCTCGGCCGAGGAGGCGTGCCGCATCGGGCTTGTCAATCGCGTCGTGGCGGCAACGCTCTTGCGGGCGGAAACCACAAAACTCGCGGCCTCGATTGCCGCGCGCTCACCGCTCACGATCAAGATCGGCAAGGAGGCCTTCTATCGCCAGGCCGAGATGGGGCTGGAAGAAGCCTATGCCTATGCAAGCCAGGTGATGACGGACAACATGCTGGCGCGCGACGCCGAAGAAGGAATCGGCGCGTTTCTCGCAAAGCGGGCGCCCGAGTGGAGCGGCAACTGACGCATGGACCATGATCATTATGCAGACAACTACATCCGCGATCTGCTTGATGAGGTGAAGACGATTGCCGTCGTCGGCGCTTCGGCCAATGCGGCGCGCCCGTCTTTCTTCGTCGTGCGCTACCTCGCGCAGAAGGGGTACGATGTGTATCCCGTCAACCCCGGCCACGCCGGCAAACAGATCGCCGGGTGTATGACCTATGCAAGTCTAGGTGCAGTACCGGTTGCCATCGATATGGTCGACATCTTCCGCAATTCCGAGGCAGCTCTGGGGGTTGTGCAGGACGCGCTGGCGCTCCAGCCTTTACCCAAGGCCATCTGGATGCAATTAGGCGTGCGCAACGATGAGGCGGCGGCGCTGGCGCAAGAGCACGGAATCAAGATCGTCATGAATCGCTGCCCGAAGATCGAGTTCGGCCGGCTTTCAGGGGAAATCGGCTGGGTTGGTGTCAATTCGCGGGTTCTATCGTCAAAACGCGCCACGCTCCACGGCAAAGGCTTCCAGCAATTGGGCCTCGCCAGCCGGCGCGACAAGCCGTAAATTCGCCGCAACAATAGCTGCCCGTGACCCAGGCTGCGCTTGTAGTAAGACGTCAACCGACCAAGGAGTTGCATTGTGACGAGTGATCATCAGCCCGGTTTTTCAACGCTTGCCATCCACGCCGGCGCCCAGCCTGACCCGACGACCGGGGCGCGTGTCACGCCGATCTACCAGTCCACAGGCTTTGTCTTTGATGATGTCGAGCATGCTGCTGCCCTTTTCGGCCTGCAAAGCTTCGGCAATATCTACACGCGCATCGGCAACCCCACGCAGGCGGTCCTGGAAGAACGCGTGGCAGCGTTAGAGGGCGGCACAGCCTGTCTGGCGGTAGCCTCCGGCCATGCCGCGCAACTCATCGTCTTCCATACGCTGATGGAACCAGGAGACGAGTTTATCGCCGCCCGCCAGCTTTACGGCGGCTCGGTCAACCAGTTCACCCATTCATTCAAGAAATTCGGCTGGACAGCGAAATTCGTCGACATGGACGATATCAGCGCGTTTGAAAAAGCCGTCACTCCGCGGACCAAGGCAATCTTCATTGAAAGCCTGGCAAACCCCGGCGGGCGCGTGAGCGACATCGCGGCAATTGCGGCCGTGGCCAAGCGGGCCGGCGTGCCGCTCATTGTCGATAACACGATGGCGACTCCCTATCTGTGCCGCCCCATCGAGCATGGCGCCAATATTGTCGTCCACTCGCTCACCAAATTCATGGGCGGCCATGGCAATTCGCTGGGTGGCGCGATTGTGGATGCAGGCAATTTCGACTGGTCACGCGAGGGTCGCTATCCGGCCCTCTGCGAGCCGCGCCCTGATTATTCGGGCATGGTTCTGCATGAGACGTTCGGGAATTTTGCCTTTGCCATCGCCTGCCGGGTTCTCGGCCTGCGCGATCTAGGGCCCTGCATCTCGCCTTTCAACGCCTTCCAGATCCTGACCGGCATCGAAACGCTTCCGCTGCGCATGCAGCGCCATTGCGACAATGCGCTCAAGGTTGCCAACTATCTGTCACAGCATGGCGAGGTCGAGTGGGTGAACTACGCCGGATTGCCCGGCGACCGGCATCATGGGCTGGCGCAAACCTATCTGCCAAAGGGTGCGGGCGCGGTGTTCACCTTTGGCGTCAAGGGCGGGTATGAAGCCGGCGTCGCTGTTGTTTCAAACGTCAAGCTCTTTTCCCATCTGGCCAATATCGGCGATACGCGCTCGCTCATCATTCATCCCGCCTCGACCACCCATCGTCAGCTCTCCGATGCAGCCAAGAAATCAGCGGGCGCCGGGCCGGAAGTCATTCGCCTGTCGGTGGGGATTGAAGATGCTGACGATCTGATCGCCGATCTCGCTCAGGCGCTTGCGGTCGCCGCAAAAGCCTGAGGCCGTGAGCGATCATGGGCGTGCCGCAGGGCGGCAATGAGGACGACCAGCAATCCCGCCTGGTGGCCTAGCGCCACCAGCAGGTTCATGCCGCTGAGCAAGGTCGCGATACCCAGACCCGCCTGGCCGCATACCAGGATGAGCACCACGATCGCCCGACCTGGCGCGCCTGAATTGCCGCGCTGCCAGATGGCGGCGTTGGCGAGGGCCAGGGCCAGCAAGGCATAAGCGGTCAGACGGTGCAGGAATTGCACCAGCGCCGCATTTTCAAAGACATTCCGCCACAGCGGCGTGATCTCGAAGAGGGTCGAGGGTATCAGCGCGCCGTCCATCGTTGGCCAGGTCTGGAACACATAACCGGCGCGGTTGCCGGCGACCAGGGCGCCGAGGAAAATCTGCAGGAAGATCACGGCCACGATCAGCAGCGGTCCGCGCGTCTGCCAGGTGCTGAGGGGACTGTGACGTGCCGGCGCGCGGCGCGATTGCGCCAACCAGATCAGACAAGCGAAGATGACGCAGGCAAGCGTGAGGTGGATCGCCAGCCGGTAGGGTGCAACATTCACGCGATCAAAGAGGCCTGAATGCACCATCCACCAGCCGATGGCCCCCTGAAGGGCGATCAGCAGGCCAACACCCAACAGCTGGCGAAACAAGGGCTGGCGCCGATCATAAGCGCCACACCACCAGAACCAGACAAAGCCGGCGAGATAAACCGTGCCGATCACCCGACCGATCAACCGATGCGACCATTCCCAAAGATAGATGATCTTGAAATCATCTAGCGTCATCCCCTGATTGAGATCGCGGTACTGGACGGTGCGGCGATATTTTTCAAATTCATCGAGCCATACCGTCACGTCGAGCGGTGGCAGGATACCACTCACCACATTCCATTCAGTGATCGACAATCCTGATTCAGTCAGACGCGTGCCACCACCGACGATGACGGCAACCGCCACCAGCGCCGCCATGCCGAGAAGAAAGCGGCGGAGCTGATCGTCAAGGCCAATTGCGGCAGATCGGCCCATGGTGGTGGTGGCTGTGGTCATCTGGTGCCCGCTCGTTTATCGAGAAGCCCGGTTTAGCGGTGCCGGCGCATCGCCTCAAGCAAAATGGAGGGCCATATGGCCGCAGGGACAAAATTGCCGATCCGTCTACGCAAGCTCATCGGCACGCTCCTGCTCGTCCCCTACACGGTCATCTACGCGCTCGTCATCATGGCAATCGCGGTCCGGGTCCTGCCGGACACGCCGAGTGTTTTTGCCGTGCTGTTCTTTCTGGCTGGCGGCGCCATATGGCTGCCGGTCGCGATGCTCATCATCTGGTGGATGAGCAGGCCGTGATCGATGTCACAACCCGTCACGCCACATTGCAGCGCTCGAAGCGGTTATAGACATAGGTCGGCAGGCCCGACATCAGGACATCGATATAGCGCTTTTTCTGAAAGCGTCCGTTCAGCGACACGCGCGGCAGCGCGGTCAGATGGCGGGCATGATCGCTGAACAGCAGGCCCGGACGCGTGGTGACTGCGGTTGCATAGCCCTCTTCGCGCGCCAGGCAAAATTCGCGCGGCCCAGCGGCATCCACCCAGCCATAGGGAAATGAAAAATGGCGCGGCCGTACGCCGGTTGTCGTTTCAATGACGTTCGCGCTCTCACGCATTTCAAAGCGCGCCTGCTGCTCGCTCAGACCGGCGAGAGAGAAATGATTGACGGAATGAGCGCCGATCGTCACTCGCGGATCGCCGGCAAGCTCCTGGATTTGCGTCCAGTTCATGATCAGTTCGCGACACAGCGCATCAAGATCGACGCCGTACAAGGCGCACAGGCTGGTAATTTCCTTTTCCTGCTCGGCCGGCGAGAGGCCGCGCAACCAGCGGTGAAGCGCGGCATATGCCTGATATTTGTCGTCGGCCCGGCGCGTTTCGAGAAGGCGGCGCTGCCCCTCGATCTCGACGACAATCATATCCCTGCCGGCGATGATGCGCTCAAGCGCCGTCCACCACAATTTACCACGGCCTTCAGGGAAAGCGGTTGGAACATAGATCGTGAACGGCACTTTCATCCGCCGCAGCGCGTGCCAGGCGACCGCATGATTGTCGACATATCCATCATCGAAGGTCAACACAACGAAGCGGCGCGCAAGGCTGGAATCACGCAGGCGGTCAACCGCGTCATCAAGGTCGATAATATCCACCCCCGCACGCTTGAAGCCGGTGACGACGTCTTCGAGAAAGGCAGGCGTGATTTCCAGCAGGTCGTTTGGCTGAAATTGGCCGCGCTGACGCTCGCGCACACGATGCATCGTCAATATTGCCCCAACGCCGCCAAAAAAGTGCTGCGCTACAGCATGGGCACCACTGAAATAAAGTGCCTCCAGCCCGGCCCTGATGGCGTTGGTACGCAAATGAACTCGCATCCATGAAACCAGTTTCGCAACGAAGAGAGCCGAAGAATAGGCGCAATTGATTACGCCTTGCTGAACGCTTGCCCGGTGCTGGTGCAACTGACCCGCCGTTAGGACTTCCTGAGCGAGTACGGATTTATATTCCAGCACGATTTGCGGTGAGGGTTTTCGTGACGGCAGGCGTTGTAGACCAAAAGATCATCCATGCGGCGGCCTCGGCGGCAGCCGGCTTGCGCGCTGCTGTCTGCCTGTTTGACGATCACGGCAAGGCGATGTGGCAAGACTGCGAGCAGCGCCTTGTTGCCACGCCCTATCAGACGACATCGTTTGCGTGCGCCTGGCTGTCATCGCAAGGAGCGCGAGCGCGCGAAAAGGTCCGGCTGATTTCTGTGCACGACGTGCAGGGACGCATCATATTGCTGTTGCCGATCATCCTGCGCCAGCTGGGGTTATGGCAGGTCGCGCAGCCCATCGCCGGCAGTCATGCCAATTTCATGGCGCCTCTCTTTGATGCTCAGGCATGCACCAGCCTCGGCGCGGCACAGATATCAGCGGCACTTGACGACGGCCTTTTCAAAGCGGGGGCTGATCTGGCCTATCTGCCGCACGTGCCGGCAGCATGGTGCGGACAGGCCAATCCGCTAGGCGGTTTGACTGATCGAGTATCGGTCAACCCCGCGCGTCAGGCTGTGCTCTCAAGCGACGTGTCCGCCACGCTGCACTCGCTGCGAAGCAAGGACTCGCTGCGGAAAATCGCCGGCAAGAGACGTAAACTCGCGGCGCAGGGTAAGCTGCAAATTGGTCGCGCCGCCACTCGGGAAGAAAAATTGGACCTCTTGTCGGCCTACCGCGTGCTCAAGGACAGGTGGTCGGCACAACGACGCATCAACAACGAATTCGGTGACGCGGCGGTGGACGGCTTTTACCGCACATTGGCGGGCGATCCTCATTTCGTCCTCTGGTACATCAAAGTCGACGATCAGGTGATCGGTGTCAGCGCAGGGCTCCAGCGCGACCATCATTTTTCGATGATGATCATTTCAAGCGAACAGGATTTATTTGCCGCCTATTCTCCCGGCGATATCCTGGTTGACTTCATCATGCGCGACCTCTGCGCCGCTGGCTTCACATCGGTAGATTTTGGCACTGGTGATGCCGAGTACAAACGCCGCTGGCTGCCCGCCCCCGTCGAACTGCGCGATGTCATTTACCCGCTGACATTCAGCGGGCAGATTGCCGGCGCCGGGCTGGGTGCCGCTCACACTGTGAAAGCCTTCATCAAAGCCCGACCGCAGCTCACAAGCCTTGCCCACCGCCTGGCCTTTGCGACATCGCGGTTGACAGCTTGGCCTTAAGCGGCGCGGCGAGCCGCTGATGTCCGGTTTCTTTCCTGTCGCGGCAGAATGAGAATGTCGCCAACGCCCGCAAGTGCCAGCGACCGTTCGGCGGCCTTCGCCAGAGGATCGTCTGCGTCGGGCGCTTCGATGGCAATCGTTGCGGCGCCGCCAGCGTGGCGTACAAGATCGCGGCCCTGCCCCAGTGAGGCAACACGGACCAGCACGCTGTCATAGCTCAATCCTAGCGCCTCCAGCGCCATCGACAGGCGCGGGGTGGAAAAATCGAGCGCATCGGAATCGGCGCCCCCGTCGCCAAGCAGATGCGCAGCCATGCCCGGAATGGGCTGGATTGCTGCAGCGAGCCCGATCCGGCCTGTGGCAATATCTGACAGGGAGTGAGCGAGCGTTACTCCCACTTCGCCAGCCAATGTTTCAGCGCCGCGATGAGCATCAAGGACGATGACACGCCGGCCGCGCGCGGCGAGCCCCGCAGCCAATTCAAGGGTGAGCAACGCTTCACCGCGCGCGTTGGTGACACCCGTCACGACGACCAGTTTAGCAGCCAGTCGTGCCATGCCGAAATTTCTGTGCTCCTGCTCATCAGGACGGGCGAGCGCTGCTGCGGCGGCAAAAGGCGCATCGCGGTGATCGTCCTTCTCACGTTCGAGATCTTCCTGCCACGCGGCTATTTCATCTGGCGTGTCACGACGGGCAATCTCGGGAGCGCTCTCCTCCTGATCGACGGGAAGAGCCATCGCTGCTTCAGGTTCTATCATCCGCTCACCAGTTGGAACTGCAGGCTCCGGATCAGCCGCACCGAATACCGGATAGGATAATTCCGGCTCGCGGCGCTCCAGCGGCTGCACACGGGCGTTTTCCTCGCCTGCGCCCGCTGTCAGAGCCATGCCGACGACGGCGGCGACAGCGACCGACGCAACGGTCAGGATCGTGATCAGGACGATTGGAAGCTTCTTGGGAAAGACAGGAATATTCCCCGGTTCGGCACGTGATACGACACGGGCATTGGCAGCGCGCGCGTCAAGGGAATCGCGCGCGGCAGCATCGCGATAAAGCGCAAGCCAGTCCTCGAGAAGATCGCGCTGTGCTTTTGCTTCGCGCTCCAGCGCACGCAATGCAACTTCCTTGTCGCCATTTGAATTGGTGCTGCGCTTCTTTTCTTCCAGCGCCTGCTGGATGGCACGCATGCGATCACCGGCCGAGCGCGCATCGTTCTCGATCCCGCGAATGATGCGCTCGGCCTGACCACGGATCTGCTGCTGGTTATCGGCAAGCTGGGCCTGCAGTTCACGCATGCGGGGATGACCCGGAAGCAGAACGGTTGCCTGCAATGCGTGTTCGGCACGCAAAGCAGCCGCACGCTCGGTCAGCCGCTGCATCAGGGGAGAGGCAAAAACCTCGGCTGACTCAATCGGCCTGCCGCTTTTCAGCAGGTCGCGAATCGATCGCGCCCGCGCTTCGGCCTCGGCCTGCTGCCCTTGTGCGGCGGTCAGTTGCGCTGTCAACTCGGTCAGGCTCTGGGACGCGAGCGTCAGATTGTTAACGCCGGTCAGCAGATCAGCCTCTCCACGGAATTGCTGCACCTTCCCTTCAGCGTCTGCGACGGTGGTGCGCAGATCGTCGATCTTGTGCTCGAAATAGCGGCGCACCTTGCGGTCTCGCTCAAGCTTGTCACGGGTCTGGAGGTCAATAAAGCGCTCGGAGATCGTGTTGGCGATGCGCGCGGCCAGCGCTGCATCCGTTGACCAGAAGCGAATTTCAATCACCCGGGACTTGTCGACAGGCGCAACCGTCAGGCGTTCGAAATAAGCGTCCAATGCGCGCTCCTCCGGGCTGAGGCGGGCAATGTCACGGCCAAGCCCGACGAATCCGAGAGCCCCCGAGAGCAAGCCCGTGGGGCTCGCCAATGGATTGAATTCGCTGACATTCGCCAGATCAAGATCGCGTATGACGGCACGCGCCAGATCGCGCGAATAGGCAATCTGCACCTGCGAGGAAATAGCTTCGGGATCGAGATTGACCGCGTCATCCTGCGCGCCGGCGCGATCCTTGCCGGCACGGGTCAGCGCTGTCTCGCGGTTCTCGATGACGACGCGCACTTCGGCCGCATAACGCGGGCTGACGAGGTTGACGATGCCAAGCGCGATCAATCCGCCAAGGCCAGCGGCGCTCGCAATCAAGCGCGCGTGCCTTTTAAGCGCAACGATCGCGCCTGCCATATCGAGGTCGGCCTCCTTCACGTCAGACCCAACATTTCCCGCATTCACATCAGTCGAAGCGTGATCAACCATTACTGCCTCCGGGCACCAGTTGATTAATGCTGATTAAGGTAACTTCCTGGTTAATTGTCCCGGCGTTAAACCACTGCAAGAGAGTCGGAATTTGTTAACCATGTTGTCTTACGACTGAGGCCTGTCGACCATGGGATAAAGTACCAAACGGATGATGCGCGGCTCGTCACATCGCTTTCAGGTCCTGACCGTCCTGCTGATGGCAGCTGTGCTGGTGACAGGCTGCGTGCGCACGGCAAAAGTCCCGGCCGCTCAAGCCGTCTTTGACGCGCTTGACCAGCCCTACACGCTCGATACCGGCGACCGTCTGCGCATTATCGTCTTCGGCCAGGCCGAGCTTTCCAATCTTTACACGGTTGATCAAACCGGCCGCCTCTCCGTGCCACTGATTGGCAACGTCGCTGTTCGCGGTCTGACGACCAAGGAAACCGAAGACCAGATCGCCTCGGCGCTGCGCAACGGCTTTCTGAAAACGCCGCAAGTCACGGTTGAGGTTGAAACCTACCGGCCTTTCTTCGTCCTTGGCGAAGTGACGCAACCCGGCCAGTATCCTTACGTTCTTGGCATGACCGCACAGACAGCGGTGGCGATCGCCCGTGGCTTCACGCCACGCGCCCGTCAGGCGACCGTCGAGATCACGCGTATCGTCAATGGCGAACTGGTGCGTGCGGAAGTGCCCATCCACCATCCGCTGCGGCCAGGCGACACGATCCAGATCTTCGAGCGGTGGTTCTGATCATGTGGCGGCGCCCGCTGAACATTCTCCAGGTTCTGCGCGCTCCCGTCGGCGGCCTGTTTCGTCATGTGGTTGATCTGTCTCACGGGCTTGCCGAGCGCGGCCACCGTGTGGGTCTGGTGATAGATGCCGGGGACCCCGGCCCGTTCTGGCAAGGCAAGATCGACCATCTGGAAAATTCCGCCGTGCTGGGACTTACGCGATTAGCAATGGCGCGCGGGCCCTCGCCGAGAGATTTGCTGGCTGTTTCGCATGTGATGCATCGTATCGCCCGCCAGAAGATTGATATTGTCCACGGGCATGGGGCGAAAGGCGGCGCTCTTGCCCGGTTTGCCGCCTCGCTCGCACGCAAGGGGGCTGCGCCTGCGCGTTTTTACACGCCGCATGGCGGCACCCTGCATTTTTCTCCCACCTCCCTGCAGGGGCGCGCCTACCGCGCTGCAGAAGCCTGGTTGTCGCGCCATTGCGAGGCCGTTATCTTTGAAAGCGCGTTTGCGCGTGAAGGGTTTGCCTCACGGTTTCATCTGGCATCGCCGCATTGGCCGGTGATCCCCAATGGCCTCCACAGGCACGAATTCATGCCTGTTGCCGTACCCGACGGTGCAGCCGATTTTGTCTTCATCGGCGAGATGCGGGATATCAAGGGCGTGGATATTTTCCTGTCCGCCATGCGGCGCCTGCCCGGCGCCACGCGCGCTGTGCTCGTGGGAGCCGGGCCGCAACTTTCCAGCTATCAGGCCATGGCAAAAGCCTGCCATCTCAATGAGCGTGTCGAATTTCTGCCACCACGCGCCGCCCGCGCCGCCTTTGCGCTCGGCCGGGTTGTGGTTGCGCCCTCGCGGGCAGAATCGCTACCCTATCTTCTGCTCGAGGCCATCGCTGCAGGAAGACCTGTCATCGCAACAGCCGTCGGCGGGGTGCCGGAAATATTCGCGCCGCACACCGAGGCACTTGTTCCAGCCGAGGACAGCGAGGCGTTGAGCGCAGCGATGCTGGCAGCGCTCCTCAATCCGGCGACACTGGCAGCGACCATGAGTGAGATTGCATCATACATTAACAATCGCTTTGCAGTGCACACTATGGTCGATGCCATAGAGGGACTCTATTGCTCCAAATTGGCGCAAGAACGATGCAGCGCCGCTTAAACGTTCCACAATGTTTTTCTCGTATACCCATAGCCGTCCGCGGCCGGGAGCGAGATCAGGTCCCGCATACTCGCCTCCCGCGCCGCAGGACATTTGCGAAACGATTTCCCCATGAGTGATGTCTCGATATCAGGGCCGCTTGCCGACGGTCTGGCCGGGCCGTCAGGGTCCTTGTCACAGCGGGGGCTTGCAACCGGGCAAACCGCGCCGGTGTCCTTGTCCGCCGTGAGCTTGATTGCGCGTGCGGTCGACTGCGCGTTTCTGATCACGCTCGGTCTTGCCGTACGCTGGCTCTATGATACCGGCGAGCAGGACATCGCCATCCAGTACTGGCTGGCGATCCCGGGGGTCGCAACGCTGACGATCTGGCTGGCCGGCTTGTTCCACGCCTATCGCGGCGCTTCGCTCAAATCATTGCTGGTCAGCATTCCATCGGTGCTTGCAGCATGGATCATCGCTCTTCTCGTTTTGCTGACGATCGCTTTTTTCCTCCGCGCCGGCAGCGATTTCTCGCGCCTGTGGCTTGGCCTGTGGTTCGTGTCAGGCAGCGCGGGTCTGGTCGCCTCACGCCTCGTCTGGCGCGCCCGGATAACCGCGCTTGCCAATAGCGGCAGGCTCGATCGCAACGCCGTCATTGTGGGCGGCGGCGACAGCGCCATACGCCTCATTCGCGCCCTAGAGACATCGAGGACCGCAGGCATCCGTATTGTCGGACTGTTCGATGATCGCGGCCACGACCGCAGCGCGGTCGCCAATTACCCAACGCTTGGTTCATTTGATGATCTTGTAGCCTTTGCCCGCACGTCGCGCGTCGACCTTCTCATCATCGCCCTGCCGATGACGGCAGAAGCGCGGCTGATGCATTTGTTGAAAAAATTGTGGGTACTGCCGGTTGATATCCGCGTCTCGGCGCTGTCATCGCGCCTGCGTTTCCGTCCCCGCGCCTATTCCTATATCGGTGACGTGCCGTTCCTCGATATTTTCGACAAGCCGCTGTCAGCGAGCGGGGCGATCGCGAAGACTGTGTTTGATCGCGTCATCGGCGTGCTCGCGCTGATCGCCCTGTCACCGGTCATGGCCGCCGTGGCGCTCGCGGTGAAGGTCACGTCACCAGGGCCGGTTCTCTTTCGCCAGAAGCGCTACGGCTTTAACAATGAACTGATCGAAGTCTACAAGTTCCGCTCCATGTACAGCGAGCAGAGCGATGCCAATGCAACGCGACTGGTGACCAGGGGCGATCCGCGGGTGACGCCGCTTGGCCGCTTCATCCGCAAAACTTCGCTCGATGAATTGCCGCAACTCTTCAACGTGGTCTTCAAAGGCAATCTGTCATTGGTCGGACCACGACCGCACGCTGTGCACGCCAAGGCAGCGGACGCGCTCTACCAGGACGTCGTCGATGGCTATTACGCCCGCCACAAGATGAAGCCAGGCATCACCGGCTGGGCGCAAATCAATGGCTGGCGCGGCGAAACCGACACGCCTGAAAAGATCCAGCGCCGCGTCGAATGCGACCTGCATTACATCGAGAACTGGTCGATCCTGCGTGATGCTTACATCCTGATGATGACGCCGATCTCGCTCATCAGCAAATCCGAGGCGGCCTATTGAACGCGCCAGCCGCGATCAGCAACGTCGCGGCAAGCGGGCTTGCCGGTGTCCGGTTTCGTGATCGACTGCTGTTCGTAGCTGTTCTCGCGAGCTTCTTTGTCATGACGGATCCGGCGCCCCACGAGCTTATCGTCAGCGGCGGCATGGTGATCCTTCTGGCGAGCACTCTGCGTCTGCCGCGCTTCATGGTGGCGCTGATGGGGCTTCTGCTTGTTCTCAACGTATCGGGTATTATCGCCGCCGTGCCGATCATGGAGCGCACGCGCGTTGCCAATTTTGCCATCACCTCGGTATTCCTCGCGGTGTCGACATTCTTCTACGGGCTGCTCCTGAGCGAGAACACCGAAGCGAGATTCGTATTATTGCGCCGCGCCTGGATCATCGCTGCTCTGCTTGCGAGCCTCGCCGCAATTGCCGGCTATTTCAACATTGGCGGCACCAGCGCGCTATTCACCGCCTATGACGGCACACGGGCAAAAGCGACCTTTAACGACCCCAACGTTTTCGGGCCGTTTCTCATTCCGCCCACCCTGTTCATTGCCCAGGACCTGATCCACGGCGTGCGCAAATTTATACCGGCGATCGCTTCATTTCTGTTTTTATGTGTTGGCCAATTTCTCAGTTTTTCCCGCGCCTCGTGGGCGCATCTGGTCGGATCGCTGCTGCTTCTAGCGGTTCTGACCCTCATCACGACGGGCTCGGCGCGCTTGCGCGCGCGCCTTCTCATCACCGGTCTTGCCGGCGTTGTTCTTCTCGCAGCGCTGATTGCCATATTGCTGTCGCTTGACAGCGTTGGCAAGGTATTCGCCGAGCGTGCGTCCCTGCAACAGAGCTATGATCTCAAGACGGGAGGCCGCTTCGATAACTACCTCAACGCCCTCAATGTCCTTCTCGCCGCGCCCTGGGGCCTTGGTCCCTTCGAATTTGCAGCGCGTTTCGGCGAAGACGCTCATAACGCCTATCTCAACACCTTCCTGTCCTATGGCTGGGCGGGCGGTCTGAGCTATCTGGCCTTATGCATCACCACGGTGATGCTGGCGATCTCGGGGTTAAGGCGTGCCCACCCCTTGCGTTCCCATATGATCGTTCTGGTCGCGAGCTTTGTACCCCTGACAATGGTCAGCTTCATCATCCATACCGATCACTGGCGTCATTATTTCCCGCTGGTTGCCGCCATATGGGCGCTGCGCGCCGCCATGCAACGACCTGCGAGCGCCGGCATGGCAAGGGTGCAATAGACACATCGGCACCAAATAGACGAAATCACGCGCAAAATCGTCGTTGTCGGCCATGACATCAATTGACCATGCACCGTCAACGCGCTTATCGTCATCGCGGTGGGAACGATATTGGGTCAAGAATGGGCGGAAAAACGATTACCCGTGCCGATCTGAGTGATAGCGTTCACCAGCAGGTTGGTTTGTCACGAACGGAATCAGCACATCTCGTCGAGCTGGTGCTTGGTGAGATCACTGACGCTATCCTACGTGGCGAAAACGTAAAGCTGTCGTCCTTTGGCTCGTTTCTTGTCAGATCCAAAGGTCAGCGGGTGGGGCGCAATCCCAAGACCGGCCAGGAAGTGCCGATCGAACCGCGCCGTGTGATGGTTTTCAAGGCATCGGCGATCCTCAGGCAGAGGGTCAATGGCGAGGCGGATGCGTGAGATGACCGAGGCAGAAGGACGGACGGTGGAAGCCGACAGACCTCAAGCTGCCTTTCGGACAATCAGCGAGGCGGCTGACGAACTCGATTTGCCCCAGCATGTGCTGCGCTTCTGGGAAACACGGTTTACTCATATCAGGCCCCTGAAACGCGGAGGCGGACGGCGCTATTATCGCAAGGACGACGTTGACCTTCTGCGCGGTATCAAGCATCTCCTGTACGGCCAAGGTTACACGATCAAGGGCGTCCAGCGCATCCTGAAATCGCAGGGCATCAAATTTGTCCAGAACGTCGCAAGCAATCCAGGAAGCCTGAAAGCGGTCGGCGAGAGCAGCGATCAAGCTCGTCACTTGGCGCCTCAATCTGGGGCGGCGGAACCGCAAATCGCTGCGGACCAAGGCCACATGCCCGCGATGAATCGCGACAGCGCTGACGTGACACCGGCCGCGATGTCGGCGGCCTCACATTTCACCTACCGGCCAGAGGCGCCGTCGCCCCATATTTCCGAGGAGGGACGGCGGAGGCTGCGCGCGGCATTGTCGGAATTGATGGAAGCCCAGCGGCTCTTGCTGCAGCCTCGCCCGAGTGCATCGCTGTGGGTGTCGGAAGACCTTGATGGTGGATAATACGCAACCTTGCGTCATCATCACCGGCGCGTCGGTTGGGCTTGGTCGTGATTTCGTCCGGCGGATTGCGGCTGAAAAACGCACCATGGTGCTTGTCGCGCGCAGCCAGCAGGGTCTTGAGGACGCCGCCGCGGAAGCGCGAGCGCTCGGCTGCGTTGCGCATGTACTGGCGCTTGATCTTGGTCTGCCGGATGCCACGGCCAGACTGGCCCGCTTTCTGGCTGATGCCTACCTTCATTGCGATGTTCTGGTTGCAAATGCCGGATTTGGAGTAATTGGCGATGCGGCCGACATTGGCGTGACCGCTCAGATGGCGCTCCTTGATCTCAACATCCGCGCACTCGCCGAGCAGACGCTGACCTTTCTGCCGGGCATGACGAGGCGCGGGCGCGGCGGTGTTTTGCTGGTGGCCTCGACCGCCAGTTATTTTCCCGGGCCCTACATGACCTGCTACTACGCCAGCAAGGCATTTGTGCGCTCGTTTGGGGAAGCCCTTCATCAAGAGAACAAAGGCAAGGGCGTGACGGTGACAACCTTGTGCCCGGGGCCGGTGCGCACCGCGTTTTTCGAGAGGGCGGGCATCCAGTCGGAGCTTTTGTTCAAGCTTCTGCCACGCAGCAATGCCGTTGACGTCGTCAACGCGGCGTGGGAGGGATTTCTGGCCGGCAAGCGAATTGTCCTGCCCGGCATTTTCACCAAGCTGACCGCATGGAGTTCGGCGATTTCCCCGCATGGACTCGTCCTGCCGATCGTCGCGCGCCTGCAACAATACCGACGGGGATAGGTGCGGCTATTGCGAGTGCGTGCGCTTGCGCACGGCCGCGATCCGGCGTTCAAACCAGGTGCGCGCGCGCTCAGCCCAGCCTTCGGGAATCGTGTCGTGATCGCCGGGATGCAGCGCCAGCGCCAGTTCGCGGCCGCTGTCGCATTCACTCCATGTGCGGACCCAGAAGACAGCACCGGTCTCGAAATTGTCCGCCCGCAGACGGCGACAACCAGCGATTGCCCGCCAGATCTGCAAGCCCTCGAAGATGTCGCCCTGATAGATTTCCCCGCCGCGCAACGGGCGACCCTCCAGCGGCACCGTCTGATCGCGCCAGCCATGGGTCTGCAGCAGATCGATCGGGCCGGCGCATGATTTGGGCAATGGACGCCAGAAGCCGCCGGCAAGTGGCGCATAGGCCGCGCCAAGCTGTGGCTCCTTGCAGGCCAGGTACCAGACGAGCGAACCACCAATGGAAAAGCCGGTGATCAGCAGGCGATCAGGATCGATACTGAATTGCCCGACTGCGTCAGCGATCACTGCGCGGGCGAAGGCCAGTTCATCGCGCTGCTGTGGCCCTTCGGGGCGAAACGACCAGCCAGTGCTGAGGAAACCGGTGGTGCGCACGAGCCCATTGGGCGAAATGATCACATAGCCGGCGTCAACAAAGGGGCGAAGGTAATGCGCCTTGCCAATGGCGTCAGCGCCAACCCCGCCGGCACCGTGGAAAAACAGGACCGCCGGGCGTTTACCGCCATCAGGAGGGGACGTATCAGGGAGCGCTGCGTGGTAGGTGCCCAGCGTGACAATACAGGGTTGATCAGCACCTCCGCAGGATGGCTGAGCCCGCGCGGAGAGCGGCAAGATGGCGCACAAGGCGAGCAGACCGCGCAATCCGATACCCTTCATCTGCTCCTCCCACCCGATCGCCTGTACGTCGATAGCCGATTTTTCCTGATCAAACAGCTCTCTTGTCTGTGAAGCGATGGCGGCGAGTGGTAATTCTCAGGCTTCGCCGACGCGGCCGAGGGAAGGACATAGGAGGATGGACAGGCTTGCATGCGACCGGATGTTTGTTGCCGTTGCTGAAGCCGGCAGCTTTGCCCGCGCTGCGACAAGGCTCGCGACCAGCCCCGCACAGGCGTCAAAACTGGTGGCGCGCCTGGAAGCCGATCTTGGCACCCGTCTCCTTGACCGCACGACGCGCAGCCTGTCGCTCACCGATGCCGGGCGCGGCTATCTTGACCGGATCAAGGGGCTGCTTGACGAATTCGATGCCCTCGATACCGCCATGCGCGAAGCAACCAGCGAGCCGGCTGGCAGGCTGCGGATTACCGCGCCGCTGGCCTATGGATCGATGCGTCTGACGCCAGCCCTGCTGGCATTGGCGCAGACCTATCCGCGACTTGCCCTCGACATCAGTTTTAGCGACCGCATCGTCCATCTTGTCGAGGAAGGTTTTGATGCGGCGATCCGCATCGGCGACACAGGTGATACGTCGCTGATCGCACGAAAGCTCGCCGAGATGACGATCACGGTTGTTGCCGCCCCCGCCTATCTCGCGAGCGCCGCGATGATCACCACGCCAGGTGATCTGGTGCATCACCCGTGCATCATCGACAGCAATTTTCGCAGCCCCCTCAACTGGTCGTTCCGTGACCCCCGGAACCGCAAGGGCTTCGCGGTCGAGGTCGCAGGCCGCCTGCGTTTCTCACAGGCGGAGGCGTGTGTTGAAGCGGCCCGCCGGGGCTTTGGAATTGCGCGTGTGCCAGGTTTTGTCGCGGAAGGCGCAATCAGGCAAGGTGATGTCGTTGCGCTTCTTACCAACTATGCGCCCGCCGCTCTGCCGGTCAACATCCTCTATCCGCCGGGGCGTTATATAGCGCGCAAATTGCGCGTATCCATTGATTATCTGGTTGCAGCTTTGGGACAATCCGTTGGCCGCGAATAACGACGTCGTCATGATGCATCATGGCTGTCGTCGTCAACAACGCTCGCCCTCACCCGATGACCTCATTTGGATCATTACGGGTGACGAAAAAAATCCCACAGCGTCCGGCTGCCCTCAATGTCGCGATTGCGCGGCCCCAGCAGGTTTTCGAGAACCGGCGCTTTGGCGATGGAGGGAAACTGATGCCCGCCACCCGCAATCACGTATGACAGGACCCTGGCATTAGCTGGACAGGCATAGGAGGTGACGGCGACCGTACTGCCATCGGTCGGGTCGCGATCGGGCAGGGTGCGGCGCGCGTCAATCTCGCCGCAACCATTGTGGCGACGCCAGAATGCCAACGCATCTTCGTGACCAAGGGTGAGGCCGGATTGCGATGCGAACGGAGCAAAACGATCGGCCGTCCCGTTCATGACGAGGAGCGGGACACGTCGCGATGGCCGGCATGCGCGCGCCACGGCGTCAGGGAGATTAGTGATAATCGGTGCCGCGCCGGCAAAAAGATCGGCGCGCTCGCACAACATGCGATAGGTCATGGCGCCGCCATTTGACAGGCCAGTGATGTAAACACGGGTCGGGTCAGCGTATCCCTGCTGAACAAGGTGCGCGACAAGCGCAGCGAGGAAAGCCACATCGTCAGTTCCCGGCGGCGGCGGCTTCCCACGAAACTGCGCCTGCGGCCTGCCGTCCGCCCAGGCGCGGTTCAATCCGTCCGGCAGCGCGACCAGGATGTTCTCCTGGCGCGCCAGTTCGTCCCACCCGGCATAGCGGGCAAATTGCGCACCGCTTCCCCTGTTGCCATGGAGCGCCAGAATGAGCGGAAGGCGCGCCGGTTTTTTCTGGCCCACGAGCAGATATGTCCGCTCGACGCCCTGAACATTGATGCGCTCGCCTTGCGCTTGTGCCGAGCTGGCAATGGCGAGCAGCATAACAAATGACATCGCCGCAATCAGCCGCATATCCACCCCCCTGTTTGGTCCTTCCAACGTCCGACCAGCCATCGCCCGACGCCAAAAAAGCAAGGGGACGGCGCTGTCAGTTGGGCGGCAAGATGTAACTGCCATCAAAACGCAGAGCGTTGTCGCGGTCCTTGGCCAGCAAAAGCGGACCATCGAGATCGACGAATTCGGCGCCTTCAGCCAGCGCCAGCGCCGGGCGCATGGCAAGCGACGTCCCGAGCATGCATCCTACCATGATCTTCAGCCCGCGCTCGCGTGCTGCGTTCAGCAGTTGCAGCGCATCCGTGAGGCCGCCCGTCTTGTCAAGCTTGATGTTGATGGCGCTGTACCAGGGAGGGAGATGAGCAAGGCTTGCGTGATCATGGATTGATTCATCGGCGCAGATGGCAATCTGCGTGGTGACGCCCGCGAGTGCACCATCCTCGCCAGCCGGCAGCGGTTGCTCGACAAGTTCGACACCCACTGCCACGCAGGCCGCCAGATTGGTCGCCAATGTCTCTGGCCGCCACGCCTCGTTGGCATCAACGATGAGGCGCGCGTGCGGCGCGCCGCGACGGATGGCAGCGAGTCGCTCGGGATCACCTTTACCACCCAGCTTGATCTTGAGGAGCGGGCGCGCGGCAGCCTTCACTGCGGCCTCAAACATGGTCTGCGGATCACCCAGGCTCAGCGTATAGGCGGTGAGAAGCCGCGTCGGCACTGGCGTGCCGGCAAGCTGATAAAGCGCTTTGCCGGTTGCATTTGCTTCCAGATCCCATAGTGCGCAATCTATGGCGTTGCGAGCCGCGCCTGCCGGCAGTGCGTGGACCAGGGCGTGCCGCGACAGCCCTCCCCTTATCTGCGGCGCCACGGCTTCGATCTGGGCCACGACGCTATCGATGCTCTCGCCGTAGCGGGCATAGGGCACGCATTCCCCCTCGCCTGCATGCTCGCCTTCACGCACGCGTACAACAACCACGACCGCTTCAGTGCGGCTGCCGCGGGAAATGGTGAACGTCCCGGCGATCGGCCAGCACTCGACGGCAATATCCAGAGTTCGCATCGTCAATTTCAGCGCACCCGACGGGAATGAGGAAAATCGCGCCCGATCCGCGCCACGATTGTATCGACGCCGAAGCGGATCGGATCGGTCGCCGGCAGATCGTGGGCTTCGCCAGCCCTCGCGATCACGGTGCGCGCGTCCTCGTCAGACAAAGCCTCGGTATTGATGGCAATCCCGACCGGCCGGATCGCCGGATTGGTCAATGAGCCGCAGCGGATTGTCAGATCAATCACATCCTGAATGGAGGGCAATGGATGTTTGACCCCGCGCATGGTGGTGCGGGTCGGCTCATGGCAAATGACAAAGGCGTCCGCCTGCGCACCATGCAGGAGACCAAGGCTGACACCGGCAAAAGACGGGTGGAACAGCGAGCCCTGCCCTTCCACCAGATCCCAGTGGTCAGGAGCGGCGGCAGGAGCAATCCATTCAACGGCGCCCGAGATGAAATCAGCCACCACGGCATCAATGGCAACACCGCGCCCCGAGATGAACACCCCGGTCTGGCCTGTTGCCCTAAAATCAGCGCTGAAGCCGTGCTCGCGCATCGTTTTTTCCAGAGCAAGAGCGGTGTATTTCTTGCCGACCGAACAGTCGGTTCCAACCGTCAGCAGACGCAGTCCCGGCCGCTTCGTTCCCTTGCCGGTATCGAAGCGCTGATCGGAGTGACGGACATCCAGAAGCTGGCGCCCGTGGCGCTCGGCCGCCGCCTTGATCTCGGGCTTCGCGGAGAGCCTGGTGTGGAGACCGCTTGCCACATCAAGCCCGGCCTCGATGGCGTCCACAATCTTAGCGGACCAATGATCGGGAAGCACGCCCCCGGCATTGGCAACACCAATGATCAGAGTTTTGACACCCTTCGCTAGCGCCTCGGCAATCGTCATGTCAGGAATGCCAAGATCAGCCTTGCAACCATCGAGCCGCAACTGGCCCAGACACCAATCGCCGCGCCAGTCGACAATGCCATGAGCCGTCTTTGCCGCCAGTTGATCGGCGACATCCCCGAGAAACATCAGATAGGGTGGGTTGACGTGCATGGCGACCTCTTTCGTTGTTCCTGTGCCATCATCGCCCGACTTCGCCACGCTTGCCAATGCACGTTTTGCAAGCCAGCGGCGCTATTTGGCGCGGACGATCTTTCGGGCGCATCCACTGTAACGCGGTGCGTTGGCGATGCTGCCGATAAATAATGCAAAAATGCATTGGCCGACGCCGGCTTCTTGCGGCTACCATCAAATCCATCATGGCGGCGTCGTGGGGCGCAGCCGATCAGGGGCGGAAGGCGCGAGGGCCGCAACGCCTGCGACGGTATCGGGTTCACCAACAGGGAGTAGTGCCTATGAGAAAATTGATGTTGACAGTCGCGGCAGTTCTGGCGGTGCCTGGACTTGCGGCGGCGCAGGAATTGAGCGGAACGCTGAAGAAAATCAAGGAAACTGGCTCGATTTCTCTTGGCCACCGCGACAGCTCGGTCCCTTTTTCCTACATTGATGATAATGGCAAGGTGATCGGTTATTCCCTCGATATCTGCGCCAAGATCGTGGAGGCGGTCAAAACCGAACTCAAGCTCGACAAGCTCGATGTGCGCCTGGTTCCCGTTACCTCATCGACCCGCATCCCGCTGATCGCCAACGGCACGATTGACCTTGAATGCGGTTCCACGACAAATAATGAAGAACGCCAGAAGCAGGTCGGCTACACCAATACGCATTTTCTAACCGCCTCGGCATTCGTCTCCAAGAAGGTGAAGAATCTAAAAAAGATCGACGATCTGAAAGGCAAGACGGTTGTATCAACCGCCGGCACGACGAATATGAAACAGCTGGTGGAGGCGAATGCCGCGCGCAATCTCGGCATCAACGTCATGTCGGCCAAGGATCATGCGGCGTCCTTCCTGCTGGTTGAGCTTGACCGCGCGGACGCCTTCGTCATGGACGACATTCTGCTGGCGAGCCTCATCGCCAGTTCCAAGGACCCCGGCGCCTATCAGACATCCGATGATGCCTTCTCGCTGCCCGAACCCTACGCGATCATGCTGCGCAAGGATGATGCACCTTTCAAGGCGCTTGCCGACAAGGCGACTTCCGCGCTTTTCAGAAGTGCTGAAGGAGCGGCGCTCTATGCGAAATGGTTTACGAGCGCCATTCCGCCCAAGGGGCTCAACCTCAACGTGCCCGTCGGCGAGAAGCTCAAAAAAGCCTATGCGGCACCAACCGACAATCCCGATCCCAAAGCCTACTGAGGGGCAACGAAACGACCGGCGTGGCACCTCCGGGTGCTGCGCCACAGTCAGGGTTGATCATGAATTATCACTGGAACTGGGGTATTTTTCTCGAACCCTCGCCTGAAGGCATCGGCACCTATTTCGACATGCTGATGATGGGGTTGCGCTGGACGCTGGTGACGGCGGTGCTGGCGTGGATCATTGCCGTCTCATTGGGCAGCGCGGTTGGGGTTTTGCGCACCCTTCCCTCGCGCCTGGGCGTTGGGCTGGGCGATGCCTATGTCGAGTTCTTCCGCAACATTCCGCTGCTGGTCCAATTGTTCCTGTGGTATTTCGTCCTGCCGGAATTGCTGCCCAAGGACTTAGGCAACTGGCTCAAAACCCTCCCGAACGCCTCCTTCTGGACGGGTGCTGTGGGCGTCGGGCTGTTCATGTCGGCGCGCATCGCCGAACAGGTGAAAGCCGGTATCCAGTCGCTGCCGCGCGGGCAATCTATGGCCGCTACGGCGCTTGGCCTGACGACGGCGCAGACCTATATCTACGTGCTGCTGCCGATGACGCTGCGCATCATCCTGCCGCCACTCACCTCGGAGACCCTCAACACGCTGAAGAACACCTCGGTGGCGCTCACCATCGGCCTTGCGGAACTCACCGCGCGTACCCGCGCCATGCAGGAATATTCGTTTCAGGTCTTCGAGGCGTTCACGGCTGCAACCGTCATTTATCTGGTGATCAACGCGCTCATCACCGTCGTCCTGCGCCGCTTTGAAAAAGCCATCGCCATCCCCGGCTACGTGGCAGGGACGTAGCATGTTGCCCGACATTGATTTTAACGTCATCGCGCGCTCCCTGCCCTATCTTTTCCGGCAGGGGATGAGTTTCACGCTGACGCTGACGGCATTGGCCGCCCTGGGCGGGCTGTTGCTCGGCACGCTGCTGGCGCTGATGCGGCTTTCCACCTTGCCTATTCTTGCGCCGCTCGCCACCGGCTATGTCAACCTCATGCGCTCGCTGCCGCTGGTGCTGGTGATCTTCTGGTTCTATTTTCTCGTGCCTTTTGTCGGCCAGGTCATCCTGCGCGCTGACCGTCCGGTCGAGGTCGGCGCCTTTGCCTCCGCCCTCATCACCTTCACCCTGTTCGAGGCTGCTTATTTTTCCGAGATCATGCGCGCCGGCATCCAGTCGATCCCGCGTGGCCAGTTGGCGGCGGGCTATGCGATCGGCCTCACCTATTGGCAGGTGATGGGCTACATCATCGTGCCGCAGGCGGTGCGCAACATGCTGCCGGTGATCCTGACGCAGACTATCATCCTGTTTCAGGACACCTCGCTCGTCTACGTTATCTCGATCACCGATTTTCTTGGCGCGGCCTCCAATGTGGCGCAACGCGACGGGCGCCTCATCGAGATGTACGTGTTCGCTGCTCTCGTCTATTTCGCCATATCGTTTTCCGCTTCGCGCCTCGTCAAGAGCTTGCAGATGCGCACCGCCATCCCGCGATAGGACCACAACCGATGCCAATGATCGAGATGCGCGATGTGTGCAAATGGTACGGCCCGACATTCCAGGTGCTGAAATCCTGCACGACGGCGGTCGACAAGGGCGAGGTGGTGGTGGTGTGCGGCCCGTCAGGATCGGGCAAATCAACGCTCATCAAATGCGTGAACGGGCTGGAGCCCTTCCAGTCGGGCGCCATCACCGTTGATGGGATCGAGGTTGCGGCGAAGGGTACCGATCTGCCGAAACTGCGCGCGCGTATCGGCATGGTGTTCCAGCATTTCGAGCTGTTTCCTCATCTGAAAATCATCGACAATCTCTGTCTTGGCCAGACCAAGGTGCTGGGGCGCAGCCGCGCTGAAGCCATGGCGAAGGCAACCGCTCTCCTCCATCGCGTGGGTCTGGACGAGCACGCCGATAAATTTCCCGGTCAATTGTCCGGCGGGCAGCAGCAGCGCGTGGCGATTGCACGCGCGCTCGCCATGGACCCTGTCGCCATGCTGTTTGACGAGCCGACCTCGGCGCTCGACCCGGAAATGATCACCGAAGTGCTCGATGTCATGGTGGCGCTGGCGCATGACGGCATGACGATGATGGTAGTCACCCATGAAATGGGTTTTGCCCGCAAGGTGGCAGACCGCGTCATCTTCATGGACAAGGGCGAGATCATCGAGGATCGTCCAACAGACGAGTTTTTCGGCAAGCCGCGCTCGGATCGCGCCCAGCTTTTTCTGTCGAAGATTCTCAGCCATTAATCGCCCTCATTGCAAGGCAGGACCCGACCATGACCCCTTCTCCCCGCATCGTTTATGTCAACGGTACCTATCTCCCGCTGGAGGAGGCGAAGATCCCGGTGATGGATCGCGGCTTTCTCTTCGGGGATGGCATCTACGAGGTCTCGGCGGTGCTTCATGGCAGGACGATTGACAATCTGCCGCATCTGGAGCGCCTCGACCGCTCGCTCGGTGAGATTGCCATCAAAAATCCCCATAGCATCAACGAATGGATCGCTATCCAGGACGAGCTGATCGCCCGCAACGGGCTTGCGGAGGGGCTGATCTATATCGAGGTGACGCGCGGTGTTTATGAGCGCGACTTCACCTGCCCGCCCGACATCGCGCCGACGGTCGTGATGTTCACGCAAGCCAAGCCCTTCCGCGACAATCCGTTGGCAAAGACAGGGGCAGCCATCATCACCCTGCCCGATCTGCGCTGGAAGCGGCGTGACATCAAATCAACCGCCCTCCTAGCCCAGGTGCTCGCCAAGCAGGCCGCAAAGGCTGCCGGCGTTGCCGAAACATGGATGGTCGAGGACGGGCACGTCACCGAGGGCGCTTCATCAACCGCCTTCATCGTCACCAGGGCCGGCGAGATCGTGACGCGTGAATTGTCCACCTCCATCCTGCCCGGTGTGACGCGGCGAACCCTGATGAAGATTGCCGCAAATCTGCAGATGAAGGTCGTCGAGCGCGCCTTCACGGTCGATGAAGCGATGAATGCGGCGGAAATCTTCTTCACCTCCGCCTCCACCATTGCCATGCCGGTCGTTACCATCGACGGCAAGACGGTGGGCGGCGGCACGCCCGGCCCGGTGGTGGCAAAGCTCCGGGAGATGTATTTTGAAGAGGTGGAGAACAGTTAAATGAAAACACTGGGCCAAGTTTCTTCAGCGGAAGCCAAATCATATTTTCTCAAAAATAAAAGCTATTTCAACGGCGACCTGCCGACTTATATTGACTTTGCACCACTTTTAAAAAATATAGATAAAATATTACATGGCGTTAATTACGATACATTTTTAAAAAAAAAGAAACCAGGTGATTTTCCAGACGTTAACTACAATTTCATAGCGAATAAGGATGGACGTTTTGCTTGGCGTCCCTTGGAGCTAATACATCCCGTATTGTATGTTTCCCTACTTAATTCGATTTGCACCAAAGACCACTGGACGCAGATTACCTCATTCCTAAAGCCAATTGAATCAGAAGCAGTTACATGCTGCAGCCTTCCAGTTATTTCCACCGGTGTGCAATCCGAAAAAGCAACGCAAATTTCCAACTGGTGGGAATCTGTTGAGCAACAGTCTCTAAAACTAAGTCTAGAATTCAGTTATTTGATATACACTGATGTAGCAGATTGCTATGGCTCTTTGTACACGCATAGTATTCCATGGTCTATTCACGGACAAAACGAATCTAAACGTAGCAAGGGTGATAACACGTTAATTGGCAATATTATAGATCGACATATTTCTGCGGGGCGTTACGGTCAAACGAACGGAATCCCTCAAGGCTCAACGCTTATGGACTTAATTGCTGAGATCGTTCTACGCTACGTTGATCGTAACATTACAACTGTTATCGGAAACAAAAGTGACTTTGCAATCTTACGATACAGGGATGATTATATGATTTTTACAAACAACAGTCACAGAGCAGAAGCAATTTTAAAGGTCATAAGTGACTCATTGCGTCACGTAGGAATGAAACTGAATACATCTAAAACAGTTATAAGTAACAATGTGATACAGGGATCTATAAAACCCGATAAGCTTGCCGGGATGGAGTTCGCTTCTTTCAGAAATAGCAAATTACACATACTCCAGGAACAACTCTTGAGACTGCATTCGTTTGGACGACATCATCCAAATAGCGGATCGTTGCGGCGTTTCTTAAGCGAATTCTATCAAAACATTTTAAGAAAAAAAATCGAATCTCACAATCTGCGCTTATTGCGCAAGAGCTGAACGTATTGGTTGCCATTTTAACGGATATAGCTGTGATTTCTCCAATAACAATACCGTTTGTTTCAGCGATATTGAGCCATTTAATTTCATTTGTAAAAAACAGAGACGAAAAAATTGAACTTTATCAGGCTATGTACACTAAGTTTAAAAATGTTCCTTACAATGGTTATCTTGAAATATGGCTGCAGCGCGTAATGGTTCCACTTAAATTGAACATGAATATCGATTTCGAAGAGGCGATTTGTAAAATTGTCAGAGGACAAGATATTTCAATATGGAATAGCGAGTGGATTAGCTGTGCAGGCGTTACAAATGCAATGAAACGCTCGATAATTAATTCCGAACTCCTACACTCGATTCCTGAAGTTATTCCTTTGGATGAAGTGAAACTATTTAAAACCTACAGTTTTAGCTAATCGACACTCTTGCGGCTCAATATTGGTCGGAGTGGCGGGATTCGAACCCACGACCCCTAGTCCCCCAGGCGCGAGAACGCAACAGGTACGATTGCAGCTAAGCATATGATTAAATTAAGATATCTTCCTAGTGCTTTGAACCCGTTGCCGTTTGCCCGCGCTTTCAACGCCTTTTGGCGTCTTGAGCGCGCCTATGACGACATTCAATCGCATTCGGCGCGCGAGATATCCGCGACAAGCGAATTGTAGTTCGCGGCGGCAGCGCGATCCTTTGCCAGCGGCAGGTTCGCGAACCGGGTTCGCAGTTCGCGCTTGGGTTCGCGGGTTCGCACTCGGGTGCGCGGCACCTTCGGATTGAGCTGCTAAGCGGAGCGATTGAGCCACATCCAGATTTCCGGGCGATGCCAAGGCAAAGCCGATATTCAGTTGTCTGATAGCGTTTGTTGGAACAATCGTACCGCGCCTTGCCGCCCCGGTTCGGGGTTTGCCCTGATTAGAGGCGGTTGCTTATTAAACAATATCGCTTTAAAGCTTAATAACGACTCGTGCTTGTTAAAGGATCGCCTTCATAGCCAACCCCGCAAACACCCGCATTGTTCAGCACATCGTCACAACGGTGGCGGGCGAGGCCGTTCGAGCCTATCTGCCATCGCCTCTCCCTCCCCTCCCACCGCTCGACACAGGATCGTTCCTGACGCTCTACGATCGCGCGCGGGGTGCGGTGGGTCGGCTCGACGGCGTGACGACGATTCTGCCTTCGACCCCGCTCTTCCTATTCATGTATGTCCGCAAGGAAGCGCTGCTGTCGTCCCAGATCGAGGGAACACAGTCGTCGTTGTCGGATTTGCTGCTGTTCGAGAATGACGAGTTTGCGCAGGTTCCCTTCGACGATGTCGCCGAGGTCTCCAACTACGTTGCAGCGATAGACCACGGCGTGCGTCGATTACGCGGCGGGTTCCCGCTGTCGCTGCGCCTTCTTCGCGAGATGCACGAGATCCTGCTCAAGTCCGGCCGCGGCGCGGCCAAACAACCGGGCGAGTTCCGCCGGTCGCAGAACTGGATCGGCGGGACGCGTCCAGGCAACGCACTGTTCGTTCCGCCGCCGCCGGATCGGCTCATGGAGTGCCTTGATGCCTTCGAGCGTTTCCTGCACCTCGACGATCCGACTCTGCCGCCCCTGATCCGCGCGGGCCTCGCGCATGTTCAATTCGAGACGATCCATCCTTTCCTCGACGGCAACGGCCGCCTCGGCCGCCTCATCGTGACGCTGATGCTTTGTGAAGCGGGAGCGCTTCGCGAGCCGATCCTCTATCTCAGCCTGTTCCTCAAAAGCCGCCGGCAAGACTATTACCGCTTGTTGCAGGAAGTGCGCTTCGCAGGCGCATGGGAGGCCTGGATGGAGTTCTTCCTCACCGGCGTCGCCGAAACCGCCGAACAGGCCGCGGAGACGGCGCGCGATATCATGTCCCTTTTTGATCGCGACCGGTCGACAATCGCAAGCTTCGGGCGTGCTGCGCCTTCGGCGCTTCGCGTGCACGAGTTTTTGCAGAAGCGTCCGCTCGTCACCATCGGATCGGTCGCCAGGGAACTGAAAATCTCGGTGCCGACCGTCACCAACGCCCTCACCCTGATGGCCGGCGCCAACATCGTCCGCGAAATAACCGGCCGTCAGCGTGGACGGTTATTCGAGTATCCAACTTACCTGCGCCTGCTGGACAAGGGCACCGAGCCGCTCCTCGCTTGAGCCGATTTGAAGGGCCGCTGGGCTTGCCCGACTCCGATCATGCCGCCATGCGCCGCGCTTCTATGGCGATGATCGCCAGACCGCGATAGCGCGCCATCGCCTTCGGGCTCGTCGAAACCGGATTGATTTCGATGGCCTTGAGGCCTTCGATGTCGCCCGCCTCGGCAAGCGCTACCAGCTTGGCGAGCCTCAACCGAAACCGCGCATGGGTCGGCTTCGAGAAATCCGGCGCCGCCGGAAGCGCGCCCGCCTGCGCCTGCTCGATGATTGCCTTGCGCTTGCCGGTCTTCGGGCCGCTTGGCCAGGAAGCGGCATTCGCTTGTGCAAGCTGGTGATCGGCCAGCGCTGGATCGGTGATGCTGATCGCGGGCTCGCTTCCGGTGATGGCCCGCCAGCCGAAACGGCCATCGGGCGTCTTGAAGACCTCGAACTTGCCGGGCTTCAGCCCGGTGCGCTGCGCACCGCTTAAGCGTTGAACTTCCTGTCGTAGGTCGTGGCTTCCGTGGTCATGGCTGCGCTCCTTCGGATTGGGTTCAGTTCGAAGTGACGAGCGCCGAGCGGCCACTCAAAGTCGGGTGTTCCCGACTTTGAGTGGTTGATGACCCGGAACTTCGGCCAACGCCGAAGTCCCTTGGGCGGTGACGCCGTAGATCAGCGGAAGGCGCTTGCCGAACGGGGTCGGATTCTCGGCGACGAGGCGCATCGCCTCGATCCGCGCATCTTCAAGGCTCAGTGCGCTCGCAAGCGAAGTCGGGTGTTCCCGACTTCGCCAGTTTCGATGTCCAGATCGGCAACAGCCGAACTGGATGCGTAGCGCCCGGTTCCGAGGAACAGGGCAACGTCGAAGCGAACGGCCTAGGCGAGGACCGCCGCGTTGGCGGCGTCGGCGGGATGAACTTTGCGGCGTTTCATGAGCGATCTCCGTGGGTTAGGACGGGTCGCAGACAGCCTCGACACACAAATCGGAGCAACTCCTAAGTCGCTCTAATCGCTCATTATTTTCGATTGGGAGCGCAGCCCATGGGTCTGTCGCGGAGGGTCTATGCGCGCCACTAGGTCCCGCATTGCCGGGACCGTCCTTTCCTTGCGACGGACCGCGCAGGCGCGGTCCTTGAGGGCGTCTCCGACATGGCGGTTCGAAAGGCGCTTCGCGCGGGCCGGATCACTGTTGAGGGCGACGGCACGATCAACGCGCAAAAGGCGGATCGCGCCTGGGGATTGAGCTCCAATCCTGCGCAGGTTCGCCCCGTAGCGAAATCGCCGCCGACGACGCGCGGCACGCCGCGTCCGGTGCCGATGGCGGCAGTTGAAGCGGTCCGTGAAACCTTGCGCGAAAGCACGAACCCGCGCCCCTCGGAAGTCGGGTGTTCCCGACTTCCGAACTCAACAACGATCAGGTCGGCCACGGCCGACCTGATTGCGGCAACATGACGTTCGTCCAGGCGCGCACCGCCAACAAGGTGATCAAGGCGCAGGAGCGCCGCATCCGTCTTGGCAAGCTCAAGGGCGATCTCGTCGACTGACCACGCCTAACATTCTAGAGGACGTTCTAACGGGGATCGCACTCTCGTCACCAGTTTCACGAATTCCACCACAACCATCGGAGTGATTGCGCCCGCCGCCACCAGGCCCCAATCGGCCCACGACAGTGAAACCGTGCGCAGCACGTCGCGGAGGAATGGCACTTCCACTGCGGCGATCTGCATGACGATACAGATTGCAGTGGCGGCCCAAAGCCAGCCATTGGTGAACAAGCGCGATGTCAACGCAGACCGGGTGCGCGATCGCGCGCTGAAAGCGTGCACCACTTGCGCCATCGCCAGTGTCATGAAGGCGATTGTGACTGCATGGCGCAGCCCTTCGTCTTCCACGCCGTACCAGCGCATTCCCACCACGAAGGCCGCCAGCGTGCATCCTGCCAGCAGGCTTCCCTGCCAGACGATGAGCCAACCGAAGGCCGGCGTCATCAGCGGCTCAGCGGGGTCGCGCGGCGGGCGTCGCATCACGTCCGGCGCCGAGGGCTCCAGCGCCAGCGCCATCGCCGGGAAGATGTCGGTCACCAGGTTCAGCCAGAGAATCTGCATGACGCCGAGTGGCAGTGGCCAGCCGATCATGATCGCGGCACCGACCGTGACGATCTCGGCGAAGTTGCACGAAAACAGGTAGTGGATGAAGCGCAGGATATTGTGGACGATGATCCGGCCCTGCTCGACCGCCGACACGATGGTGGCGAAATTGTCGTCGGTGATGACCATGTCCGCCGCTTCCTTGGCGACCTCGGTGCCGCGGATGCCCATGGCGATGCCGATGTCTGCCTGACGCAGCGCCGGCGCGTCATTCACGCCGTCGCCCGTCATCGCGACCACCTGGCCGCCGTGCTGCAAGGCCTCGACGATCTTCAATTTGTGCTCGGGCGAGACGCGGGCGAACACGGCGGTCTCGGTAGCAACTTTGTTCCAGCCGGCATCATCAAGCTTACCCAGCGCGCTTTCATGCACGACCTGCAATGGCCGACCCTGCTGATCGATGTCGAGGCCGAGTTGACGACCGATCTCGGCGGCCGTGGCCTGCTGGTCGCCGGTGATCATGACCACGCGGATGCCGGCCTCGCGGCAACGGGCGACGGTGTCTTTCACCTCGTCGCGCAGCGGGTCGATCATGCCGACGAAGCCGACGAAGGTCAGGCCGCGGGTGAGATCGGCATCGTCGAATCCGTCGGGCAGGTCACGACAGGCCAAGCCCAATACGCGCAAGGCACCAGAAGCAAGCTCGTCGTTTGTGGCGCGCGCTTTTCGCAACGCCTCTCCGGTCATGGGCGACTTGCCACTATCGCCGAGCACGGCGGTGCTTGCCGCCAGCACCATGCCCGGAGCGCCCTTCACATAGGCGACGGCGACCCCGCCCGGCCCGGTGTGTGCCGTCGCCATAAGCATGGTTTGGCTGCTGAAGGGCAACTCCCGGATGCGCGGATACTCTGCGTGGAGCTTGGCCTGGTCCAACCCGGCCTTCCCCGCCGCGATGATAAGCGCGGCTTCCGTGGGATCGCCCAGAATGCTAACGACGCCGTCGCTGTGGTTGACCTTCGAATCATTGCACAAGGCCCCGATGCGCAAGGCAAGGACCAGCAACACCGGGTCGATATCGCGTCCGTCGACCTGAAATCGGCCTTCCGCCGCATGGCCGGTTCCTGTCACATCGACCCGCTGCCCGCCGAGCCTGTAGGCGCGCACGGTCATCTCGTTGCGCGTCAACGTCCCGGTTTTGTCGGTGCAGATCACTGTGGTGGAGCCTAGCGACTCGACCGCTGGCAAGCGGCGCACCAGTGCCCCCATGCGGGCCATACGCTGCATGCCCACAGCGAGCGTCATGGTGGTGACGGCGAGCAGCCCCTCGGGCACCGCGGCGATCGCCAGTGAAATGCCTACTTCCACCATGAACAGCAGCGCGTTGCCGCGCAGCCAGCCGAGCAGTGTGATGATCGCGCACAACGCCAGCACTATGACGAGCAGCGCGCGGCTGAGTTGCGCGAGCTTGGCCTCCAGCGGCGTTTCCTGATCGGCCACCCCTTCGATGAGCGCGCCGATTCGTCCCATCTCGGTCTTTGCGCCGGTGGCCGTCACGATGCAGCGGCCGCGACCATCGGTGACGGCGCTGCCCATATGGACCATGTTGATGCAATCCCCGAGTGCGGCCTGCGCGTCAGCGACAGTCGCCGCTGATTTCGTGACAGGCAGAGATTCGCCCGTGAGCGCGGCCTCATCCAGTTGCAGTTGCACGTCCTCGATGACGCGGCCATCGGCGGGCACACGGACCCCTGCGGCCAGCACCACGATGTCGCCTGGCACCAGATCCTGCGCCGGGATCTCGCCCGCCGCACCGTTTCGCAGCACATGAGCGGAAGCGACCGCCTGGCCACGCAGGGCCGCAAGAGCGCTCGCTGCCTTCCACTCGGTCGCGAAGCCAATGGCGGCGTTCAACAGAATAACGACGAGGATCGCCAGCGCTTCGACGACATCGCCGAGCGCCAGCGCCACGACAGCGGCGGCGACCAGCAGGCCGACCATGAGGCTGCGAAACTGCCGAACGATCAATGCGATGACAGAGGCCTGCCTGCCCTGCGGCAGTGCATTGGGACCCTCGCGGGCCAGCCGTTTGGCCGCCTCGGCGTCTGTTAGTCCTTGCTGGACATCAGTTTGCAAGGCGACGGCTGCATCCTCCGCCGAAAGCGTGTGGCAAATGGGCGTGCTCATGCCGAACCTTGCTTTATGTATTCGAGAGCTGCGCTCAGAAGCCGTCGAAATGCAGGCGCGTTGGCGTCAACGTACAATTGACCAAATAATGCGGACGGACTGCTCCATCCGGGCCAATCAACGGACACGTTCGTCATCGACAACGAGAGCCACCGACCGCATCAGGCCAGCTCCGATCATCGAGATTTCCCATTGGTGTCATGCGGATGTTCCGAACTCGGCGTGTGTGTTGTTACTCCGGGAGAAGGTGGCAAGCTTTCGCCGTTGATGCCGTAGAATGCCATGTGCAGTCCCCAATAGCTAACGGCGAACAGCGTGATCGTTGTGACAAGCCCCGCCGGGATGCCTGCCATCGATCGTTTGATTGCCGGCAGAAACGTCACCACGCGCGTATGATCCGCTGCTATCGCCACGATGACGGCCATGATCAGGGCGTGCCCCACCAGGTCGATGCGACCGAAAGGATAGACGGCAGTCGTGAAGATGATGAACAGCGCGATGGCGGACAACCTGCGGATCAGCGGCGTCCATAACAAACCGAACCCCATCGTGAACTCCGCCACGCCTGCCATGGGGATGAACACGTCGCGGGGCATGCCAAAGGTCAGGAAAGGCTTCTCGACCACCAACGGATAGAACCAGTCCGGGTAAGCAAACTTCTCGAGGCTTGACCACATCAGGGCTATAGCCACGCCCCAGCGAAGAGCCTCGAAGCGTCGGTTGCGCCATTCGGTGTTGCTTGAGGCTTCGAGCACGAGATATGCGGCCACACCAACGCCCAAAGCCAGATAATCCAGCAGATGGAAAATGTCATAATCCTGTAACGCAAGAAGCCATAGCGCGATGATGCCGGCAGCCGCGAGCGGCTGCGTCTTTCGTGAAAAAATTGCGGCCGCAATCAGCAGCTGCACCCAGGAAATCCACTCGTTCGGTGTCTTCAGATCTGGCGTCAGATAAACGCCGCCGACCGCAAAGATCGCCACGAAAAAGGCACCGATCACGACTCTCACAAAGTCATCGAGCCTGTTCCAAAGCGGATCGCTCACCTTGTCGATAAACAGCAATATGGTTTCACCACTGGACGATTTCTCCAATTCGCGCATCGAGATGAAGAAAAACAGGACAAGCCCGAGGCCGAACCAGAACCAGATGTTCGTCAACGTCATCATCAGCGGTTGGGGAGCTGCGCCGACGATATAGGGTGCAAACCATTTCACATGCGCTTGAGCCGGGGCGCTCCAAAGTGCGAGCATTGCCACCGCAGCCGCGCCGCAAAGGGTGCGTCTCATCTTACTGTTCAGCAAGCCTGCCGCGCTGGTGGGATAACCGCAGCCTTGGTTGTCAATCAACGGATGGTCCTTTGGGAAGATTCTGGCAGATCGGCGAGTTCATCGCGTGGATTTTCCGCAGTGGCAGGGTCTGTTGCGGACATGGAGGCGTGAACGACGACGAAGTAGCTGAAATGACACCGTCGTTTGGATGCCGCCCCCGCTTTGGCTTTCCGATGCGATGGTCGGGCGTTCTTGAGCGGCGGCGTGACAGTCCTGCTTGGTCAACAAGGATGGCATCGCCAAACAATGTAGCGTTCGCCGGAATAGACTGCCGGCAGTATGACCTCAGTTGGCCTTCATTTTTTCTACGCGGGCGGTCATTTCCACGATTTCAGCCTTCTGATCCTTGATGATCCTCTCGGCCATTGCCTTGGACATAGGGTCCTTACCGAACTTGATCTCGACGTTGGCCATGTCGATCGCCCCTTGATGGTGAACGATCATTCCACAGTTGAAAGCGAGGTCGGCATCCTTGATCACGTGGGTCATCATCATCGGCATTTGCATCTTCATCATCGCCTGCATTGATGCCTTCTGTGCCTCGGTCATCGCTGCCTGATCCGCACCAGGCATACCCGTGGCACCTGTGATCTTCGACATCTCCATGGCGCCCATTATCTGCGACATTTTCATGTCTTTCAGGGCGGCTTGGCAGGCCTGCGGCAGAACGGACATGTCCACAGCCATATCCTTCATGCCGGTGTTCTGGGCTGACGTCGGCGTAGCGATCAGAGCCACCGCAGCGGCAAAGAAGACGATAGAATTTCGCATGGTAAGCTCCATTGAGTTTATGCCCCACCTGTGTCGAGGCAGGATGTGCGTGCCCTTAGAAAAATGACCTGAACCGGGCTCCGTCGCCCGGGCTGAAATCATCACAAAGTGTTGCCTTTTCCCCCCGACGCGTAGCCGGGGAAGTTGGCTGCGCAATTGACAGTCAGACCGGATGATCGGATGCGTCGAAATCATACCGTCGACTGTCACAAGGCATTGGTACGTACTTTCGCTTTCCGCTCGTCGCCCGACGGCGGCTCCAGCGCAGCTTTGCGGAAGCAGACGGGGCCGTCGCCCTCGTTCACCCTTGTACCCGCCTGGCTGGCCAAGATCGCCACCGCATCCTCAAGGCGGCCAATGCCCGCGGTCCGGCCCTTCGACGCCGCGAACAACTTCGCAGCTTCGATCTTCGGACCCATTGATCCGCCGGCATAATCTTTCGGATTGAGCGTGCCGGAGCCGACACTGGCGATCGCGCGGGCGTCCGGCTCTCCAAAATCGTTGTAGACCGCATCGACATCGGTGAGGAGGAGCAGCATGTCGGCATTCAGTGCGTGGGCCAGAAGACCACTGGCGCGGTCCTTGTCGATGACCGCCTCCACGCCGATCAGGCTGCCATCCGTTTGCGCGACCACCGGAATGCCGCCTCCACCCGTGCAAATCACGATCACGCCGCGTTCGACGAGCATCCTGATGACCCGCAATTCGAAGATTTCCAGTGGAACGGGGGAAGGAACCACGCGACGAAAGCCTTGCCCTTCGCGCGCGAACGTCCAGCCGCGATGGGCGGTCGTATGCTCCGCCGTGAGTTCGTCCACCATGGCACCAATTGGTTTGGTCGGATTGAGAAACGCCGGGTCCTTCGCATCGACCCGGACCTGCGTGAGCAGCGTTGCGATCATGGCGCTGTCAGGAAGAACATTCCCGAGTTCCTGCTCAATGAGATAGCCAATCATGCCTTCTGTCTGGGCGCCCAGCAGATCAAGCGGGTGAATGCCGTCAGGTGGTCCGGCAGCGGCTTGCAGCGCCAGCAGTCCGACTTGTGGGCCATTGCCGTGGGTGATGACGATCTGGTGGCCGGCCTCGATCAGTGCCGCGAGCGAAATGGCGGCTTGGCGCACATTCGTCCGCTGCTGTTCCGCCGTCATCGGCTCGCCGCGTTTCAGAAGGGCGTTTCCGCCAAGGGCAACAACTATCCGCATGGCTGTCACCCAGCGATCGTGGCAACAAGGATCGCCTTGATCGTGTGCATGCGGTTTTCAGCCTGATCGAAAACGATAGAGGCGGAGGACTCGAACACCTCTTCCGTGACCTCCATGCAATCGATTCCGAAACGCGTCTTGATGTCCGCGCCAACCTCCGTTTCCGCGTTGTGGAATGCGGGCAGGCAATGCATGAACTTGACATAGGGGTTGCCGCTGGCCGCCATCACATCGCGCGTGACGCGATAGGGTATCAGAGCGTCGATGCGTTTGCCCCAGCCGCTTTCGTCCGCGCCCATCGAAAGCCAGACGTCAGTGTAGATGAAGTCCGCGCCCTTGACGGCATCGGTGATGTTTTCGGTCAGCGTAAGGCTACCGCCGGTCTGCTTTCCCTCTCCATTCATGCGCTTAACGAAAACGTCATCCGGCCGCAAGTTGCGGGGTGAGGCGATGCGCATGTCGATGCCGACTTTCGCGCAGCCCACCGCCAGCGTGTGCGCGACATTGTCCCGTCCGTCGCCCAGAAACGCCAGCGTGCAATCCGACAGATGCTTGTGAGTAAACTCGCGCATCGTCATGAAATCCGCGAGCACCTGTGTGGGATGCGCCTCGTTGGTCAATCCATTGTAAACCGGCACGCCAGCATGGGCGGCAAGCTCATCGGCGATGCTTTGTGCAAAGCCGCGATACTCGATGGCGTCATACATGCGGCCCAGCACGCGCGCTGTGTCCTTCATGCTTTCCTTGTGGCCGATGTGGCTCCCGGCAGGCCCCAGATAGGTGACATGCGCGCCCTGATCGTATGCCGCTACCTCAAAACCCGTACGGGTTCTGGTCGAGTCCTTTTCGAAGATGAGCGCGATGTTTTTGCGCGACAAACGTTGCTGTTCAGTTCCCGCTCGTTTTGCGGCCTTAAGATCCGCCGCAAGTTGAAGCAGAAAGCGGATTTCAGCCGGCGACAGCTCCTCGAGCGTCAGAATGCTTCGTCCTCGCAGATTCATCGGCATGGTGTTTTTCCTCGAGAACGCATTCCAATGGGTCGCGTTGTATGGGGCAGGACATGCAATGGCTGCCGCCACGCCCGCGCCCCAGCTCCGATCCGCTGAAGGTGATCACCTCGGCGCCCGCCTTGCGAAGAAGCGTGTTGGTGTAGACGTTGCGATCGTAGGCGACGACCACGCCCGGCCCGATCGCGAGCAGGTTGTTGCCGTCGTCCCACTGCTCGCGTTCGGCCTCATAGGTGTTCCCGCCTGTGGCGATCACGCGCAGCCGTTTGATCCCGAGCGCTTGCTGGATCACCGTCAGGAACGGGTCTTTCTCCGCCATGACATCGAGCTTTCCGTCAGACTTGCCCGGGCGCAGCGCGAACGTGCGGATACGATCAACCACGGGAGGAAACGACGTCACCAGATCGCGGTCCACGAAGGTGAAGATTGTGTCCAGGTGCATGAAGGATCGGTCACGCGGCATCAGCGCAGCAATAATGCGCGTGGCGGCCCCTTTGGCAAACAGCTGCTTGGCAAGCGCGTACACGGCCTGCGGTGTCGTCCGTTCACCCATACCAATCAACACGATGCCGTCGGCCAACGGCATGACATCGCCGCCTTCCAGTGTCTCGATGCCTGGTGCTGCATCGGAGATGTCGTTCCAAGTTTGGAATTTCGCCGCCGCGAAGCGCGGATGGAACTTGTAGACCGCCGCCACATTAGCTGCTTCCGGCCGACGTGCGGGCCAGTACATCGGATTGATCGACACGCCGCCGTAGACCCAACATGAACTGTCGCGGGTGAACAGCTGGTTGGGCAAGGGCGGCAGGATGAAATCCTGTGGCTCCATGGCCATCCCGCCAAGTCCAGATGGCGCGAACGGCAGTTCCGCGCGTGCAATTCCGCCGATCAGTAAGCGGCCCAATTCTGCCGCTGGCAAGTCGCCAAGCCAACCACGCAACTCGCTGACCATGTCGCTGCCAACGGCGGCCACATCGACCCGACGATCCAGCAGCCACGTGCGTGCTTCGGGTATCGCAAGGGTCTCGGCCAGCATCGTGCCGAAATCGAGCACGGTGACGGAACGTTCGCGCAACGCGTCAGCAAAGATATCGTGTTCCTGCCGGGCCTTCTTCACCCACAGCACATCATCGAAGAGCAGCGCCTTGCAATTGTCAGGCGTCAGACGCTGCAGGCTGAGATCGGGGCGATGCACCATCACCTCGCGCAGACGACCGATTTCGGAATAGACGCCGGGATCGGGAACGTTGCCCGTTTGCACGGTCATGACGCCACCGCCGGCGCGCTTGTCGCCAACGGGCTTATCGTCCCGTTCCAAAGCAAATAGGCAGCGGCGCAAGCTGCGGCGACGAGGGCAAGAGCGAGAATGCCTTCAACCACCGTGAAGGGTTTCTCGCCCGTCTCCCTTCTTGCCATCACATAGATGATGATGCCCGGCACATAGAGCATCGCCGCCATGAAAAGGTATTTCGGGTCGGCGGCATAGACGAGCCAAATGCCATAAAGTGTTGCGACCATGCCTCCCACAAGATCTGAACCGCACTGGGTTTGCCGGAGGGCTCAACT